>Ga0302202_10000719_pt1 | contig 42726 bp, 41 predicted proteins | sample II_Bog_N3_3_FD_194579 | JGI IMG/M metagenome (GOLD analysis project Ga0302202, IMG submission 194579) | Peat permafrost microbial communities from Stordalen Mire near Abisko, Sweden - II_Bog_N3_3 | ecosystem: Environmental > Terrestrial > Soil > Wetlands > Peat | place: Sweden: Abisko...
GTGTCGACGCCTTCCGCGAACGTGGTGACACCGGACTTGATCGTCTCCACGTAGCCGACCGCTCCCTGGAGCAGGCGGTGGCCACCGGCCGGCAGGTCGTCGACCACGCGGGGGTTGGTGAGCTGGAGGCGCTCGTAGTCGATCAGGTTGAGGTCGGCCAGGGCGCCGACCTCGATCGTCCCCCGGTCGGTCAGGCCGTAGAGCCGGGCGGTGTCATGGGTCTGCATCTTGACCACCTGCTCGAGGGGCAGGCGCTCGCCCCGGGTCCGGTCCCGGGTCCAGTGGGTGAGCATGAACGTCGGCTGGGACGCGTCGCAGATGATCCCGCAGTGGGCCCCGCCGTCCCCGAGTCCGGATGCGGCCCGGGGGTGCAGGAGCATCTCGCGGATGGCGTGCAGGTCGCCGTCGGAGTAGTTGAGGATGGGCACGTACAGCAGGCCCCGACCCTCGTCCTCGAGCATGGCGTCGTAGGCGATCGACAGCGCCGGGCGCCCGGTGGCGGCCGCCATCCCGGCCAGGGACCGCTCGGGACCGGGCTCGTACTCGGGCGGGTCGCCGAGGATGTAGGTGGTGGCGAACGCCTTCTCCATCGCCTCGTCGGCGACCGGGTCCGGCGCCCACGACTCGATCGCCTCACGGACCTCGGAGGTGCGCAGCGCGGCGATCAGCTCGTCGGGGGTGAGCCCCCTGGCCTTCAGCTGCTGGTAGGCGGGGATCTGGTCGAGGAGGCAGTAGGTGGTGAAGTGGCCCGACAGGAGCCCGAAGCCCCGACCGGCCACCTGGGGCCACAGGTCGGCCCCGTCGTCGACCGCCCGCAGCGACTCGTCCATCAGCTCGCGCCAGAGGCCGGGTGCGGTGTCGACCTGGACCAGGGCGAAGGTGACCGGACGGTGGATGGCGGCCGACAGACGGCGCATCCAGTCCACCTCGGCCTTGGGGGCGACGATGTCCTCACCGGCCGTGCCGGCCGGGGCCAGCTCGAAGATGCCGGTCCCGAGCTCGCCGAGGGCGGCGCCGATGCCGAACAGCTCGTCCTCGGCGGCGTACGTGCCGGGCACGGGCTCACCGTCGATGGCCAGGTGGGCGATGGTGCGCGAGGTCGAGAACCCCAGGGCCCCGGCGGCGATCGCCTCCTTCACCAGACGCTTCATCTCGGCGATGTCGGCCGGGTCGGCGGGCTCGTTGCGGGCCCCGCGCTCGCCCATGACGTAGGCGCGGACGGCGCCGTGGGCGATCTGGGTGCCGATGTCGACCGTCCAGCGGCGCTGCTCGAGCGCGTCGAGGTACTCGGGGAACGACTCCCAGTCCCACGTCATGCCCTCCGTGAGTGCCGTGCCGGGAATGTCCTCGACGCCCTCCATCAGGCCGATCAGCCACTCGTGGCGGTCGGGGCGCGCCGGGGCGAACCCGACCCCGCAGTTCCCGGTGACGAGGGTGGTGACCCCGTGCCAGCTGCTCGGGGCGAGGACCTCGTCCCAGGTGGCCTGACCGTCGTAGTGGGTGTGGATGTCCACCCAGCCGGGGGTGACCAGCAGGCCGTCGGCGTCGATGGTGCGGGCGGCCGCCTCGCCCCGGTGGTCGCCCACGCCGGTGATGATGCCGCGGCTGACGGTGATGTCCGCGGTGCGCGCCGGTGCGCCGGTGCCGTCGACGACGGTGCCCCCCTGGATGACGAGGTCGTGCATGGTCCGTGTTCCCCCTCCGGCCTCCCTGCGGGATGCCTCCGACGATGGTGGCACGCGGTGTGGCGGGGCGCAACGGGCCCGGAACCCCGGGCGCACGGCGATGTCGGGCCCGGGGTGACGCAGGTCACCCCGTCGGCCGGTGGCCGGCGCCCGCGGCCCGGGTCAGCGGGGCGGGATCGAGTAGGTCACCTGTGCCTTGGCCACCAGTGCGTCGTCGGCCACCGAGTGGAGCGCGACGTCCACGACGCCGAGCCGCGATCCGAGCTTCAGCAGCGTGCCCACGGCAACCACGTCGACCAGGGCCGGCTTGCGGAGGAAGTCGATGTGGAGGCTGGTGGTCACCGACAGCGCCACCGGTCCGATCTGACCGACCACCGCCAGCCAGGCGGTGCAGTCGGCCAGGGCCATCAGCGACGGTCCGGAGACCGTCCCGCCGGGCCGCACGTTCGACTCGTCGACCGACAGGCGCAGGCGGACGCCGGTGTCGCTGACCTCCTCCACCGTGTAGGGGAGGTCGCCCGGGAACGCGCCGTCGAGGAAAGTCTGGAGCTCGGGGACGTCCATCGCCGGGGGCATGAACGGCGATCGTAGCGAGCGTCGGGCACAGCGGCGCCGGTCCGCATGCCCGCCGGTGGGCACCCGTGGCGATCCCCGGTCGTGCAGACTGTCGTCGGGCCGGATCCGACCGGCACCGGGGGACGGACGATGGGGGAGCGGTGACCGACGGCAACGACGTGGTTTCGAGCGGCTACAGCAGGAGCGACCACCAGGCGGCGGCGGAGCTGGCACAGCGTGCGGGCGAGCTCCTGGCCGAGCTCCAGACCGGGGACCTCGAGGGCAAGGAGCTCGGCGCCGAGGGGGACCGGCGCTCCCACGACCTGCTCACGGGACTGCTGGCCGAGCGGTTCCCGAACGACCGGGTCCGTTCCGAGGAGGACGACCAGCGCGAGGCGCTGACCACCGACGTCGGCCGGGTGTGGATCGTCGACCCGTTGGACGGCACCCGCGAGTACTCCGAGCGCCGGACCGACTGGGCCGTCCACGTGGCCCTGGCCGTCCACGGCGCGCCCGTGGTGGGCGCCGTCGCCCTTCCCGGGCTGGATCTCGTGCTCGGCACGGGAGGCCCGCCGCCCCTGCCACCACTGCCGCCCCATCCGCGCCTGGTGGTGAGCCGCACCCGTCCGCCCGAATTCGTCCCCTTCGTGGCCGAGCGGCTGGGTGCCGAGACGGTCCCGATGGGCTCGGCCGGCGCCAAGATCTCGGCGGTCGTCCGGGGTGAGGCCGAGGTCTACGTCCACGCCGGGGGGCAGTACGAGTGGGACTCCTGCGCACCGGTCGCCGTGGCCCTGGCCAGCGGGCTGCACTGCTCCCGGATCGACGGGTCCCCGCTCCGCTACGCCCGACCCGACCCGTGGCTGCCCGACCTGGTCGTGTGCCACCCGCTGCTGGCCGATGTCGTGCTCGGCGCCGTGCGCGACTCCGGACTCCTCGGGAACGGGTGACCCGGTGAGCACCGACGACGGTTCCGCCACCCGGTCCGTGTTCGGGCCGGCCCGGCTCGGGCCGCTCACGCTCAAGAACCGCATCATCAAGTCGGCCACGTTCGAAGGGGCGGCACCCCGGGGGGTGGTGTCCGACGAGCTGATCGCCTTCCACGTGCGGGTGGCGCGGGGCGGGGCGGCCATGACCACCGTCGCCTACCTGGCGGTGTCACCCGAAGGCCGCACCGACCGACACGTGGTGGTTCTGGGTGAGGGCTCGCGGGAAGGCCTGGCCCGCCTGACCTCGGCCGTCCACGCCGCCGGTGCACTGGCGTCGGCCCAGATCGGCCACGCCGGCCCGGTGGCCAACTCCAAGTCGAACGGCGCGCCGGCCCTCTCGCCGTCGCGCCGGTTCGGGGCTTCGGGGTCGCTGACCCGTGCCGTGACCCCTGACGACATCGCCCGGATCACCGAGGACTACCGCCGGGGGGCCGCCACCGCCGTCGAAGCCGGGTTCGATGCCATCGAGGTCCACCTGGGCCACAACTACCTGCTGAGCTCGTTCCTCAGCCCGAAGCTGAACCGACGGACCGACGCATGGGGCGGCACGCTCGGCGCCCGTGCCCGGTTCCCCCGTGAGGTGGTGGCCGCCGTGCGCGACGGCGCCGGGCCCGACGTCGCCGTGACCGCCAAGCTCAACATGACCGACGGCGTCCCCGGCGGATTCGACCTGCCCGAGAGCATCGACGTGGCCCGGATGCTCGAGGCCGACGGCCACCTCGACGCCCTGGAGCTGACCGGTGGGAGCTCCCTGTCCAATCCGATGTACCTCTTCCGGGGCGACGCCCCCCGGGCGGAGTTCGCCGCCACGCTTCCGCAGCCCATCCGGCTCGGCTTCGCGGTGGTCGGCAAGCGCTTCCTCAAGGAGTACCCGTTCGAGGAGGCCTACTTCCGCGATCCGGCGCGCCGGTTCCTCGACGCCCTCGACCTCCCGCTGATCCTGCTGGGCGGCATCAACCGACTGGACACGGTCGAGTCGGCGCTGTCCGAGGGGTTCTCCTTCGTGGCCATGGCCCGGGCCCTGCTGCGCGAGCCGGACCTGGTGGCCCGGTGGGAGCGGGGCGAACGGGATCCGGGCCGCTGCATCCACTGCAACCGGTGCATGCCGTCGATCTACTCCGGGACGACCTGCGTGGAGGCCGACCCCGCCGCCGCCGGCTGACCCAGTCGGGGGCCGGGCTCACACCGATGCCGGGTCGAGCGGGCGGAACAGTTCGACGTCCGTGCCCCAGACGTAGCGGAGCTCGCCGTCGAGCAGGCGCTTCTGACTGGCGTGCTCGACGATGGCCCGCACCTTGGCCGGAGCTGCGGCCGGCGCCCGCAGCCGCAGTGCCCGGTCCGCCAGGAGCACCGGGACCGACCGCACGAGCTGCGCCACCGTGGCGGCCGCCGACGCCGTGCCCGGATGGCCCTGGGGCCACAACCCGGTGGCCGGGTAGACGCGGTAGGCGAACAGCTCGGGGGCCGGCCCGGTCCCGTACACGGAGCGGACGGCCCGGCAGGTGGCGCGGGACAGGGCGCGGTGGTCGGCGTGGAGGTCGTCGGGCGAGGTCACGAACACCTGGGCCGGGGCGAGGTCGACCAGCAGGGCGGCGATCCGGTCGGCCACCTCGGCCTCGTGTCCGGTCAGTCCGGCGTCGGCAAACCCGAGCTCGTACCGGTGGTCGGCCGGGACGCCGAGATCGTCGAGGCCACGGTTCCATTCGCCCCGGCGGATGCGCACGATCTCCCCGGCGGTGGGCTCGGGGTCGGTCGAGAACCAACCACCGCCCCCGTCGGTGGCCAGGGCGATCGAGACCTCCTCGCCCCGGGCCGACTTCGTGGCGAGGAGGAGTCCGCACGCGATCGACTCGTCGTCCGGGTGCGGGGTGAGGACCAGTGCGCTCCCGGCGGAGAGCCGGGCAGTCGCGTCGCGGGACAGCGCCGTCTGGGCCCGGACCCACGGTGCGCCGATCGGTGGGCGCCGCACGGCGGCCCTACCGTCCCCGCCACGGACCGTGGCCGGTCCGGGGGCGGGTGGCCGGGCCGAGGGCGCGGGCCGCCAAGCGCAGGGAGAGCCCGGGGTCGTCCCGTCGGGGTCCCACACGGGTGGCCACCAGCTGGCCGGCCAGCAGCGCGGCCGATCCGAGGTTGGCCGGGTGGTGGACGACGGCTTCGAGCTGGGCGATCCCGGCCCGGCGGTCCCGGGTGGCCAGGGCATCGGCCAGCTCGTGGTGGGCGATGCAGGCCGGGGTCATCGAGGCCCGGTGCTTCTCCAGGAACCGGCGGTGGCCGTCGGCATGGGTGGAGAGCGACGTGGTCACCCGGGTGCCGGTGTGCTGGACGTACCGGTAGACGGGCGTCGGGACGAGGACCAGGGGGGCGAGCTCGGCGCAGCGTAGCCACAGGTCCCAGTCCTCCGACGTGACGAGGTCGGGGTCGAAGGCGAGTTCGGGGCCCACCCGGTCCCGTCGGGCCACCCCGAAGAGGATCGACGGCACGTTGATCCACCGCATGAGCTCGGCCCCGGTGCACGGTGGCGGGCGGAAGGTCACGAGGCGCCCGGTGGCCTCCACGTTCACCTGGTGGTAGCCGTAGGCCATGCCGGTGCCGGGGCTCAGCGCGCCCACTGTGGCGACCGCGGCGCCCGGCAGCCAGACGTCATCGTCGTCGCAGAACCCGATCAGCTCCCCCCGTGCCGCGGCGATCCCGGCGTTGCGGGCCGCCGACGCGCCCTGCGGCTCGTCGTGGCGGACCACCACCACGCGCCGGTCGTCCGCCGTGAGGCGGTCCAGCAGCTCGGCCGTGGCCGGCTGCGAGCCGTCGTCGACGATCACGACCTCGAGGGCGGGGTGGTCCTGGTCCAGGACGGACGCGACTGCCGCACCAAGCCGGTCGGGTCGGTCGTGGGTGGGGATCACCACGCTCAGCAGTTCGGTCACGCGCTCCTCGCTCCACTTCGGCCCGCCGGACCCGTGGGCGGGGGATCCGCCCCCGACCGGACGGCGCACGTCCGTGCCGACAGGCGGATGGTAGCGGGGACCGTCGCCGTCGGGTGCGCCGGCCGCCTAGGCCTCGGTCGGGCCCTCGCCGGTGTCGTCGACCGGCTCGGTCGCCAGGGGGGCGTCGAGGTCCCACCCCTCGGGATCCTCCTCGCGCTCACGGGTGTGGGCGGAGGGGCCTCCGGCTCCGTCGGGGTCGTCGATCATCCCGTCGAGCACGGCGATCTGCTCGGGGTCGTCGAGCTCGGCGCCCGCCTCCTCGAGCTCACGGTCGTCGACCTGGAAGTGGGGGTCGAGCGACGGGTCGATCTCGAGCTCCTCCTCGAAGTCGGGGTCGAGTCGGCTGGACTCGTCGATGGCGTCGTCGCCCTGCTCGAAGATCTCGGTGCTCTCGGTGTCGTCCGTCATGACTGCTCCACATTCGTCGGTGGGACACGCCGGTCGCTGCCGCGTGCCCTGCTCCGATGCTAGGTCGGGTGGGAGGTCGGCCGTAGGGCCGAACGGCCCTGGTCGGCGCGTCGGGTCAGTACTCGGCGACGGACCCGCCGGGGACCACGGCGAGCTCGGCGTGCTCGAGGTGGTGGCGGAGGTCCGGATCGGCGTCGACGCCGGGTGTCTTCGGAATGAACAGTGCGGCCACCACGGCGATCACGGTCATCCCCGCCAGGAAGCAGAACCCCTTCGTGTAGTCCGATTCCGCCGGGTAGCCGTCGGTCAGGACCTGGGAGGCGACGATGCTCGACATGACGGCGGCGCCGATGGCACCGCCGATGGTCCGGATGTTGGCGTTCATGCCACTGGCCACGCCGGTCTGGGCCATGGGGACCGCCTGGACGATGAGGTTGGACATCGCCGAGAACGCCAGGCCCAGTCCGATGCCGAGCAGGGTGCTGGCCAGGTAGATCTGCCAGGCCTGGTGATGGGCGAACGCCAGCAGGAGGTAGGCCCCGGTCGAGGCGATCGAGCCCATGATGACCGCCGACTTGGAGCCGATGGTGGCGGCGATCCGCCCGCTCAGGAGGCCTCCGATGAACATGGTGACGGTCAGGGGGAGGAGGAACAGCCCGGACTGGACGATGCTGGCCCCGAAGCCGTAGCCGGTCGACGTCGGCGTCTGGACGAACTCGGGCAGGAATCCGATGACGGCGTACATGCCCATGCCGAACATGAAGGCGACCAGGTTGTTGGTCCACACCGCCCGGCGCTGCATCATGTGCATGTCGACGAGCGGCTCCTTGGCCCGGACCTCGACCAGCACCCAGGCGATGATCAGCAGGAGCGCCAGACCGATGAGGCCCAGGACCCGGGCCGAGCCCCAGCCCCACGACGGGGCCTCGCTGACGCCGAGCAGCAGCGCCACCAGCCATCCGGACAGGAGCACGGCGGCCAGCCAGCTGATCCGCCCCGGTGTCCGCACCGGTGACTCGGGTACGAAGGCCCAGGCACACACGGCGGCGATGACGGCGATGCCCATCGGGATCCAGAACAGCCAGTGGTAGTTCAGGCGCTCCACGATGGGGCCGGCCAGGACGATCCCGGCGCCGCCCCCGACGGCGGCCATGGCGGCGATGATGCCGACCGCCCCAGCCACCTTCACCCCCGGGAATTCGTCCCGGACGATGCCGAACGACAGCGGCAGCACGGCGCCGCCGATCCCCTGGATGGCCCGGGCGATGATCAGGACGGTGATCGAGTGGGCCAGCCCGGCCACCACCGACCCGGCGGCCAGGGCGGCCAGCGTGACCACCAGCATGTGCTCCTTGCCGACCATGTCGCCCACCCGGCCCAGGATGGGGGTGAAGATCGACGCCGACAGGAGGAACGCGGTCAGCACCCAGGTCACGGTGTTCTGGCTGGTGTGGAGGTCGTGTTGGATGGTGGGCAGCACCGGGGACACCAGCGACTGCAGGAGCGAGTACGCGATCGTGCCCAGCAGCAGGACGGCGAAGGTGACCTTGTAGCTGGACCGCGTGGTCGAGAGGGCCATGGTGCTCCGGGAGAGGGGGCGGGACGGGACCCCACGGGTCCGCGGACATCATGCCACCCGTGCGGTGGCCACCCGGAGTCCCCTCAGTCGGGACGGACCACCGGCACCGGGCTGTCCACCTCGACCGTTCCGTCGGCCCGGGCCTCCACGGTCACCGGGCCGTGCGGGGTGGGCACCGTGGCCCGGGCCCAGTCGAGGCCGCCGAGCGCGGGGGCCACCCGCACCGCGGCATAGCCGGGTTCGGCCGGGGTGATCCCGAGGGTGTGGACGACCAGGTCCCGGGTGGGTGTGGACGACCACCCGTGACACCTGGTCCCGCCGACCCAGCACTCGGGCCAGGTCGTCTCACCGGCGTCGAGGAACACGGACCAGTCGCGGCAGAGCCCAGCCACCAGGTCGGCCCGGCCGGCCCGGGCCAGGCCGTCGTGGAGCACGTACCGGAAGAACGGCTCGGCCTCCACCATCTGGTCGACGGGGTCCCAGGCCGGTTCGGGGTAGCCGGTCACCAGGTGGACGAAGCCGGTGGCGCCGCCCTCCACCGTGACCGAGTCCATGACCCACGAGTGGCGCACCAGCCGGGACCGGTCGGTCAGGCGGGTGATCACGTCGGCCACCCTCCCCTCGGGCACGAGCCCGGCGGCCAGGGCCGCCGCACCGCCGTGCTGGGCGGCCTCGGGGCGCGGGGAGCCGTCCACCAGATGGTCCACGTAGACGGCCCGCCCCGGGTCGTAGAAGGCGTCGAACCCGGCCGCCACCCCGGCGTAGCGCCGGCGGGCCCAGTCGGCGGTTCCGTCGTTGCCGAGCCACGTGGCGATGTCGGCGAGGTCCTCGAGCGCACGGGCCCACAGGGCGTTGAGCGTCGAGGACGTGCCGCCGGCGTAGACGCTGGCCCAGTCCAGGAGGACCCACCCGGACACGTCGTGGAGGAGCCCGTCCCCGCCGAGGTAGGACTCGAACCACCGGAGCGTCCGCTCGGCCACGGGGGCCAGCTCGGCCACCAGTGCCGCGTCGCCGGTGTAGCGGTAGAGGTTGTGGAGGGAACGGACCCAGTGGAGCGACCAGTCGGGCACGAACGTCCGGTCGTCGGCCCAGAAGTCCGAGGCCGGCGCCATGGCCAGCATCCCGTCGGATCGGGCCGACGCCGCCAGTTCGGGGTGCCACCGGGCCATCGACCAGTCGGGGTTGGCCACCAGGTCGACCATCTGGTGGACCACCGAGTCGCCCGTCCAGGCGCGCTGTTCCCGGGTCGGGCAGTCGACGTAGGCGTCGAGCGCGCAGAGGTCGACCGTCCGGAGGCCGGTGGCGTGGATCTGCTCGAGCAGCGGGTCCGAGCACGCGAACGCGGCACCCGCCGGGCGGGGCCGGTGGCGGTCGTGGACCGACAGGGCGAGCGAGGGGAGGGGCCCGTCCCCGGCGCGCACACTGGCGTGCAGGTACCGGGCGCCGAGGACGTCGAAGGTCTCGAACCGCTCCGGCCCGCCGCCCCGGCAGACGTAGCGGAAGCCGGCGTGCTGGCCGAGGGGCACCAGGCGCCCGTCGCCGTCCCGGTGCTCGGCCGCGGCCACGTCGACCACGGTGCCGGCGTCGGCTCCCTCGACATCCAGGACCACGGTGCCCGCGGCGATCCGTCCCAGGTCGAACGGGACGTGCCCGATGGGTCGGCCGCCGCCGCCGTGTCCGGCCTGTTCGTCGGCCAGTACCTGGCGCACCGGGTCCTCCACCGGCCCGGCCCCGGGTGCGGCACGGGGCGCGCCGTGGGCCGCCCGGTGGACGGAACCCCCGGGGAAGGAGGACCGGACCGGGGGGAGGAGCATGCCGAACGGCTCGCTCGGCGGCCGGGGGTCCCCCGAGGCCCCGGTGTGGAAGGGGGTGATCTCGACGGCGCCGCCCCACCCGGCGGCATCGAACCCTGGCGCCTCCCATCCGACGGGGTGCCTCCCGGCGTCGAAGGACTCGAGCGGCAGGCAGGCCACGTCGCCGGGCACCGGGACGGGCGTCCAGGCGTCGCCCGGCGTGCAGCTCCAGGACCGGTCGCTGACGACCCACCGGTCGTCGACGGCGGCCTCGAACACGAGGCAGCCCGCACCCAGCGAGTAGGTGGGCGGGACCGGGGTCCACCAGGACGTGGCTTCGCCGAAGTGGCGCGCGGTGACGGCGATCACGTTGGTGCCTGCCCGTAGGAGGCCGGACAGGTCGACCACGTCGTACCGGGCCCGGCGGGGGTCGGACCGCACCGGACCCCGCGCCGCCTCGACGCCGTTGACGGCGAGGACGTACCGCCCGTCGACCCACAGCCGGCACACGGCGCGTTCCGGGTCGGCGTCGAGCTCGAGCTGGCGGCGGAACAGGGCGACGGTGTCCCCGGGCCCGGCGAGCTCGGGCCGGGTGGCGGTGGCGGCCCGGATGGCCGGCCGTCGGTGCCAGATCCACCGGCCGCGCCACTTCGGACCGAACGGTTCGGGGTGGTCCGGTCTCATGCGCGCACCCTACCGCCGTGCTCCCACGGTCACCGGGTCCGTCCGGGTGGCGTCAGGCCCCGGTGCGCCGCCGGTCTACGGCGCCGCCAGCCCACCGTCCTGGGCCCGTGCCCGGTCGGCCAGCGAGGCGGCGAATTCGTCGAGGCGCCGGGCGAGGTCCGGTTCGTCGAGGGACAGGATGCGGGCGGCCAGGATCCCGGCGTTGCGGGCGTTGCCGATCCCGAGCGTGCCGACGGGCACCCCGGCCGGCATCTGGACGATGGACAGCAGCGAGTCGAGGCCGTCCAGGCGGGCCAGGGGAACCGGGACCCCGAGGACCGGCAGCGTGGTGAGCGCGGCGAGCATCCCGGGCAGGTGGGCCGCACCGCCGGCCCCGGCGATGATCACCCGGGTGCCCCGGGCCCGGGCGCTCCGTCCGAACTCGACCATGTCGAGCGGTGTCCGGTGGGCGGACACCACCCGGACCGAGCAGGGGACACGGAGTTCGGCGAGCACGTCGACGGCGCCCTGCATCACGGCGAGGTCGGACGAGCTGCCCATCACCACCTCGACGGGGGGTGCGGTATCGGGCGTGGGGTGCGGGGAACTTGACATGCGATGTTGTGTAGGCGAATCATGATTCGTATGTCAAGCGATGCGCCGAGCGTGGTCCCCCGGGTGGGCATGGTGGGCGCCGGCCAGCTCGCCCGGATGACCCACCAGGCGGCGGTGGACCTCGGGGTACGTCTGGAGGTCCTGGCCGACTCGGAAGGGGATCCGGCCGTCCTGGCCGGGGCACCGTTCCGCACCGGGGCACCCACGTCGTGGGATGCGCTCGAGGAACTCGCCGGGCGCTGCGATGTCGTCACCTTCGACCACGAGCGGGTCCCGGCCGAGCTGGCGGCGGCGCTGGCCGGCGCCGGCCACCGGGTGTTCCCCGGAGGCCATGCGCTCCGGATGGCCCAGGACAAGCTGGCGGCCCGGTCCGCGCTCGGCGCCGCCGGGTTCCCGGTCCCGCCGTTCCGTGCGCTGGGGGAGGACCCGGTGGCCGAAGTGCTCGACTGCGGGAGCGAGTGGGGCTGGCCCGTGGTCTGCAAGACGATCGGCGGTGGCTACGACGGGCGCGGCGTCGTCACGGTCGGGCCCGAGGACGCCGTCCCGGTCCTGGCCGGGGCCGCACCGGGCACCTGGCTGGCCGAGGCCCGGGTGGACATCGCCGTCGAGGTGGCCGTGGTCGCGGCCCGTACGGCGTCCGGATGCTGGGCCCCCTACCCCCTGGTCGAGACCGTCCAGCAGGACGGGATCTGCCGGGAGTTGGTCATGCCGGCCCGGGTGCCCGACGACCTGGCGCGGCAGGCCGTCGCCCTGGCCGGGTCCGTGGCCGACGTCATCGGTGCCGTGGGGATCGTCGCCGTCGAGCTGTTCGTCACCGTCGCCGGCGACCTGGTGGTGAACGAGCTGGCCGTCCGGCCGCACAACTCGGGGCACGCCACCATCGAGGCGTGCGTCACCTCCCAATTCGAGAACCACCTGCGGGCCGTGCTCGACCTGCCGCTGGGATCGACCGGGATGGTCGCACCGGCGGCGGCCACCGTCAACGTGCTCGGCCCCGGCGACGGCTCGGATCCACGGAGCCGGCTGGCCGGCGCCCTCGCCGTCGACGGGGCCCGTGTCCACCTGTACGGCAAGGAGGCGGTTCCCGGCCGCAAGGTCGGTCATGTCACCGCGCTGGGCGCGGATCACGACAGCGCGCTGGCCGTGGCCCGGCGCGCCGCCGCCGCCCTCGACGGACGGCCGGCCGGCCGAACCGTCCCCGCCGCCGGTGGCCCGCCGCCGGCCCCGGCCCGAGTAGCGTCTCCGCCACCGGCGGCGACCGCCGCCACCTGCACGCGGAGGGAGGGCCCGACGTGACCGACAAGCCGACGTGGACCTTCCTGACCAACCACGCGCACGTGCTGGTGTGCATCGCCGAGGAGCCGGACATCCGGGGACGGGACGTGGCGCTGCGGGTCGGGATCACCGAGCGTGCCGCCCAGTCGATCATCGCCGACCTGGTGGCCAGCGGCTACGTGACCCGCCGGCGCGAGGGCCGGCGCAACCGGTACACGGTCCACGAGGCCTCGCCGCTGCGCCATCCCATCGAGTCCGAGCACACGGTCGGTGAGCTGCTGGTGATGCTCGGCCGGCTGCGGCCGGCGAAGCGGCCGACGAAGCAGCGGGCCCCGGCAGCCACGGCCTGAGCGGGTCGGTTCCCGGCCTACGCTGGACCATGGTCACCGCCCTCCCGGTAGACGACGCCACCGCCAACCGGGCGGCCGCCCGCCGGGACCTGGCGTCGGCCCGGGCCGCCGGGGACGAGGAGCGGGCCGCGCTGCTGGAGGCGCTCCTGGCTGACGGCTCCCTGCTCATCTACCGGCCGGAGCGCGACCACTACGGCGTCCAGCTGGGCGATCTGGGATCGGTGCAGCACGTCGCCGTGCTCGTCCCGGGCGTGGGCACCGACGTGCACCTCCGGGCCCAGTGGCTTCCCTCGGCCCACCACCTGTTCGAGGCGGCCGGGTCGACGACGGTCATCCTCTGGAAGGGCTACGACGAGCCGGCCGATGTGCAGGAGGCGGCCAGACGCACGGTGGTGTGCGACGACGGGCTGGTCGAGGCCGCCGCCGGCCTGGCCGCCTTCGTGGCGTCCCTTCCGCTCGGGCCCGCCCAGACGGTGACCGTCGTGGCCCACAGCTTCGGTTCGGTGGTGACCGGCGCCGCCCTCGCCCATCACGGGCTCGAGTGCACGGCGGTGGTGGTCGCCGGCTGCCCGGGCATGACGGTCGACGACCTCCGCCAACTCCACCTCGACGACGCCCACTTCTTCACCGAGGAGGCCCCCGGTGACCCGGTGGCCGCCCTCGGCGTGTTCGGCGCCGAGCCGACGTCGCCGGTGTTCGGGGGGATCCGGATGCGGACCAACGCCCCGGGGTACGTCGAGGTCCGGGCCCACTCCGAGTACTTCCTGCCAGGGTCCGAGTCGCTCGAGAACATCGTCGACGTGGTGACCGGGAGGTACGAAGAGGTCGAGGTCCACCGACCGTCACTGGCCGAGTCGGTCGGCGGTCTGGTGTCGTGGGCGCTGCAGCTGCCCACCCTGCCCGTCGGCGTCGTGGCCCGTGTCTACCGGGGCCCGGGGTTCCGGGCCCTGGTCGACACCCGGCACCTGGCCGACCTGGCCGCCGCACAGGTGGGCAACGCCGTCCGTGACGGGCTCGACATGGCCGGCCGGGCCGTCGCCTGGGTCGGGCACCGACAGGATGGCCCGGTCACCGACCGTCGGGATGGTGACGTACCCGGCAGGGGTGCGGCCCGCACCGGACCGGACGAGCCCACCAGGGAGGTCCCATGAGCTTCAGTCACCGCGTGGAGGACGTGGTCCAAGTGGTGGAGGCGGTGGGTGTGGCCGTCCTGGTGCTGGGCGGCCTCCTCGTCCTGGTCCGCTCCACGCTCCTGTTCCTGCGTGCCGGCACCCGGGCCCACGCCTACGGCTACTGCCGGCGGCACCTCGGCCGGGTCATCCTGCTCGGGCTGGAGATCCTGATCGTGGCCGACATCATCCGGACGGTCATCGTGGACCAGACCCCGGCCAGCGTCGCCGTGCTGGCCACCATCGTGATCATCCGGATCGCGCTCAGCTGGTCGCTGGCCGTCGAGATCGACGGCGTGTGGCCGTGGAACAAGGCGGCACTCGACGCCGAGGAGCTCCGCGGGCCCGACGACCGGGTCTGAGGGGGCCACCGCCGGTCGCTACAGGATCTTGCGGAAGATCGTCGCCTTGAGGTTGCTGTAGGGCGGGTAGGGGAACGACGGGTCCAACGCCGTGCCCCGGGTGAGCACCGGCTTCAGGTGCTGGAAGAGGCGGACACCCGACTCGCCGTGGTAGCCGCCCATGCCGCTCTCGCCGATCCCGCCGAAGGGGAGCTTCGGGTTGGTGACGTGCAGGAGGGTGCCGTTGACGGTGACGCCGCCCGAGGTGGTCCGGGCCACCACGTCGTCGACCACCGCCCGGTCCCCGGCGAACACGTAGAGGGCGAGCGGGTGGTCCCGCCCGTTGACGAACTCGACGGCGTCGCGGGTGGACTGCACCGGTAGGACGGGGAGCAGCGGGCCGAAGATCTCCTCCTGCATGATCGGTGCCGTCGGGTCGACGTCGACCAGCACGGTGGGGGCGATGTACCGGTCCGAGGCCTGGCTCTGGCCGCCGATGGCGACAGTGCCGTACTGCATGAGCCCGGTGAGTCGGTCGAAGTGCCGGTCGGACACGATGCGCCCGAAGTCGGTGCTGGCCCGGGGGTCGTCGCCGTAGAAGGCGACCACGGTGGCCGCCAGCTCGTCGAGGAAGGCGTCGCGCACCCGTTCGTCGACCAGGACGTAGTCCGGGGCGATACACGTCTGCCCGGCGTTCAGCCACTTGCCCCAGGCCACCCGGCGGGCGGCCACGCGGAGGTTGGCGGACGCGTCCACGATGACCGGGCTCTTGCCCCCGAGCTCCAGGGTCACGGGCGTGAGGTGCCGGGCCGCCGCCGCCATCACCACCCGACCCACCGAGCCGTTGCCGGTGTAGAAGATGTGGTCGAACTGCTCGGCGAGGAGCTCGGTCGTCTCGGGCACGCCGCCCTCGACGATCGAGACGGCCGAAGGGTCGAGGTACCGGGGGACGAGGCGCCCGAGCAGGGCCGACGTCGCCCCCGACACCTCCGACGGCTTCATCACCACGGTGTTGCCTGCGGCGATGGCACCGGCGGCGGGTACCAGGAGCAGCTGCACGGGGTAGTTCCACGGGGCAATGACCAGGACGACGCCGAGGGGCTCGGGAACGAGCCGGGACCGGGCGGGCAGCGTGACGAGGGGGGAGGAGACCCGCTTGGGGCGGTTCCACTTCGCCAGGTGCTTGATCATGGACTGGATCTCGGTGAGCACGAAGGCGATGTCGGTGATGAACCCCTCGACGCCGGGCTTGCCCAGGTCGGACTTGAGGGCGGCGAGGAACTCGGTCTCGTTCTCCTCGAGCATGCGCGCCATCTGCTCGAGCTGTCGTCGGCGCCAGGCCAGCGGGCGGGTCACGCCGGACCCGTAGGTGGCGCGCAGGGCGGCCACGATGGCGGCAGGCGAGGTGGTGGTGGCATCGGTCGCAGTCATGACACCAGTCAACCAGGACCGCCGCCGGCGGGCACCTCGGACCGCCGCTCCGGGCCCGTTCAGGTGTCGGAGTCCGGAGGGAGGAGGAAGGAGCACCTCGTACCGGAGGCGCGGGCAAGCCGGTGATCGAGGGTGGCGAGCGGCACCTCGAGCCCCTCGGACGGTGCCGTCACGAAGCGGGGCCACCGTCCCGGTCGAGGAGGCGGGCCGCTGCGGCCAAGGTCGACTCCATGCCGTCACGCAGCATGGCGGTCCGGCCGGCGATGACGACCCCGGCCTCGTCGGGTGTCCGGTCGATCCGTTGGCGGACGAAGCTGAATCCGGGGCCGTGCCGGAACCGCTGGACGACGACGGTCGGGCCGGCGCGGCCTTCGGACAGCGTGTAGGACCACGTGGACGATTGGTCGGGGGCGTCGCCGACGGTCCACTCGAGGTACTCGGGGGGCCGGCATTCCGTCACCACGCAGGTGACGTCCCAGGTGAAGTCGCCTCTGCGGTTGACGCCGGTGAACCGGGCGCCGGTGGCCGGTCCACCGGCCACCCAGGCGGCCGACACGTGTTCGGGGCCCAGGCCGGCCATCCGTTCGACGTCGGACAGCAGCACCCAGACCTGGTCGATCGGCGCGTCGAAGGTGGCGGTCACCTCCACCGCCATGTCCGCCAGGGGGTCGGTGGTCACGGGGTGGTCCGGACCCGGACCGAGCGCAGTTGGTGCGGCCCCACGGGCAGCTCGAGGCGGGACCCCTCGGACGCCAGGGGGCGCCCGTCGGGTGTCTCGTCGAGCCGCGACGACTCGACGGACGTCACCGGCAACCCCAGGTCGACCGTGGCGACGACGGTCTCGTCCGTGGGATTCAGCACGCGGAGCACAATGCCGTCGCCGTCCTCGGCCGGCTTCAGTGCCGACAGGACCAGCTCGTCCGGTGCCAGCCGGACCAGCTCGGTGCCCTCGGCGAGGAGCGGACGGGACCCGGCCGGCACCGCCCGCAGCCCCCGTTCGTCGGCGGCCAGCGCGGCACCGATGCCACCCGTGGCGGACGGGTCGACCACCCGCAGGAACAGGTCGGTGGTGATGCCGTCCGGGCACTGGGCACCCGGGGCCTCCATGGCCGGCCCGGCGGGGACGGGGCGGGTGGTCAGCTCGAGGTGGCTGAGCCAGCCGACCGCCCGCAGCAGGGTGACGGCGATGGTGCCGTCCGGGGTGACCTCGGCCTCGGGTAGGCCCGGAGCACCGACGACCAGTCCGTTGGCCGCCACCCATCCCTGATGGGGGAAGGTCGCAGGGGCGCGGTGCCACCATCCCTCGTCGTCCTGGGGGGACGTGGAACGGACGACGGTGTCGAAGGTGGAGGCGGCCAGGAACGACTCCGTCGGCTCGCCGGTGGGGAAGAGGAGGCGGAGCCGGTGGTCGCGGGCCGGGTTGTCGGTGCTGACGTGCAGGTCGACCCGACCGACACCGGGGGCCAGGCGGGCCTCGGTCACCACGGTGAGCTCCACGGTGTCGTCGGAGCGCCGGTCGCGCCCGGGCACCACCCGTGCCGGCACGACCAGGCGACGGGTCACCACCAGTCGTTGGATGCCCGACGGGTGCCGCAGGCGGCGGACGTCGACCGCCACCAGCCGCACCCCGGGGTCGTCGGCCACCGGGTCGTAGTCGTAGGTGTCGCCGCGGTCGCCCGAGTCGTCGATGCCGACCAGCCCGGTGAGCACCCGCCCATCCGTGCGCACGGTGAAGGTCCCGTCGTCTGCCGCCTCGACCTCGAGTCCCCGCCCGTCGTCGATGGTGCGGCCGTCGTCGACGGTGTCGTCGTGAGCGACGGACGGCACCAGCTCGACGCGCCGGTAGCCGAAGGCGGGCACGTCGGTCACGAGCAGTTCGACGTCGAGCGCAGGCCAGTCCTCGACCATGCGGACCCGGTCCGGATCGTCGGAGCGCACCACCCGGACCGGATGGCCGTCCACCTCGTAGCCGGCCACCGTGCCGGCGGCCATGGCCAGCGGGTGGACGTCCGCGCCGGCATGGGTGATCCCGTACAGCGGAACGCCGTCCAGCGGCACCCGGACCACATCGGTGCGGGGGTGCGGCGACGGGTTGAACACGGCGAGGCCGACCCGGGTGTCCCACGGAACGTGGCGGTCCGGCCCGAGGCCGGCCAGGCGCTGCAGCACCCGGGCCGCCGTCTCGTCGGCCAGCTCGGTGGCGGTGGCGTAGCGCCCGGTCATCTGGCGGTGGACCTCGTCCTGGGAGCAGCCACCGATGGAGTCGTGGGCCTGGTTGGCCAGGAGCGCCCGGCGGGCCGACCGCAACGACGGCGACTCGTCGACCAACCCGAGGGCACGGCCGAGGGCGGCGAACGGCTCGGCCCAGGCGACCAGGGCCCGCTCCGCCCGGCGGTCGGCCAACTTGAGACCCAGGCGCGACGACCACACCCCGGGCAGGAGGTTGGCCAGGCGTCCCCCCAGCAGCTCGCCGGTGAACCGTCGCCGATCACCGGGGTCGACCGTGGTGCGGAGGTCGTCGAGGAGGCCGCGCCGGACGTCGCCGTCGATCAGTGGCGCCAGGTGCTCGGCGATCGACGCGGTGTGGGGCTGGGGATACATGTGGTCGACGCCGTTCATCAGGACCACCGGCGCCCGATGGACGTCGGTGGCGCCCCGGACGATCCCGGCGAGTACCTGGGCGGCGGCCTCCGGGTCGGCCGGCAGGCCGGCGGCGTCGAAGTATCCGCGGGCCAGCACGTACTCCACCACCTCGCTGCCGTCGGGCGCCTGCCAGATGTGCACGGGGCCGAGGCGGTCCAGCTCGTTGCCGTTGCCCCGCCAGTGCACGAAGGGGCCCAGGCCGAATCCGGCGAACAGCTGGGGGAACTGGGCGGGATGGCCGAAGGAGTCCGGCGCGTAGGCCACCTGCGACGACCCACCGTACTGCTCGGCGACGAGGCGGCCCTCGAGCAGGTTCCGCACGTGGCTCTCCCCCGACGGCAGGAGCGAGTCGGGCTGGACGTACCACGGCCCGATGGCCAGCCGTCCGGACCGGACGGCGTCCACCAGGCGGTCCCCTGATCCGGGGCGGACGGCGAGGTAGTCCTCCACCACGATCGACTGGCCGTCGAGGAGGAACTTCCACCCCGGGTCCTCGTCGAGTTGGGCCAGCACCTGGTCGACGGTGTCGACCAGACGGGCCCGGAACGCCTCGAACGTCCGGTACCACTCACGGTCCCAGTGGGTGTGGGAGACGATCAGGACGTCGGCCGCCGGCGGAGTGGGAGCTCCCTCGTCCCCTCGGCCCGCCTCGGCACCACCTCCATCGGCACGGGCCTCGTCCCCACCACCCACGGCTGCGTCTCCCACGGCTACGGACAGCCCAGGTCGGTGAGTGCGGCGCACGGCGGGCAGAGCCAGACGGGGCCACCGGGGGCGGCATGGTGGGTGGCCACGGGTGACCCGCATCCGGCACAGGGCCCACCGGGTCGGGCCGCCACCGCCGACGCGGTGGTGGGGGTCGGCGTGGATCGAGGCTGCGGATCGGGCACGGGCCGATGCTAGCGACGACGGCGGATCAGGTCCCGTCCGGTCGGATCCGGTCTGCTGGTCACCCGGAACGGCCACTCCTAGGGTTGTGGTCCATGCAACCCCTCGATCCCCCCGCACTGCTCGCCGAGCTGACCCTGGAGGAGAAGACCTCCTTGTTGTCGGGGTCGGGCTTCTGGCACACCCGGGCGGTCGACCGCCTCGGAATCCCGTCCATCATGGTGAGCGACGGTCCGCACGGACTGCGCAAGCAGGCCGGGCCGGGGGACCACGTCGGGTCGGGGGAGAGCGTCCCGGCGACCTGCTTCCCGACGGCGGCGGCCCTCGGATCGTCCTTCGACGTCGACCTCGTCCGCCGTGTCGGCGTGGCGATCGGCGAAGAGGCCCGGACACAGGGTGTCTCGGTGGTGCTCGGTCCGGGCATCAACATCAAGCGGACTCCGCTCTGCGGGCGCAACTTCGAGTACCTGTCGGAGGACCCGCTGGTCTCCGGCGAGCTGGGCGCCGCGCTGGTCCACGGGATCCAGAGCCAGGGGGTCGGGGCGTCGCTCAAGCACTTCGCCGTGAACAACCAGGAGACCGACCGGCTCCGGATCAGCGCGGTGGTCGACGAGCGGACACTTCGCGAGATCTACCTGGCCGGCTTCGAGCGGGTGGTCCGCACGGCGAGGCCGTGGACGGTGATGTGCAGCTACAACCGGGTCAACGGGGTCTACGCGTCCCAGCACCGGTGGCTGCTCACCGAGGTCCTGCGCGGGGAGTGGGGCTTCGACGGACTGGTGGTGTCGGACTGGGGCGCGGTGGACGACCCGGTCGCCGCCGTGGCCGCCGGCCTCGACCTGGAGATGCCGTCGTCGCAGGGCACCGGGCCGGCGCGCATCCTCGAGGCGGTGGCGTCCGGTGCGTTGAGCGACACCGTCGTCGACGCCGCCGCCGCTCGACTGCTCCGACTGGTCGACCGGGCCCTGGCCGGCGAAACGCGCGCCGCCACCGGGGATGCCGCCACCGGGGATGCCGACGCGCACCACGACCTCGCCCGCGCGGCCGCCGGCGAGTGCGCGGTCCTGCTCAAGAACGAGGGTCCGCTGTTGCCGCTCGACGCAGGGGTGCGGCACGTCGCCGTGGTCGGCGAGTTCGCGCGCAGCCCGCGCTATCAGGGGGCGGGCAGTTCGAAGGTCACGCCGACCCGGGTCGACGACGCCCTCACCACGCTGCGCGCACGGCTGGGCGACGGGGTGCGGGTCGACTTCGCTCCCGGATTCGGGGTGGACGACCCCGAGGCGGACGATGCGGCACTGCTGGCGGAGGCCGTCGAGACGGCCGCCGGGGCGGAGGTCGTCCTGGTGTTCCTCGGACTTCCGGCGAGCTTCGAGTCCGAAGGATTCGATCGGGACCACATGGACCTGCCGGTCGAACAGGTCCGGGTGCTCGAGGCGGTGGGGGCGGCCAACGACCGGGTGGTCGTCGCGCTCGCCAACGGGTCCGTGGTGGCCACGGCCGGGTGGGAGGGCCATGCCGGGGCGATCCTCGAGGGCTGGCTCGGTGGGCAGGCGGGCGGTGCGGCGATCGTCGACGTGCTTGTGGGCGATGTCAATCCGTCGGGCCGGCTGGCCGAGACCATCCCCCTGCGGTTGGCGGACACCCCCGCGTTCACGAACTTCCCCGGGAGCGACAGCGAAGTCGTCTACGGCGAGCGGATCTTCGTCGGCTACCGCTACTACGACCTGGTCGACCGGCCGGTCAGCTTCCCGTTCGGCCATGGGCTCTCCTATACGACCTTCGAGTACTCGGACCTCGACGTGGTGGTCGTCGACGGGCCCGGATCGCCGGCCGACTGGCGGGGGGCGGGACGCATCGAGGTGTCGCTGCGGGTGACGAACACCGGCGCCCGGGCCGGCAAGGAGGTCGTCCAGCTCTACGTGGGGGCCGCCGATGCGGCGGCACCGCGGCCGGTCCGCGAGCTGCGTGGCTTCGACAAGGTGGCCCTCGAGTCGGGGGAGTCGACCGTGGTGTCCTTCACGCTGTTCGACCGTGACCTGTCCCGGTGGTCGACCCGGGCCGGCGGGTGGGTGCTCGACCCGGGAGCCTTCGAGGTGGCCGTCGGGGCGTCGTCCCGGGACATCCGGCTAGGCGCCACCGTGGTGGTGGACGTGCCACGACCCGCGCTACCGCTCGGTCGCGGCAGCACCTTCGGCGAGTGGTTGGACCACCCGGTCGGCCACGACCTCCTGATCGAGGCCCTCCGGATCGGGCCGGGTGGCGACCTCACGCCCCTGCTGGAGGACCCGGAGACCGTGAAGATGCTGAGCTCGTTCCCGCTGACCCGCCTGGTCACGATGCTGGGCGACGCCGTAGGCAGCGCGCTGGTGGACCGACTCCTGGCGCAGCTCTCCATCCCGTGACCCTTCACCGGTGGTGACCGGTGGCTAGACAGCTGTCCAGTAAATAGCTGTTTCCACCCTGATACGGTCGGGAATGCTGCCTGCCCGTCGAGCTCGGTCCCGCCACCTTGTTCCGGGCAGGCAGCACTTATCTGTCCTCGTCGACCGCCGTCCATGGCCGCGCGACGGGGGCGTCCGACCGAAGTGAGCGGGGACGGGTGGGGCCTGCCCACCGCCGTCATGGGTCAGATCGTGAAGGGGGCCGGCACTAGCCTGCTTGGCGGGAGCGCAGCCGTATCCGGGCATCCTGACCCGGTGCATCGCTCCCTCCCGCCCACGTAGCTCAGGGGATAGAGCGTCGGTTTCCTAAACCGTGCGTCGCAGGTTCGAATCCTGCCGTGGGCACGTATGTCTTCTGGTTTGGCGGGACATCGGAGACAGATGTCTCAAGACATCGGAGACAACCGGTGGGCTGTCGACGCGTGGGTTGCCGCCACGCACCTGGCGCCGCAGGTTCAGGGAACGGTCCTCCGGTGCCGGTGACGTATCCACACCCACCGGGTGCTGAGCGGGCATCCGCCCCGACCGCAGGATCGGGCGGACGCGGGGGCCTAGGGTTGGGCCCCCGGATCGGCGTGGCCCATGTTCACGTACCCGGTCCAGGCCGAACCGTCCCACCATCGGAGCGGAGTCATCCCCCACGGGTCGGCATACCAGCCGGCCGGCGTGCTGGCTGCCTTCTCCGGTAGTCCTCCGGCGACCGGAGCCGAAGGTGCATCCGCCGTTGCTGGGGCACGCGCCGGAGGGGGACCCTCGACCATTGGTGCCGCCGGCCCCGGACGGAGGTCCCCGTCACCCCGTGCCGGGGCGTCCGCCGGCTCCGTCCCCGGAACCGGACCGGGCGGAGGTAGCGCCAGATCCGGCGGCCGGTGGGCATCGAGTTCCGCCAACTTCGCCTGGAGCTGCTCCACCAGTGGGCTCACGTCCCTGCGGAAGTGGGCCAGCGCAAGGTCGAGGCGGAAGTCGAAGGTGTCGGACAGTGAGGGACCGTAGTGGATCGTCGTGGGCTTCTGCCGGTTCGACACGGAGAACGTTGTCGAACCGTCCCCGTCGTCGCCCTCGTAGCCGATCAACTTGGTGAAGGCGCACTCCCGGGTCTGCTTGGTGCCCTGGAAGATCACCCGCTTGTTGGTCAGGTAGACGGTCCCGGTGTCGATGGCGGTCGGCGTCGGCGTGCCCTGTACGAAATGTCCTTTGTTCACCCCGACCCGGTACCGGATCGGCCGCCCGGCCACATGGGCGATCGGAATCGAGATCCCCTGGGAGTGACCGGCGTAGTGGCCGGCTCCTCGTCGCTCCTCGATGAGGGACGCACCGGTGACCTTGTAGAACACGGCCTCTCCGGAACCGAGGATGATCGTGTCCGCCGTAGTCCCCGGAAAGTGCTGCACGACGTCGAGCAGGTCCGCATACCCGTCACGTTGTGACTGCCAGTCCGCGAGTGCCCGTTCGTGGGCCTCGGCCGCCTTCTTGGCCTTGTGGTCCTCGAACACGCACGTGCCTCCTTCGCCCGGTCCTGTGCCGCTGCAGACTCTAGGTCTGTTCGGCGGATGAGCCGGGGGGTGGCGGCAACCGTCGACGTCGCCGACCACGGGGATGGTCGGAACGCACGATCCGACGACGACCTGTGGCACGCTGGGTTGCGGGGCGGTGGTCGAGCCCCGGAGCGAGCGGTCGGTGACGACAGCCCGGCGGCGAGGAGGATCGTCATGGCCCAGGACAGTCCCAGCGGCGGAGGGGGAGAGCGGGGACGACTCGGCGGCGGGGCGATCGCCTCGCTGATCGGACTGGCGCTGCTGGTCATCTTCATGGTTCAGAACCGCGAGAAGGTGACACTCCACTTCCTCTCTTGGAACTTCACCTGGCCGCTGTGGGTGTTCACCCTGGTGGTCGCCCTCGTCGGTGCGCTGGTGTGGTTCGGACTGGGCGTAATGCGCCGCCACCGGCGCCGCAGGAACCGCCGGGGCTGATTCGTCACCGTGATCGGTGGAGCCGACCGGGCGTATCCGGTGGGCGATCGGAGGGACGCGGCAGTGAGGCCGGGCGGTTCTAGAAGAATGCCGCCCGGACCACCCGTCCGTCGTCGATCAGGAGATTGAGTCGGCCGGGCCGGAGGTCAGCGGTCAGAGCGGCATCGGGCCGGGCCGGGACCTCCAGGATCCGGACCTGGGCAACTCCGTCCACCTCGGCGGCGGACTCCGCATCCCGGCGACTCATTCCCACGTGGGCCAGCTCGACCGCCGGTTCGTGGCGATCGAACCAGGAGAGCGGGAACGGCGGGGTCGTCACGGAGCCAGTCTGCACGCCGTCCGGTCGCCACGCGCTGCGCGCCTGTCCGGCGACCGGCCTCGGGCGCAGTGTTACCGTGCGCCGGTGCGCACCCACGTCATCGTCCTCAACGGTGCGTCCTCGGCAGGCAAGACGTCGATCGCCCGGTGCCTTCAGGGGATGCTGACCACCCCGTGGCTGCTCCTCGGCATCGATGACCTGATCAGGGCCATCCCCGACCAGGGGATCGATGACGGGACGCTCCTGCACATCAGCGGTTCCGGACTGGTCGAGGTCGGTCCCGGGTGGCGGAGGCTCGAAGCGTCCTGGTACGCCGGGATCGCCACCATCGCGGCCCGCGGCACCGGTGTCCTCGTCGACGAGGTGTTCCTCGACGGCGGCGGTGGCCAGGAGCGGCTGCAAACGGCCCTGGGTGGTCTGGAAGTGCTGTGGGTCGGCGTCACCTGCGACGTCGATGTCGCGCGGGCACGGGAGGCACGGCGGCCGGATCGCGTGGCGGGCCAGTCGCAGTCCCAGGCGGCCGTGGTCCACGAAGGGGTCGTCTACGACCTGATGGTCGACACGACGGACGCATCCTCCGAGTCGTGCGCGGCCATGATCCTCCAGCGGGTGTCGACCACGGCCTGAGCACCGGTACGGTCGCCGACCCGGTGTTCCGGATTCGCCCGTGCCGGCGCCGGCGGATGAGGCAGACTCTGGCCGTGACCCGGTTTCGTGCGGCTGCCCTGTCGGTGGGACTCGCGGCGGTCCTCGCCGGTTGCGGTGCGACGACCGGAGTGTCTTCCTCGACGACGGGTCCCCGCTCGACGACGTCGACGACATGCCCCCGGGTCGCCGGGGCTCCAGCACCCCAGCCAGGGGCCGTCGTCAAGCAGTGCGGGACCAACGGCGGGGGATCCCTCGACCAGCCGTAGCGTCGATGCGACCTGCGGTGCCCACCGCCCAGCGGGCGTGGACCACGCCGGAACCACCACCCCGGACCGCGGACCATCCCGTTCAGTCGTCCACCCCGGCCGGTGCGCCACCGACGGTTCCCAGCGCCGTGCCGAGCGCAGCGAGCTGCTCGGGCACGGCCCGCCACCACGTCCACCGGCCGCGCTTCTCCCCGACGATGAGCCCGGCGGCGGCCAACCTGCGGGTGTGGTGGGAGATGGTCGGCTGGCTCTTGGCCAGCGGTCCCTCCAGGTTGCAGCTGCACGTCTCGTCCTGGCTGGCGATGATCGAGAAGATCCGGAGGCGCACCGGGTCGCCGAGCGCGGCGAGCACCCCGGCCAGCCGGTCGGCCTCGGCCTCGCTCAGTGCGTGCTCCGCCAGCGGCGGGCAGCAGAGGACCTCTGCGTCGGGTCGGGTCGTCGTCACCGGTACCTCCCTCGTCCCGGGCCTCCACCTCCGGGCCCGGAAAACATATTGACATCTGTCGATGCGTTGTGCACACTGTACATCGACAGCAATCAATGTAAAGGATGCGCCCATGTCACGCGTGCAGCTCGCCCTCAATGTGTCCGACCTCGACGAGGCCATCACCTTCTACTCCGCCCTGTTCGGTGCCGAGCCGGCCAAGGTCCGACCGGGGTACGCCAACTTCGCCATCACCGAGCCCCCCCTGAAGCTGGTGCTCATCGAGGGTGCGGGCGACCCCGGGTCGATCAACCACCTGGGCGTCGAGGTGGCCACGACCGACGAGGTGGCCGCGGCCACCGCCGACTTCGCGTCCAAGGGCATGGACACGGTGGTCGAGGACGCCACCACCTGCTGCTACGCCGTCCAGGACAAGGTGTGGATCGACGGTCCCGACGGTGCCCGCTGGGAGGTCTACACGGTGCTCGCCGACGCGTCCGGCCCCGATGGACTCGGTGGGGACGAGCGCTGCTGCACGCCGGCCACCACCGAGGGCTCCGTGGGCCCCGCCGTCGGCTGCTGCTGACCGGACGGTCGGCCGACCACCGTGCACCCCGTCGCGCTCTGGCGCCGCCTGCTCGCCGAATTCCTCGGCAGCGCCCTCCTGGCCACCATCGTCATCGGCTCGGGCATCGCCGCCCAGCAGCTGTCACCCGGCAACACCGGGCTCGAGCTGCTGCAGAACGCCCTGGTCACCGGGGCCGGGCTGTTCGCCATCATCCTGGTCTTCGGTGCGCTGTCCGGAGCCCACTTCAACCCGGTGGTGTCGTTCGTCGACGCCGCCTTCGGCGGGATCTCCTGGCGCGACGCCGCGGCCTACCTGCCCGCCCAGGTCGCCGGCTGCATCGCCGGCGCCGTGGCGGCCAACGTGATGTTCTCGCTGCGGGCCGTCTCGATCTCCACGCACCACCGGGCCTCCGGCCCGCACCTGTTCGCCGAGGTGATCGCCACGGCCGGCCTGGTACTGGTGATCTTCGCCCTCGCCCGCAACGACCGGAGCGCCTACACGCCGGCCGCCGTCGGGGCCTACATCACCGCGGCCTACTTCTTCACCTCGTCGACCAGCTTCGCCAACCCGGCCATCACCGTGGGCCGGATGTTCTCGAACTCCTTCGCCGGCATCGCCCCCGCGTCGGTGCCCGGGTTCGTGATCGCCCAGGTGGTGGGCGGGGCCGTGGCCGTGGGCCTGGTGATCCTGCTCTACCAGCGCCTGACCCCGGCCGAGGCTTCCGACGTGGCCTATCCGCACGACGCCTCCCCCGGACCCGACCGCTCGCCCGACCCGACCCTCCCGCCGGCCCCGGCCGGCGCCGAATCCTGAGGAGCGCCGTGCCCGACCGTCCCGTCGTCCTGTTCCTGTGCGTCCACAACTCGGGCCGGAGCGTGGCCGGCCGGGTCCTGCTCGACCACTACGCGGCCGGCCGGGTCGAGGTGCTGTCGGGGGGGTCCGAACCGGCCGACCGGTTGAACCCGTCGGTGGTCACGGTCCTGGCCGAGCGCGGCCTCGACGCCGGTGCCGAGTACCCGAAACCGGTCACGGACGAGGCGGCCCGGGCCGCCGATGTCGTCGTCACCATGGGATGCGGCGATGCCTGCCCGATCTACCCCGGGACCCGGGTGGTCGACTGGGAGCTCACCGACCCGGCCGGCCTGCCGGTCGAGGAGGTCCGTCCGATCGTGGACGACATCGACCGCCGGGTGCGGGCACTGCTGGACGAGCTGCTGGCCACGTCGGCCGGGGACTGACCGGAGCGGTCAGCCCGCCAACCGGGCGACGGCGTCCTCGAACAGCTCGGCATGGAGGTCCACGTCGGCCCCGGTGGTCTCGGGGCACATCAGCACCATGTTGTGGAACGGGGTGAGGAGCACGCCCCGGTTGCTCATGGCCAGGTGGAGGTACTCGTCGAGGTCCGGGTCGTCGGCGGCGGCCGACTCGGACCCGTTGCGCGGTGCGGGCGAGCAGAACCGGTACTCGGACCTGGCGCCGAGCCGGGTCACCGTCCACGGCATGCCGTGCCGGGCCACGGTGTCCTCGGCCCGCCGGGTCAGGTCCGCGCACAGCGCGTCCATCCGGGCGAACGCCCCAGGGGTCAGCACCTCGCCGAGCGTGGCCCGGGCCGCCGCCATCGAGAGCGCGTTGCCGGCCAGGGTGCCGCCGATCCCGCCCACGTCGACGATGTCGGCGTCCTGGTCGGCCACCCGGGCCAGCACCTGCTCGGCCACATCGCCCCGGAGCCCGAAGGCGCCGATGGGGATCCCCCCGGCGATGGACTTGCCCATGGTCACGATGTCGGGATCGAGCCCCCACGCCGCCGTGCACCCGCCGGGACCGGCCGACACCGTGTGGGTCTCGTCGATCATGAGCATCGTCCCCGTCCGGTCGCACAGGGAGCGCAGTCCCTCGAGGAACCCGTCGTCGGGAAGCACGATGCCGATGTTGGTCAGTGCCGGCTCGGTCAGCACGACGGCGATCTCCCCGGTGGCCAGCGCCCGGGCGACGGCGTCGAGGTCGTTGAACTCGACGGCGACCGTCGTGGTCGCCGGGTCGACCGCCGGGGCCACGTTGCCCGGGCGCGACCGGGTGGTGCCGCCGGGACCGGCCACGACGAAGGTCTCGTCGACGCTGCCGTGGTAGCAGTAGGAGAACACCAGTACCTTCGGCCGGCCGGTGACCAGGCGGGCCAGCCGCAGGGCCCACCGGTTGGCGTCGGTGGCGCTCAGGGCGAACGACCACTGCGTGGGGCCGAAGCGCCGGGTGAGCTCGGTCGCCACCCACTCGGCGTCCTCGCTCGGGAGCATGGCGGTGATCCCGCCGAGGGTGTCGATCCGTCGACGAACGGCGTCGACGACCGGGGCGGGGGAGTGGCCGGCCATGGCGCCGGTGTCGCCGAGGGCGAAGTCGACGTAGGTGTGCCCGTCCACGTCGGTGACCCGGGCGCCGCGGGCCGCGGCCAGCGCCAGGGGGAACGGGCCGGCCCAGTTGGCCATCCAGGTCATGGGTACCCCCGTCAGGAGGTGGCGGGCCCCGGCGAACTGTGCCCGGGAGCCCGGGTTGCGGTCGTGGTGGACGGCCCGCTCGGCCTCGAGCAGTGCGGTCAGGCGGTCGCGGTCCATGGGCTCCTCCGGTCGGCTGCGCCGGGACGGGGGACCCGGCCCGCCCATTCTGCCCACGGGAACCGACGTCCTCACGGCCGGTAGGGCTAGGCGCCGGCGCCGCCCCCGTCGATGTCGCTCTTGTCGGGCAGGGACTGGATCAGGCGGCTGACCGCGGTGTACCGACCGTCCCTCCAGGCCTCGGCGATGGTCTGGTCGCCCAGCTCGCGGTGGCGGGTGAAGTTCCACCACCGGGTGACGTCGCTGTCGCTGTAGCCCTTGTTGGCCAGGATGATGTTCAGGCGGGTGGCCTCCCAGGCCGCCTCGTCGGCGGTCAGCGGCCCCGGTCCCGCGGTGCCGGGGGCCGCCGAGCGCTCGGTGCGCTCGGTGCGCTTCTCCATCTCGTGGGCGATCTCCCGGTCGAGGTCGCGCGACACGTGGCCCCGGATGGTCGGGAGCGAGCCGCCGGTCAGCGTGTGGCGGTCGGTGACCCGGCGCTCGCGCTCGGCCTCGAGGCTCCGCGAGTACAGCTGCTGGGCGGTGCTGTCGACGTCGCCTGCGGTGACCCGCAGCCGGAGCCGGCGCTCGATCCGCTCGGCCGCCCGCTGCGGTGCGTCGGAGGTCTCGGACCCCGGACGCCCGTCGGGGCCGTCAGCCGCCCCGGACGCGTCGACCGGTCGGCGGTCCCGGGACCGGCGCCGGCGCTCGAGCTCCATCGGCGAGTCCCCGGGGGGTGTGGCGCGGGATGTCCGCTCCTCCCACTGCGGGGCCGGGGCCTCGACGGCTGTCCGGGCCGGCGAACCGTAGCTCTCGATGGGGAAGACGTCACCGGCGGTGCCGGCGATCGCCGCGGCCAGGTAGGGGGTCGTCCAGCGGCTGTCGCCCACCATCACCGAGTCGGCACCCGTGGCCGTCAGCCTGGCGAGCGGGACGTCGAGGCAGGCGGCCACGGCGATCGCCTCGGTGAGGCCGATCCGGCGGTTGGTCGTCTCGACCTGGGCGACCGTCTCACGGGTCCACCCGATGCCCCGCACGAGCATCTCGTCGGCCAGGCCCTGCTGGGTGAGACCGGCCTTGGCCCGCAGCGCGGCGACGTTGCGGCGCACGATGTCCTCGACTGCGGCCGTCCCCTCGTTCGACATGCGCACACCCTACCGGCAGGCCGACCGTGTAGTCGTGATTAGTTGTAAGGAATTTGAACATTCACCATCGGCCCACATAGGAGCTCATGGCCGTTCACCAGGGAGTTCGTAGTTTCCCATGGAGAACCTGTGGAGCTGGTCCTAACACGATGGGTGGTCGGACCGATACGGTGCGCACCGAAACGGCATGCCGTGGCGCGGGCGGCGACGAACGGGAGCGACAGGCGTCCAAACGGTTCGCGGCACTCGGTTGCAGATCGGCGATCCCGCTACAGGTGCCAGCGGGGTGTTCCGAGAATTGAGATGACCGGCGAGCGGACCGGACGCACAGCAACCAGAGGATCCGGGACACCGGACCCGTATCGACCAAGGGGCAGAACGAACCGTGACCATCGAATACAACACGCAACGTGCACTCCGCGACTGGCACGACGATGATTTCGATCTCGACGACCTGGCGTTGCCCGAACCGCGTCAGTGGCAGCGCTGCGGCGCCGTCCACTGCATCGACCGGGGGCCGTGGATCGGGACCCTCGTGTGCTGCATCCGCCAGAGCGGGCACGACAACGACCACTCCATGTCCCTCGGTGACATCGGGGCCGTCGACTACTGGCAGGAGAACTGGCTCTAGGACGGCATCCCCCGGCGCACGAGGTGCGTCGGGGGCCGGTCGGGTCAGCGCCGGATCACGACCGCCTGGTCGGGTCCGAGCACACCGGTGAATCCGTCCGACGGCCCGGTGTGGTCGGACGCCAGCACCAACTCGGCGCCGACGACCCCCGGGTCGCCGAGCCCGACGGATGCACCGGTGAAGTTCACCAGCACCTCGACGGCGTCCCCGTCGACCTCCCGGCGGTAGCCGAGCACGCCGTCGGGGACGTCGAGGAGTGCGAACGCCCCCCGGGTCAGCGCCGGGGTGGCCCGGCGGACGGCGATGGCCCGCCGGTAGAGCTGGAGGACGGACGACGGATCGGCCGCCTCGGAGGCCCGGTTCCGCACGTCGGCCTCGGGCGCCATGGGCAGCCAGGTGGCCGAACCCGGACGGGTGGGCCATCCGTGGTCGGCCCCGGCATCCCACGGGACCGGGGCCCGGCAGCCGTCCCGACCGCCGGGGTCGACCCGACGGTCGTCACCGATGTCGGCGTCGGCCAGGCCGAGCTCCTCGCCCTGGTAGACGAACGGAGTCCCCCGCAGCGTCAGCAGCAGCACCGCCGCAGCCCGGGCACGCGCCTCGCTGCGACGCGCGTTCGTGGCGGCGTCCTCGCCGGCGTGGGCGGCGGCCCGGTCGTAGCGGGTTCGGTGGCGGGGGTTGTCGTGGTTCGAGAGGACCCACGTCGGCCAGGCCCCCCGGGGGCCGAGGGCGCCGAGGGTGTCCTCGATGCACGCCCGCCAGCGGTCGGCCAGCCACGGGGCGAACAGCGGCGGGAAGTTGAACGCCAGGTGGAGCTCGTCGTCGTGGCCGTAGTAGGTGGCCACCGCCTCGGTCGACAGCAGGAACACCTCGCCGACCATCATCCGGTCGTCCGGGTAGCTGTCCACCAGGGTGCGGATGGCGCGGAGCCGCTCGTGGGTGACCGGCTGGTCGTTGAGGGCGCAGTGGGGGACCCCGGCGACATCGGGCGGATCGTCGGGCAGGGCCGGGTCCTTGCCGATGCCGTGGACGACGTCGGCCCGGAACCCGTCGACCCCGCGGTCGAGCCAGAACCGCAGGGTGTCGTGCATGGCCTCCACGACCGCGGGCTCGTCCCAGTTGAGGTCGGGCTGGGCCGACTCGAACAGGTGGAGGTACCACTGCCCGGTCGGCTCGTGGAGGTCCAGGCCGGCGCGGTCAGGTCGAAGGCGGCCACCCAGTTGTTGGGGGGCGATCCGTCGGGGGACGGGTCGCGCCACACGTACCAGTCGCGTCTCGGGCAGTCGCGGGACGAACTGGCGTCCAGGAACCACGGGTGCTGGTCCGACGTGTGGTTGGGCACCCAGTCGATGACCACCCGCATGCCGAGGGCGTGGGCGTCCGCCACCAGCGCGTCGAACCCGGCGAGGTCGCCGAACAGGGGGTCCACGTCGCAGTAGTCGCTGACGTCGTAGCCGAAGTCGGCCATGGGGGACCGGAAGAACGGCGAGAGCCACAGGGCGTCCACGCCCAGCCAGGCCAGGTCGGCCAGCCGGGACCGGATGCCGGCCAGGTCGCCGACCCCGTCGCCGTCGGAGTCGGCGAACGAGCGGGGATAGATCTGGTAGAACACGGCCTCCTGCCACCACGGGACCACAGGGGACGGTTCGTGCGGCGTCAACGTGCTTCCACTGCGGTGGCGGTCCCGCCCGCCTGACTGCTGCTGTCGACGCCCATGGTCCGACGTTACCAATGCGTCACCTCCGACCCCTTCCGTGGTCTCTGCCCGCGTTTCAGTTCAGGCCGACACGTGCCGATGGACTGACCAGGAGCGGGCGCCGAAGGGTCCCGCAGCGAAGGGACGCTGTCGGCTCGACCGCCGACGGGCGAACAAGGAGAGCGATCGATGGTGGAACGGCGAGCGGTGGAGGACGGTTCGATGCTGGCAGAAGGACTGTCGGGCGCGGCGCCTCCCCAGTCCTACGGGACCGGTCGGGTCTGTCTGGAGCCGTCGTGCCAGGTGCACCTCTCCCGGTACAACAGCACGGACTGGTGCGCCCTGCACGAGAGCCCGGGCGCCACCGGTCGTCCCTACGACACCTCGGTGCGGCCCCGGGGCCGCCGGCGCAATTCGAGTCGCCGCCGCAACAGCCAGCGGACGGCCGCCTGACCCGTTCCGGACCCCCGGACCCCCGGGAACCACCGGCTGACCGGTCCCGCCGGCGCCGGCAACCGACCGCTCCGACCGTCCCCCGCGAGCGCCTCGGTACACTGCCTCGCTGACGTCGGGCGCTCCGATGGCCCGGCACCGAGGTGACAGGGGACGTACTGATGACGGAACGACTCGACGGCACGGTGGCACTGGTGACCGGTGCATCCAGCGGTATCGGCCACGCCACGGCCATCGCACTGGCCGACGCCGGTGCCTCGGTGGCGATCGCCGCCCGGCGGCGCGACCGGCTCGAATCGCTGGCCGAGCGGATCGGCGGCGACGTACTGGTCGTCGAAGCGGACGTGACCGACGAGGCCCGGGCCCGCTCGATGGTGGACCAGACCGTCCGCCACTTCGGCCGGCTCGACACCCTGGTCAACAACGCCGGCGTCATGTTGCTCGGGCCGATCGTCGACGCTCCGGTGGAGGAGTGGCGCCGCATGGTCGAGCTGAACCTGCTCGGCCTGCTGTACACGACCCACGCGGCCCTGCCCCACCTGGTCGCTGCGGCCGGTTCCGAGCCGCGCAACGTCGCCGACGTGGTCAACGTGAGCTCGGTGGCCGGGCGGTTCGCCCGTGCCGGAAGCGGTGTCTACAACGCCACCAAGTTCGGCGTGGGCGCCTTCTCCGAATCGCTCCGCCAGGAGGTCACCCGTCAGCACGTGCGGGTCTCCCTGGTCGAGCCGGGGGCCGTCGCTACCGAGCTGATCGCCCAGAACCGGCCCGAGGTGGTCGAGGGCCTGCTCGCCCAGTGGGGTCCGGTCGAGGTCCTCGAGGCCGGCGACATCGCCGAGGCGATCACCTTCACGGTCACCCGTCCCCGTCGGGCGACCGTCAACGAGATCCTGGTGCGTCCCACCGAACAGGAGCGCTGAGTGTCGTTCACCGGCTACCCGCCGCCCGTGCACCTGCTCGCCGACCTCGGCATGGAGGCGGTGCTGACGACCCATACGACCGCACGGGTCCGCACCCGGGTGACTCCGCAGGTGGCCTCGCCCGGGGGCGGGGTGCGGATCGGCGTCCTGGCCACGCTGGTGGACGTCGTCGGGGGCGCCATCGCCGCCCGGGTGCTCCATCCGGACTGGCTGGCCACGGCCGACCTGGCCATCGAGCTGGTCGGCCCGCCGGTCGGACCCTGGGTGGAGGCCCGGGGCTCGGTCGTGCGCCGGGGCCGGACCACGCTGGTCATCGAGGCCCTGGTGGTGTCGGTGGACGCCGACGGTGGCGACGTGACGGTGGACGGCCGGGTCCCGGAACCGGTGGCCTGGGCCTCCATGACGTTTGCCGTGCTGCCGGCCAAGGAACCCTCGGTGGCGGCCGAGCTGTCGGCCGATCTACCGGTGCACTGGGGGTTCCGGGGCGGAGCGCTCGACGGGCCCGTCCTGGACGCGCTCCTGGTGACGGTGCTCGACGGGCCCGCCGGACGGGTGTCGGTGCCGGTACGCCCCTATGTCCACAACTCCTTCGGTGCCCTGCAGGGAGGGGTCATCGCCCTGCTCGCCGAGGCGGCCGGGGCCGAGTCACTGGGCGCGGCCCAGGGCCGGGACGGCTCGGGCATGGTCGTCACCGACCTCCAGATCGCCTACCTGGCCCTCGGACGGGTCGGACCCGTGGTCAGCTCGGCCCGGGTGCTGGCCACCGGTCCCGACGGCCGGGCCGGCGCCGTGGTGGAGCTCCGGGACACCGGTGCCGACGGCCGGCTGACCACGGTGGTCAACGTGACCGCCGAACCCACCGACGTGGTCGTCGGGGTGGCCGGATGACCGGCGCGAGTCCGCACGGCGGACCCGGGTCCCGGACCACGGTGGGTCCCGACGGGGAGGTGGTCGACGGCGCCCCGACCGATCCGGCGGTGGACCGCCGCCGCCACGTCAGCGACTACTTCCGCCTCGAACGGTGGGAGCTGCCGGGGACCGTGGCCGACGGCCCGCCGGCCATCGCCGGCCGCACTCCGGTCGACGCCCACCTACGGGGCCCCGGCGGCGGACTGCGGACCGGCGGCCTGCTCACGAGCATCGACTCCCTCGGCGGCTTCACCAGCGGACTCGCCGTCCTGCCCCGGTGGATCGTCACCACGTCGCTGATGGCGACCGTGTCCGAGCTGTCCCACGTCGGCCCGCTGCGGTTGCGGGCCGACGTACTCCGCCGGGGTCGCAACTCGGTCGTCACCTCACTCGACGTCGTCGACGAGGGCGCCGGCGACCGGCACGTGGCTGCGGCCACCCTGACGTGCGCCGTCCTGGACCCCGACGCCATGACCCTCGAATTCGAGCGGCCCTTCGTCCTGGCGATGCCCGAGCCGCAGATCGACCCCGTGCCCCCGGACGAGTTCTTCTGCATCGAGCCGGGGGAGGGTGCGGTGACCCGGCTCCGACTCGAGGACCAGCTGCGGAACCCGTGGGGCATCCTGCACGGCGGGGCGGTGGCCATGCTGGCCGACGAGGCCGCCTGTCGGGCGACCCTGACCGCCGTCCCCGGCGCCGGCCCGGAACACGGGGTGGCGGCGACCGACGTGGTGCTCCACTACCTCCGGCCGGTCAAGGTCGGACCGGTCGAGGCCCGGTGCACCGTGCTCGGCACCCGGGCCGGGCGCACGTCGGTCCGGGTGGCCATCCACGACGTCGGGTCCGACGACCGGCTGGTCACCCTCGGCTCGGTCACGGTGCTCGACGTCTGATCGGACGTGTGGTCGGACGTCTGATCGGACGTCTGGTCAGGCCTCGGATCGGCCGTCTGGAGCAGGTACGGCACCACCGCCGTGTCCGCCGCCGGCCCGCTCGGCATAGGATCCGGACTGGCAACCGTCCACCGGAACAGATGGGATCAGAACATGGCGAATGAGTGGGGCCCCCTCGGGGCATTGGTCGGCGAGTGGGAGGGCGAGGGCGGCCTCGACACCTCGTACCACCATGCGGAGGGCAAGGTCGGCGGTACGCCGTACCTGGAGAAGGTCTCGTTCAAGCCGTTCGGGCCCGTGGACAACGGCAGCCAGCACCTCTACGGCCTGGACTACAAGACCGCCATGTGGCGCAACGACGAGGAGAACCCCTTCCACACCGAGGTCGGCTACTGGCTGTGGGACGGCGCCACCGGTGAGATCCTGCGCGCCTTCGCCGTGCCCCGGGGCATCACCGTCCTCGCCGGCGGCCACGCCGACGCCGACGCCACCACGTTCACGCTGAAGTCGGCGGTGGGTGACCCGCAGTACCCGATCGGCGAGGGCAGGTACCTGACCGCCAACGCCAGCTCGGTCAGCTACGAGGCCACCATCACCCTGGGCGACGGCACCTGGTCCTACGCCGAGACGACGATGCTGCGGATGAAGGAGATGGCGGACCTCCTGCCGCACACCGACCACAACACCATGCACAAGGTCGGCTGAGGCCGGCGGACACGGCCCGCCGACGGGGCGTCGGGAGGTCCCGACACCCCGTGGGTGGAGGCGCCCGGGTTGACAGCGGTCATAAGTTAGGTAAACCTAATAGATTACCTATGCCAACCCTGCCTCACGTCCGGCGATGATCCCGACCTTCGTGATCTTCCTGCGCGAGGGCGTGGAGGCCAGCATGATCGTGGCGATCCTGCTGTCCTACCTGGACCAGATCGGCCAGCGGCGCCACTTCCGGGACGTCTTCGGCGGCGTGGCCGCCGCACTGGTGCTGGTCCTGGTGGGGGGCGTCACCGCCTACCTGCTCATCCACCACTACGCCGGCTCCACGGCGCAGTCCGTCTTCGAGACCATCACCTACCTGGTGGCGGCCACGGTCCTGACGTACATGACCTTCTGGATGCAGTCCCACAGCCGGACCATGAAGGCCGAGCTGCTGGCCCGATCGGACGCCGCGCTCGAGGGGCGCACCCGCTGGGGCCTGCGGATCCTCGCCTTCCAGGCCGTGGGGCGCGAGGGGCTCGAGACGATGGTCTTCACCCTGGCCATCGTGTTCGCCTCGACGACCCAGTCCGGCACCCCGGTGCGCGGGCGGGGACTGCTCGCCGGAGCCGTGCTCGGTCTGGCCGTGGCCCTGGCCATCGCCTACGTGATCTTCCGACTGGGCAAGCGGTTGAACCTCGGGCTGTTCTTCCGGGTGATCGGCATCGTGCTGATGGTGTTCGCGGCCGGGCTCCTGGCCGATGCCGTCGAGAACATGCAGCAGCTCGGCTGGCTGCCGTTCCTCGAGCAGCCGGTGTGGGACACCAGCCGCTATCTCAACGAGTCGAGCAACATCGGTGACGCCTTCCACAGTCTGCTGGGCTACGCCGACCACCCGACGGTGCTGCAGGCCGTCGTGTGGCTGGGGTACGTGGTGGTCGCCACCACGGCGTTCGTGCTGATGGGACGGCGGGCGAAGCGCGGGGCGGTGATCTCCGCAGCCGACGCCGCCGCAGCGCCGGTGTCCTCCCCGGCGGCCTCCCCGGCGGCCGGCCGGGTCACGCAATAAGGTCCTCCCCGGCGCCCGGACCTCGGGTCGTCGACCGACCGTAAGGAACCACCCATGCGCCGTTCCCCGCCCCCCGTCCCCTCCCTGGACGGCAAGACAATGATCGTCACCGGCGGGAACTCCGGCATCGGCAGAGCGGCGGCCATCGCCCTGGCCCGGGCCGGGGCCCGGGTGGTCATCACCGCCCGGAGCGCGGTGCGGGGGGCGGACGCCGTGGCCGACATCAGCGCGGCGAGCGGCTCGTCCGCGGTGGAGCTCTCCGTGTTCGACCTGGCCGACCTGTCGTCGGTGCGGTCCGGCGCGGCCGACCTGCTCGAGCGGTGCCCCCGTATCGACGTGCTCCTCAACAACGCCGGGCTGATCATGAGCGAGCGCACACGGAGCGCCGACGGCTACGAGGCGACCTTCGCCATCAACCACCTCGGACCGTTCCTGCTCACCGACCTGCTGCGCCCGCGCCTGGTCGAGTCGGCACCGGCGCGCATCGTCAACGTGGCCTCGACCGCCCACAATTTCGCCCGGCGGGGCATGGTGTTCGACGACCTGATGGCGGAGCGGTCGTACAAGCAGATGGAGGTCTACGGGCGGTCCAAGCTGGCCAACATCCTGTTCACCACGGAACTTGCCGAACGCCTGGCGGGCACGGGCGTGACGGTCAACTGCCTGCATCCGGGCACGGTGGCCACCGGGTACGCCCGCGACGGCGATGCCAACGGGTTCCTGGCCTGGGGCGTCAAGGTGGTCGCGCCGCTCAGCCTCACCCCCGAGCAGGGCGCGCGCACATCGGTCTACCTGTGCTCCTCGCCCGACGTCGAGGGGGTGACCGGCACGTACTTCGTCAAGTGCAAGGAGAAGACCCCGTCGGCCAACGCCCGGGACCGGGCCGCCGCCGCCCAGCTGTGGGAGGTCAGCGAGCACCTCGTCGAGCAGGCCGCCGCACGCTGAGCGGGCCGTCCGGCGCCCCGGTCAGAGCGGCTCGCCCTCGCCCAGCTCGGTGACCACCTGGGCGATGGCCTCCTGATCGGCCACGCCCGACCGCGGCCCCGCACCTCCGGCGTCCTGCCACAGCTCGGGGACCCGCCACAGCAGGACCCCGACCCCGATCACGCAGGCGAGCCCACCCGACCACACCGCGAACTGGGGCCCGCCGATGGCGGCGGCCAGACCCGTCTCGGCGTCGCCCAGGCGGGGGCCGCCCGCCACCACGGCGAAGAACGTGCCCGACAGCCGGCCCTGCAGGTGGTCGGGGACGGTCCGCTGCTGCACGTTCTGGCGGAACACGGCGGAGATGATGTCGGCCGCGCCGGCGATGGCCAGCAGCACCAGGCCGATCCAGAGCACCGGGACGATGCCGAACACGGCGATGGTCGTGCCCCAGATGGCGACGCACGCGGCGATGGCCCGCCCCTCGTGGCGGATCCGGCGGCACCACCCCGTGAAGACCGAGCCGACCAGGGCGCCGGCGCCGGGTGCGGCGTAGAGGAGGCCGACCACGCCGGCACCGCCGCCGTAGAGATGGACGGCCAGCGCCGGGAAGACGGCCCGGGGCATCCCGAAGATCATGGCGTTGAGGTCGATCCAGTAGGTGGCCGACAGGAGCCGCTCGCCCTTCAGGTGCGCGAAGCCCTCGGTCATCGACCGCAGGCCCATCGGGGTGCCGCCGCCCGACGGCACCAGGTGCGGGAGCAGCAGGATGGCGGTGAGCGACACGCCGTAGGAGGCGACGTCGATCAGGTAGACGGTGCTCAGCCCGAGCGCGGCGATCAGGAGCCCGCCCACTGCGGGCCCGACCACCATGGCCAGGGCCATCGTGGTCGTCTGCAGCGCCACCGCGGCGTGGACGTCCTGTTCGGCCACCAGCATGGGGAGGGCGGCCCGTCGGGCCGGCCAGTCCATCCCCTGGAACCCGGCGGCGGCGGCCGTGGCGACGAAGAGGACCCAGACCTCGGGATGGGCGAGGGCGGCGTTGACGGCCAGGCCGGCCACGGCCGCCGCCATCGCCACCTGGGTGAGGGTGAGGACCCGCTTGCGGTCCCACGCGTCGGCCAGCGCCCCGCCCCACAGTGCACCGGCCAGCAGGGGGAGGAGCTGGGTGAAGCCGATCATGCCGACGACGAGGGTGGAGTGGGTCAGGTGGAAGGCCTGGTACGCCACGGCCACCAGGGTCAACTGGGTGCCGATGCCCGAGATCGTCTGTCCGGTCCACAGGCGCCGGAAGTCCCGCGAGTTCCGCAGTGGCGAGACGTCGGCGAAGAGCTTGGCCACCGGCCAACGGTACCGGCCCGCTCGTCGGCCCGGGACGTTCCGGCGACCGGCGGCCGGATCGCCGCAGGTGGGCCGGGGTGCCACCGTTCGGTGCGGACCCGTCAGTAGACTCCCTGGCGATGGCCCCAACCGACACCACATCGTCCGGGACCCCCCGCGCCAAGCAGTCGCTGGGGCTCGTCGAAGCCGCCGGTGCCGACCGCACGGCGTCCAGTGACACCTCGGCGCACCCGATGGCGGTCTCCATCGCCGGGGTGTCCACCGCGTGCAGCAAGGACGCACTGGTGTCGAGCGCCAAAGCCGTCCGCAAGACCCTCTCCCCCGAGTGACGCGCGGCCGGTAGGCCACGCCGCCCGTCCGACGGCTCGAACTCCCGGTACCCGGCCTACCAGTACTCGGCCATGAGCTCGGTCGACCATGCGGGCTGGTGGACCTCGCCACGCGGTCCGAACTCGGCCAGGTAGGGCTTCACGTCGAGTACCGGCGTCCCGTCGACGGCGTCCAGCCCCGTCACGTCGATGCGGTACGGACCGACCCCGGTCAGCCGGCACACCGTCACCCCGATCCGGTTGGGCCGATCCTTCGCCCGCTGGGCCAGGATGCCGACCGAAGGCCAGTCGGTGCGTCCCCGGGGGTGGCGGCTGCCGCGGCACACGGTACCCTCGTCCACGCGGTCGAAGCAGAACACCACCTCGACGTGGGAGAAGCCGGCCAGTCCGTCGGTCGCCCCCGCATCGAGCGCCGCCGGGTCGAGCTCGATGGTGGCGGCCACCGCGTCCCAGGCGTCGTCGACCACCTCGGCCCGACCGCCGACCACCCGGCCGATGGGCCGCACCGTCATCCGCTCGTCGCCGCCGGTGCCGGTCACGACGCCTCCTCCACGTCGTCGGGGCCGTCGTCCTGCCCCTCGAACTGGATGCGGTAGAGCTCGGCGTACTGACCGCCGGCGGCCAGCAGCTCCTCGTGCCGGCCGCGCTCGACGATCCGCCCGTGGTCCAGCACCAGGATCTGGTCCGCCTCGCGGACCGTGGACAGCCGGTGGGCGATGACCAGGGAGGTACGTCCCTCGAGCGCCGTGGCCAGGGCCAGCTGCACGGCGGCCTCGGACTCGCTGTCGAGGTGGGCCGTGGCCTCGTCCAGGACGACGATCTCGGGGGCCTTCAGCAGGAGGCGGGCGATGGCCAGGCGCTGCTTCTCGCCACCCGACAGGCGGTAGCCGCGGTCGCCGACCACGGTGTCGAGCCCGTCGGGCAGGGTGCTGACCATGGTGGCGATCTGGGCACCGGCCAGGGCGGCGTCCAGTTCGGCGGCGGTGGCGTCGGGTCGGGCGTAGAGGAGGTTGTTCCGGATGGAGTCGTGGAACAGGTGGGCGTCCTGGGTGACCACGCCCACCGTCGCCGTCAACGACGCCTGGGTGGCGCTGCGGATGTCCAGGCCGTTGACGGTGATGGATCCCGACTGCACGTCGTAGAGCCGGGGGAGCAGCTGGCTGATGGTGGTCTTGCCGGCACCGGACGGGCCGACCAGCGCCACCATCCGACCCGCGTCGACGGTGAAGGAGACGTCGAAGAGGACCTGGGCCGAGACGGTGGTGTCGAGGACGGCCACCGATTCGAGCGAGGCCAAGGAGACCTCGTCCGCCGTCGGGTAACGGAAGTCGACGTGGTCGAACTCGATCGATGCCGGACCCGGCGGCACCGGGCGGGCGTCGGGGGCGTCCACGATCATGGGCGGGAGGTCGAGGACCTCGAAGACCCGGTCGAAAGAGACCAGGGCCGTCATGACGTCGATCTGGACGTTGGACAGCGCGGTCAGCGGTCCGTAGAGCCGGGTGAGGTAGGCGGCCAGGGCCACCACGGTGCCGACGGACAGCGCCCCGTCGATGGCCTGGATGCCGCCCCAGCCGTAGACCACGGCCGTGGCCAGCGCGGCCGTCAACGACAGTGCGGCGATGAAGAACCGGGCGTACATCGCCTGGGTGACGCCGATGTCACGGACCCGGCCCGCCTTGGACGAAAAGGCGTCCCGCTCCTCGGAAGGCCGGCCGAAGAGCTTGACCAGGAGCGCTCCCGACACGTTGAACCGCTCGTTCATGGTGTTGTTCATCTCGGCGTTGATGCCGTAGGACTCGCGGGTGATCACCGACAGCTTGCGGCCCACCCGCTTGGCCGGGATCACGAAGACCGGAAGGATCACCAGGCTGATCAGCGTGATCTGCCAGGACAGGGCGAACATCACGATGAGGACCAGGGTGACGCTGATCAGGTTGGACACCACCGAGGACAGGGTGTCGGTGAAGGCCTGCTGGGCGCCGATGACGTCGTTGTTGAGGCGGCTGATGAGGGCACCGGTCTGGGTCCGGGTGAAGAAGGCGATCGGCATCCTCTGGATGTGCTCGAACACCTGGGAGCGCATGTCGTAGATGAGGCCCTCACCCACCTTGGCCGACACGTAGCGGATGGCGATGTTGAGCCCCGTGTCGGCGACGGCCACCAGTGCGGCCACGATCGACAGGGTGATCACCAGGTGCTTGGACGGGTGGCTGCTGGTCAGGCTGTTGATGATCGACCGGAAGAGCAGCGGGTTGATGATGCCGATGAAGGCGTCCACGACGACCAGGACGAGGAACCAGGTGAGGATCATCCGGTAGGGGCGGGCGAACTGGAACATCCGCCGCGCCGTGCCCTTGGTGACGTGCTGGCCCTTGACCGAGTCGTCCCGACGCATCGACCGCATGACCGACCCGAATTGCCCGCCGCCACCCCCGCCCATGCCGTGCCCGGCCATGCTCATGGGAGGGCTCGCAGGAAACGGGGCATGGGCCGGACCCTACCAACCGGGCCCCTCCGGTCGGTCGGCACCGGGTCCGTTGCCGGCCGTCCCGCCTGGGTACGCTGCGACCGTGGCGTTCGACGAGGCACTGGCGGAACGGGTCGGGACCGTCCTGGGCGACGCCCCGGACGTGGTCGCCAAGCGGATGTTCGGGGGCATCGCCTTCATGGTCGCCGGGAACATGGCCTGCGGGGTCATGGGCGAGGACCTGCTGGTCCGGGTGGGCAAGGCCGACCAGGCGGCGTGCCTCGCCCGGCCCTCCGTCCGTCCGATGGAGCTGTCGGGGCGGACGATGGGCGGGTTCGTGGTGGTGGACGCCGGGGCACTGGACGAGGACGACGAGCTGGCGTCCTGGGTGCAGCGCGGCTGCGCGTTCGCCGCCTCGCTGCCGGCGAAGTAGCCGGCGGATCCCACCGGGCGGGCCCTCGGTCAGGCGTCGAAGTAGTGGCCCTCGTCGAGGTCGGCGACCAGGCCCGGACGGGTCGGGTTCCAGTCGAGGAGCTCCCGGGTCCGGGCGCTCGACGTGGGATTGTCGAGCGGGACGAAGAAGGCGAGGTAGTCGAAGTACGCGCCGACCTCCTCGGCCGGGATGGACTCGGTCGGCAGGCCCAGATGGCGGCCGATGGCCCCGGCGATCTCGCGG
>Ga0302202_10000720_pt1 | contig 42598 bp, 39 predicted proteins | sample II_Bog_N3_3_FD_194579 | JGI IMG/M metagenome (GOLD analysis project Ga0302202, IMG submission 194579) | Peat permafrost microbial communities from Stordalen Mire near Abisko, Sweden - II_Bog_N3_3 | ecosystem: Environmental > Terrestrial > Soil > Wetlands > Peat | place: Sweden: Abisko...
GGATCGTCATAGGGAACATCCTCGACCCAGTCGAGGCCGGTCGTCATCGTCAACACGTCCTTCAGCGTCATGCGCCGCTTGCGGTCGTCGACGTTCTTGACCGTGGCGACATCGAAATATTTCAGCACCGGAGTCTCCAACCCCGCCTTGAAATCGCCGCGCGTACGCGCGATGCCGATGATCGCGGAGGTGAAGGTCTTGCTGATGGACTGCATGGTGTGCAGATCCGTGCCGTGATAATAGGGATGCCAGGCCGGGTCGAAGTAATTGTAACGCCCGGTGAGCCGCGCGTTCAGCGGCCCCTTGGTCGCCGCCTCCTTGCCGTAAATTGCCGCATAATCGTGCGGGTACCGGCGCGTGAACACCTCCTCGCCGCAGCGAAAGACCTGAATACTGTCGACGATGCCGTATTTTCCGGCGGCAAGGTCGCGATCGAGCGTGTCGAGCGTCCCTGCGTCGAGCCCGGCTCCAGCCGCTGTCCCCGCCTGCCAGCCCCGGGTCGGCCATGCGACCCCGGATGCCGCGGCGGCGGTGACGCCGACAGCCGCCGCCACCAGCAGTACACCGGCGATCCGGCCGACCGCGTTCAATAGTCTCATTTGCCAAACCTCCCAGCCCTTGCGTTCACGAACAACTCCCGCTTTGACCCGATGGGCGGCGACACCCTATCATTAATCGATGGGAGCGGCGTCCACGGCGATGTCTGTGATCGGCGTGCTGAGCCTGGCGCTCGCGGCCGGCCATCCCGTGGATCGGGCCGCGGCGGCGGAACCGCCGCCCGACGCTCGCCCGGCCGACCCCATCGCCGCCTTGGCCGCGCGTCTCGACCTCGAGCGGTACAAACAGACGATCAAGGGACTCACCCGCTTCGGCGACCGCCGCGAGGGTACCGACCGCAACCGCGCAGCCGTCGATTGGATCGAGGCGCAGCTCAAGAGCGGCAACTGCACGAACACGGAACGGCTGCGCTACACCTACTCGCCCGGCGACAAGCCGCGGCCGAGCGGCCCGCCGCGCGGATCCGGGCCGGACGCGGCGCCGGGCGGCGGACGCTATCGCGGTCTCCGGGCCCCGACGGGCGTCAACACCGATCCGCTGCGTCAGCCGGACCCGGTGCTGCGGGCGCTCGATTCCCAGCCGAGCGCGCCGGGTCCGCGCGAAGAGGTTTATTGCACCAAGATCGGCACGACTCATCCCGAGGAGATGTACATCGTCGGCGCCCACATGGACGGCATCGGCTGGGGCGAAGCGGCGAACGACGACGGTTCGGGCGCCGCGCTGGTGCTGGAGATCGCGCGCGTGCTGTCCTCGCCCGACGTGAAGACGGAGCGCTCGATCCGGTTCATTCTCTGGAACAACGAGGAGACCGGCCTGAACGGCTCCTACGCCTACGTTGCGCAGCGCGCCGCCTTGCAGGGCGTGGAGTCGCCGCCGGGGTCGGGCCTGTATCCCGAGCCACGCTGGCTCGGCATGGTCCAGCACGACATGGTGATGTTCGACCACGGCATGCCGCGGGCCGACGGCACGGTCGGCCCCGCCCAGCGTCCGGAGGCGGATATCAACATCGAGTTCCAGTCGCAGGCGAGGCAGGCCGGCGGAGCACAGGAGCTCGCGTGGGCGTTCTATGCGGCCAACGAGGCGTACGCCGCCGACTATCCGGCGGCCATCGGGCCGCACATGACCAACACCGACAGCACGCCGTTCATGGATCTGATTCCCGCCATCAGCGTGCGCGAGAACGAGCGCGGAACCCAGATCGGCGCCGGCTCGGATCCGCACTGGCATCAGCCCACGGACCTCTACGCGACGTTCAACGACGATGATTTCCGCCTGGGACTGAATGCCGCGCAGACGACGCTCGGGGCCGTCGCGCGCCTCGCCGGCGCGACGCTCGCCGTGGGAATGCCGGCGCCGGGGACCCGAGGCGCGTCCGTCGAGGAGCGCCTGGCGGCGCAGAACGCGCTCTTCGAGGAGGAGTACGAGGCCGATCTGAAGTCCCATCCCGAACGCGCCACCGCGTACGGCGACTACCGATACAACGACCGCTTGGACGAGCGTTCGCTCGCGGCGCTGGCCGCGGAGCACGCGCGCGACGCGGAGTTCGTCGCGCGCCTCAAGGCCATTCCGACCGAGGCCTTTCCCGAACAGGACTCGATGTCCCATGAAGTCATGCTGCGCACGCTGCAGCAGAACCTCGACAACTACGCCTTCAAGGAGTTCGAGATGCCGGTGAGCCAGATGCAGGGCCCGCATGTGGGCCTTGCCGATCTGCCGCTGTCGGTGCCGCTCGATTCGGTGAAGCACTACGAGGACTACATCGCCCGGCTGCACCAGATCCCGCGGGTCTTCGCCCAGACCGAGGAGGTGCTGCGGGCCGGGATGAAGGACCATCTCATGCCGGTGCGATTCCTGATCGAGAAGGTGCCGGCGCAGTGCGACGGGGTGGTCGAGGCCGACCCCTTCCTGCGGCCCACGCTCCAATATCCCAAGTCCATCTCGCCGCAGGACCAGGAGCGCCTGACGCAGGCCATCAGCGCGGCGGTCAAGGATGAGGTGCTGCCGGCCTACCGGAGCTTCGGCGGCTTCATTGCCGCCGAGTACGCGCCGCATGGCCGCACCGCGCTGGCCGTCACCGCCCTGCCGGGCGGGGAAGCCCGATATCTCAACGACATCCGCAGCCGGACCACCGTGAGCACGCTCACCCCGGAGCAGATCCACCAGATCGGCCTCTCCGAGATCCGGCGCATCGAAGGCGACATGCTCACCATCGCCCGCAGCCAGGGCTTTGCCGACCTCGAGTCGTTGCGCGAGTCGCTGCGGACGAATCCCAAGTACCGGCCCGCCTCGGCGGACCAGATCATCGACGACTTTCGCAAGTACATCGCGCAGATGCAGCCCAAGCTGCCCGATTTGTTCGGCTACATACCCGGCTCGCCGGTGACGGTGGAAGCCATTCCGGACTTCCAGGCGGCGATGGCGACCCACTATCAAACCGGCACGGCCGACGGCAAGCGCCCGGGCCGCGTGGTCGTCGCCACGTCGAACTTCGCGCAGCGCTCGCTCATCGACGACGAAGCCACCGCCTATCACGAAGGCATCCCCGGGCATCACATGCAGCGCTCCGTGGCGCAGCAGATGACGAGCCTGCCGAAGTTTCGCCAGCACGTGGGGAATTCCGGGTACATCGAGGGATGGGCGCTGTACGCCGAGCAGCTCGGCAAGGAAGTCGGCTTCTACCAGGATCCCGTCAGCGACTATGGGCGGCTGTCCAGCGAGCTGTTCCGCGCCGTGAGATTGGTGGTCGACACCGGCATTCATTCCAAGGGCTGGACTCGCGATCAGGTGGTCGAATTCTTCCGCCGGTCGGGAGCGGTGGATGAGCCCACCATTCAGGCGGAAACCGATCGATACATCGCCTGGCCGGCTCAGGCCCTGTCGTACAAGCTCGGGCAAATGAAATTCCGGGAGCTGCGCGACCGCGCCCAAAATGCCTTGGGATCCCGATTCGACATCCGGCGCTTCCACGACGAGATGCTGAACGGCGGCGTTCTGCCGCTCGATCTCCTGGACGCGCGGACCAATAGCTGGATTCAGCGCGAGAAATCCCAAACTCCCTAGCACCCGGGCACAAATGTATTGCGTCCGTCACACGTCACGGCGCGAACTGACAGAGCGCGCGCGGATTCCCGGTCACGGCGCCTTCACAAAACAGACATAACCTGTGAGCCATGTCGATTCATGGCAACAATCCGCTGGGTGCCCGCTCAGGGCCCTGGACCCTGGCTCGTCTGCGGACGCTGACGCTCTGGGCGCTCCTCGCCGCCGTGCCGCCCGGGGCGCGTGCCGAGGCCCCGGGCGCGGACGATGCCATGCTCGCGGCGTTGGGCCAAAAGATGTTCCTCGATGCCTCGCTGTCGGAATCGGGAAAGCTCGCATGCGCCACCTGCCACGACCCGCGGTATGCCTATGGGCCCCCGCCCGGCCGGGCGATCGCCATCGGCGGGAAGGACATGAACCAATCCGGCACCCGAGCGGTGCCGTCGCTGCGCTACTTGCGCAGCGCGCCCGCCTTCGGCCTGGACCATCATTTCATCGATGGGGACGTCGCTCCGGTCGGTGGCTTTACCTGGGACGGCCGGGCCGCGTCGATACGCGAGCAAGCGCGGCTGCCGCTGCTCGCGCCCAACGAAATGGCAAACGCGAATCCCGCCGCCGTCGTCAAGAAGCTGCGCAGGGCGTCCTACGCGGCGCAATTCCGCGCGATCTTCGGCGCCGACATCTTCATGGATCCTGCGCGCGCATTTGATTCAGCGCTGCAGGCCCTGGATGCGTTCCAGCGGATTCCATCCAAGTTCTTTCCCTACAGCAGCCGCTATGACGCCTTCCTGCGCGGCGACCTCGAGCTCTCCGAAGAAGAAGAGCGGGGCGTGGCGCTCTTCAAGGACCCGAACAAGGGGAACTGCGCGAGCTGTCATCTGGTCGCGAGCCGTGCGGGCGCTCCGCCCACGTTCACGGACTACGATTTCGCCAACGTCGGCGTGCCGCGCAATGCGCGGATCCGCGCGAATGCGGACCCCGAGTACTACGATCTGGGGCTGTGCGGCCCGCTGCGCGAGGATCTCGCGGGCCGGCGGGAATATTGCGGGTTGTTCCGCGCCCCGACCTTGCGCAACGTTGCGATACGCGATGCCTTCTTCCACAACGGCGCGTTCGGCACCCTGCACGAGGTCATGAAGTTCTACGTCGAGCGCGATCTTTACCCGGAAAAGTTCTATTCCCGCAACCCGGACGGCAGCGTGCGCAAAGCGGACGATCTTCCGCCGGGCTTTCCGGACAATCTCGACCACGATGCTCCGCTCGATCGCAAGCCGGGCGAGGCGCCCGCATTATCGGACGCGGAAATCGACGATTTGATCGCCTTCCTCAACACGCTCACCGACGCGGATGTGCATCGATGATCAAGCCGCAGCTGGCCGGTTTCATGTTGCTGTCGTGGCTGGTGCATCCAGCGGCGGGCATGACATGGCATGAGCCCTGGTCGCCGCCCCGGGATGCGCAGCAGGCCGTGGCGAACAGCGATGAGTACGCATGGCGTCTGTTCGTGGCGCTCAACTGGCCGGCCGATGTGCGGGCACGGACGGCCGACCCGCGGGCCGCGTTCGGCGCGGACCGGCCGGTCGTCTGGGAGTCCTGGCAGAACGCGGCCGACGTCTTTTTGAGCGACGGCCGAGACCCGGGCGCCTGGGTCACAGCCCGGCCGCTGCCCGCCGCGGACCCGCGGCGTTTCGAGACGGCGTCGTTGAAGGATCTACCGAACGCGCGCCACATCGTCGGCGGAAGAATGGTCCCGCTCGTCGACCCGGTATCGACCGCGCGGCGCTTGACGGAGATCCGCCTCAACGAGGCCGCGTTCGAGTACGTTCGCAAACGCGAGTTGTACAACGTGGAAGGACAGCTGCGGGCCGTCCGCGGGTCCGGCGTGCATTTCCCGCCGGGATCAACCGAGATCAAGGCAAAATGGCGGCAGATCCGCGCCGACGAGCGGGCCCGCTATCGGACCGTCGAAATCCGGCTGGCCGACGGCACGACGCGCCTCCTCGGACTCACGGCTCTGCACGTCATCTCGAAGGACCTGCCGCAGTGGTTCTGGGCGACCTTCGAACACGTCGACAATCCCTCCCTGGCGGACGCGGAGGGATGGCAGCTGCCATCCAGCGATCGGTTCGCCTGCCGCGGCAAGGTCCCGGATTGCAACCTCGCGCCGCGGGACATCGGGCTGGAAGGAACGGTGTGGCAGTACTACCGGCTGCGCGGCACGCAGACGCGTTTCGCCGACGCCGCGAGCAGGCCAGTGCTGCTGGCGAACTCGGAGCTCGAATTCGGCATGCAGAAGACCTCGTCCTGCATGACCTGCCACTCACGCTCGTCGATCGGGGTCGTGGAGGGCGTGCCCATGCGTCTGCCGATATTCGATGCGGTCGCGGTCACGCAGACGGAGGACCTCCAGGAGCGCCGCGGCTATGTGGGTCCGCCGCACGCGGAGTGGTTCGAGGCGCTCAGCGGCTCTCGAGCCCGGTTTCAGCAACTCGATTTTGTTTGGTCGCTGTCGAAAGCTCAGCCAAAGAGGGGATCGCAATGACACGGAAAATCATGATGTTTGTCCTGGTGACGTTCGCCGCGGTTTGCGCTGCCGATGACGATCCGCCCGGCCCGCAGCCGGCGCCGCGCCAGGCTGCCGCGGATGTCCCGTCGGGGGCGCCCATTTCCCGCACGGACTCAGGGTCCGACGCTGCGGATTCCGCCGCGGCCGCAGGGACGAATCCTGCGCGTTTTGCCACCGAGGCGCGGTGGGCGACCGCCGGCTATAACAACGAGGAAATCATTTATACGATCCTGGTGACGAACCAGGATTCGCGAATCATTCGCTGCACGACCCAGATCAAAGGGGCGTACTTCGACAATGGCCAGAAGCTCAGCATCGAGGATCGGCAGGTCAGCACCGTATTCCCGAGCGAGCGTACGCAGATCGGCAACTGGATGGGCATGGACCAGGCCTCGGGCGCCACTTACTCGGTGAAGTGCAAGCCGGTGTGAGAAGGGACCCAGCATTGTCACGCCGGGTGCGTGTGCCGTCAGACGGCAGTCTGGTTGTCATATTCATGTGAGATTCCCTCGCTAACCTTCCCGTCAATGCGGCGCCGCACAGCCGCAACCAGAAGACCCCAAGGGATTACGCCACCCCAGCAGAGGATTTTCCATGCCGAGCAGAAACATGAATCGAGCGGGTACGCTCTTGATGGTCGCGATCGCCGGCGTCGCCGTCGATGGCACCGCCGCCGCTCAAGTCGTCGACCCGGTCGTCTTCAGCTTCGCCACCGTCGGAGACAACCGCCAGGATCCCGCGAGCCCGGATCCGACGACGCTGATCGCGAATCCGAATCCCACGACACAGGGCGGTGCGCCCAGCCTGACCGGCACCTTGCTGCCGCAAGACGCCATGTATCTGCAGAACTCGACCGCGTGGTCGACGATCCAGTCGGGCATCCAGGCGCAGAACCCCAACCTCCTGTTCTTCAACGGCGACATGATCTATGGCTACGGCCGGCCCATCCTGCCAACCGCGTGGACGAGTCTCGGCGGCCCCGGCAGCTGGTACGGCGAGCAGGCGATCTACCCGGACGCCTTTTTCGAATACCTGCAGTACGCGTACTGGCGCGGCACGGTCTCCACGCTTTTCAGCTCCGGGACCTATGTGATGCCCGTGCCCGGCAACCACGAGACCCAATGCAGCTCGACGGCTGCGCCCTATAACGGCACGAACGGCGCGCCGGCGTCGAACCCGAATTGCAACACGAAGAAGCAGGGAAACCTGACCGGCAAGACGGCCTACGCGGACAACGAGAATGCGTTTCGCGCGAACATGAGCGATCTGATCCAGGACCTGGTGACGAATTACCGGTTCTCGAACGTCACCGGATTCTTCCCCAGCAGCCCCAATGGCTTGACGGCGGCGACGGCTCCGCAGCCCGGCGGCAACAACGGGCCGATCACGAGCCCTCAGAACGACCTGACCTATTCGTTCGACATCGTGGTCCAGGCGTCACCGCTGATCCAGCTGCACTTCGCCGTAATCGACACCGACCCGGCCGGCGCCGATTCGACCGCGCCCGCCGATTGGCTCGCGGCCGACTTCGCGGCCGCCAAGGCACGGGGAGCGAGCAATTTCTTCGTGTTCGGCCACAAACCGGCGTTCACCTACAACTACGCGGCGGCGACCGGCGGCTCGATTGCGGTTGGCGGCACGCCTGGACCCAGCGGGCTCGATGCCAACACCACGGCGGCGGGAACCGCCACCATCAATGGCGTCTCCGTCAGCTACAACAGCGGCCCGGCGTCGCTCAAGGCCTTCTGGTCCGTGGTTACCGAGTACGGCGCGACGTATTTCTGCGGCCACGAGCACACCGTCAACGTGGCCCAGTATCCGGACCCGACCGGCACGTACGCGGGTACGCCGTACCACGTGATCGTGGGCTCGGGCGGCTCGCCGTTCGACGACAAGCTGATCAACACCCCGTGCACCAGCAACGCGCTGGGCGCTGCGGGAAATTGCAGCGAACCCGCGCTCACGAATCCCTTCGACCGTTATTACGCGTGGGCCTTGGTGCAGGTGCATCAGAGCGGCGCCGTGACTCTGCACGTCAGCGGCTTCAGCGATCAATTCGGCGTCGTCCAGGATCTCGGCGAATATGATGTCTCGTCGCTGCAGCTGGCGGACGCCGCGGCAAAAACTCGACGCAAGAAATAAGCCCAACCAAGGGAAGCTCAAGCCAATGAAGAACCAAGCAGTGACGATCGGCGGCGCACTGGCCGCCTTCCTTCTCGCACCCGCGATCGCCAGTGCGGATTTCGTGCTGGATACCGGGACGCCCACCGGCACGGGCGCGCCGGTCATCCTGAGCGATGCGCAGTCGTTCGCCGCCGAATTCCAGGTCACCGCGGCCGAGGAGGTCATCACGTCCCTCGCCGCGTATCTGACCCAAGGTGCCGGCCAGCCCAACGATACGTTTACCTTCGACATCTACTCGAACACCGGCTTCACGAGCCGCCCCAGCAACCGGCCCGCTCCGGTGTACTCCACGACGGGAACGTTCACGGCCAACGGCTGGAACACCGCCGCCGTGAACAACTGGACCCTGGGGTCCGGCTTCTACTGGTTGGCGCTGCAGGTCAGCTCCCCGACGCAGACGAAAGGCCTGGACCTGCCGCTGGAAAGTTCGACCTCGACCGGCACTCAGGCCGCGCTCGCCTTCGCCTCCGCCGGCACCTCCGGGCAATACGCGGTCTCGGGCGCCGACCCGATCGGCGTTCAAATCCAGGGATCCGCCGTTCCCCTGCCGGCGGCGTTCTGGTTGTTCGGCAGCGGCATGCTCGGGCTGGGCGCGATGGCGCGCCGGCGCATCGGCTGACGCAGGATCGAGGCCGGTGAGCGCAGCCGTCCGAGGGCGGCCGCCGGACCTGTGGCTATAATCGGGAACTCCACTCGGGAGCGCCACAGGACACCGGCCCGTGCCCAAGCCCAAGCGTTTCGGCCCCGCGTACTTTCGACGGTTCTATTTGAAGCCGGCCACGCGCGTCATCAGCGCGGCTGAAATGCGCACGCGGGCGCGCTTGATCGCAGCCATCCTGGCGCAGGCACAGATACCGGTCCGGCGCATTCTCGACGCGGGCTGCGGCATCGGGCTGCTGCGACGGCCGTTCGCGCAGTTCCTGCCGCGGGCGCATTACCAGGGCCTCGATGCGAGCGACTACGCGTGCGCCCGATTCGGGTGGACGCAGGGATCCGTGGTCGATCATTCGCCGAAGCGGCCGAGCGATCTGGTGGTCTGCTACGACGTGCTGCAGTACCTCAACGACCGGGACTCGGCTCGTGCCATCGCGAATCTCGCGCGTCTCACGCGGGCGGCCTTGTACTTCTCCGCGCTGACCCGCGAGGACTGGCGCGACAACTGCGACCGTTCGCGCACCGATCCGGCGGTGCACCTGCGGTCCGGCGACTGGTACCGCCGCCGGCTGCGACGGCATTTCCGGTATCTCGGCTTCGGCGTATGGTTGAAAAAGGAGGTGACCGCGCTGTTGTGGGATCTGGAGCGAGCGTCGCCCTGACGGGCTAAAGGGCGGTCTGAATCCACTCCACCAGTGCGGCGTGCACCGGCTCGGCCGCGCCGAAATCCGCCCGCGGGTCGTTGACCAAGGACACCAGGACCAGGGTCTTTCCGGCCGGCGTGGTCACATAGCCCGCAACGCCGCTGACGCCGTCGATGTGGCCGGTCTTCAACCGCACCGATCCGGCTTCGACGTTCTTCATGCGCTTGCGCAGGGTGCCGTCGACACCCGCGAGCGGCAGCGAGGCCAGGAACTCCGGCGCGAAGCGGCTGCGGCAGGCGAGGGCCAGCACTTGCGCCATCTGCATCACCGAGATGTGGGTGACGCGCGACAGTCCCGACCCGTTGTCGATGCCGTCCAGCGCGATCCCGTGCTTCTGGCCCCATTCGCCCATCGCCGCCGCACCCTTGTCGGGAGTCGCCGGCAAGCCGTAGCGCTCCTCGCCCAGGGTGAGCAGGAGATGCCGGGCCATGAGATTGTTGCTGAATTTATTGGTGAGCCGGATGATCTCGCCGAGAGTCAGCGAGTCGAAACTCAGAACGGCGCGCGCATCCGCGGGCGTGGGCCCGATGCGCAGCGAGCCGTCGAACTCCCCGCCCATTTCGCGCCACAGCGCCACGAAGGTGCCGTAGGCGTAGTCGGCGGGGCGCAACAGCACGCGCGAGAACTCGCGCTGCGCACAGGTGGGACTCAGAACCCCGGAGAATGCGACGCGGTCCCAGCGTTCGGATACCACGTCGAAGGTCACCCGGTCGGCCGCGGCCGTGCAGCGGCCCGGCGCCAGGGAAATGTGATTCTCGACCGTGAGATTGACCGGCGTGGGCGTCGTCACGATATCGACCCGGTGGGCGCTCTGGTTGGGCACCACTTTGAACCCGACCGTCTGAAAATTGACCATCAACGCGTCCGGCACCACGTTGTAGGATCGGTTCGGCCGCCCGTCGAAGGCTCCCGGATCTTCCGCCGGCAGGGAAAAAGCGCTGTCGTCCACCACGATGTCGCCGTGGATGACCGTGATGCCGGCGTCGCGCACGGCGCGCACGAAGCTCCACCACCGCTCGAGAGTCATGTAGGGGTCCCCGCCCCCCTGCAGTACGAGATCGCCCTCCAGCACGCCGTTGCGGAGGTCGCCGCGGATCGCAGCCCGGGTGTGCCAGACATAGGCCGGTCCCAGCAGATCCAGGCTCGCGTAGGTGGTCACCACCTTGATCGTCGAAGCCGGGCTTCGCGGGGTGTCGACGTTCTGGCCGGCGATCAGGCGCCCGCTGTCCACGTCCAGGATGGCGAAGCTCACGCTGCCGGCCGGCAAGCGTGCGGCCGCGATGGTCTGCGCGACGGGCCCGGGTGCGCCGGGCGTGACCGCACCGGCCGGCATGGCATGGACGGTCAGCATGAGGACCGCAGCGCGGGCGCATTCTCTTCGCATGCGCGTTACGTTAGCACAGCGTGATTCGATTGAGCGGCGGCCGGGAGGCCGTAGAATGCCTGCATGGACTCGAGAATGCGGGACACGATGCCATGACGCGAACAAGCGTAGCCGGACCCTTCAAGGCGACGAGCCTGGGGAGCGGCGCATGGCAATTGACCGCACTGCCGGCGGGCGCCGAAATTCTGTTGCGAGGCGTTCCGGCGGACGCTCCCGAATGGCTGACGGACGCGCGCCTCGACGTCTTGGACATCGAATGGCGCGCCGACGGCGTGCGGCTCACCTCGAGCGCCGGCGGCCGCGTCCGGCTTCTGACGGTCGACGGCGCCGTCATTCACGAGCCGGCGAAGGCCCTCTATGAGGCTTTGCCGTTGGCGGGGTTCGATGCCGGGGCCCGGCGGTTCTGGAAGAGGATATTCCGGCTCATGCGCCTGCCGGGCGGCCGGTTCCTTCTGGGGTTGTTCGCGCGGCGCGCGCGCTCCGCCGCGGCGAACGCCGGCCCGAACGTGCCCTAAGTCACGTTACCGCCCGATTATTGTCAAGGCGTCCGGGCGCCCCCGCGACCAAAGCCGCGTTCGGGGGGCTCGTCATCGCGTTTTGCGACGCTCGTCAAGGAGGGCGCGCGGCGTTTCCCGCACATTGCGCGCATCACATATTTCCCACGCGAATCTCCAGGATGGCCGTAGCGCTCGAAAGCAAAACCAGCGAGGGCGAAGCACCCGTTTCGACGGATGCCTCGTTCGACCCGTACGGACGGCTCCTGCGCATGCTCATGCCGACCCTTCGCGGCATCGTCGTGCACGACGGATTCTCCAATCTCGTCTGGGCCTCGGACGATTTGACCCTGGAGCAGCATCCGCACATCGTCAACGACGCCATCTCGAACGCCCTCGGGGACGCCGAGCTGTTTCCCGGCATCGTGCGGACCCCGGATGCCGACAGCACGGTGTACTCGTTCGCATTGCGGGCGCAGGGCAGCGAGCTGCTCGGCGTCGTCAGCCTGCTCGTGGGCCTGTCCAGCAGCCAGAGCGAGGCCCGGTCGCTGAAATACGTGCGGCAGATGGTCACGCCGGTCCTGGAATGCATGCAGCGCGAGCTGTCGCTGCGGGCCAAGCTGGGATCCCAGGAGCAGGCGCTCGGCGGACGCGAGCGCGATCTGTCGCTGCTGCTGCAGATGTCCTCGCAACACAGCGCCACCGACAGCGACGCCGACGAGTTCGACCTGATCCTGAAAACCGCTCTCGAGCACATGCGCTGCGCGCTCGCGGCCCTCTGGGTGCCCGACAAGAACATCTCGATGACCCTGACGCGAAGCGGGCAGCCCATGGCGCCGGACTCCTTGAGCCGCGCGCAACAACACTTGATGGCCTGGATGCAGCTGCAACAACGCACCATCGTCGTCAACCGCATCTCCAAGGTGGCGAGCCACGCGGCCGCGCCCTACAAGATTCTCGCGTGCCCCGTCCGGCATCCGTCGGAGCGGGTGATGGGAGTCCTGGCGCTGTTCAACCCGCCTAGCGCGGAGGATTTCGACGCGCACCAGACCCGCATCGCCGAGCTGCTGGCGAAGAAAGCGACCATCATCATCCAGGCGCAGTACGATTCGAGCACGGGATTGATGACGCGGCATGCCTTCGAGCGCCAGGTCGGCGCCCTGCTGGCGACGCCGGCGCCGGCGCCGACGCAAACACACTTCATCCTCTACCTCGACATCGACCGGCTGCACGTCATCAACGAGACGTTCGGCATGCACGTGGGCGACGACGTCATCGTCAATGTGGCCGATTGCCTGGCGCGAACGCTGCCGCGCGAGTCCCTGTCGGCCCGGATCTCGGGCGACCGGCTGGCCGCGCTGATTCCGAACACGTCGATGGAGGCGGCGGCAAAGACGGCCGAAGAGATTCGCGCCTCGGTCGCGGCGATCGTGCCGCGGACCGGGCAGGCGTCCTTCGAGGTTTCCGCGTCCATCGGCGTCGCGCCGATCGGCAGGGCGGACAACGCCCTGGCGCATGCGCTGGCAACGGCCGAGATCGCCTGCAAGGCGGCGAAGGACCGCGGCCGGAACCGCGTGGAGGTATTCCAGGATTCGGACCAGAGCATCATCCGGCGCCACACCGACATCATGGTCATCGGGCAGCTGCGCGATGCGCTGGATCACGGCAAGTTCCGGCTGGACGCTCAGCCGATTCTGCCGCTGCGCGGCAGCTACGGCCGGCCCCGCTTCGAATTGCTGATTCGCATGATCGGCGACCGGGGTGAAATCATCCCCCCGACGAAGTTCCTGTCGGCCGCCGATCGCTATCAATTGATGCCGGCCATCGACCGCTGGGTCGTAAGGCACGCGTGCATGCTGCTCGGCGAGCACAGCGCCTCGGTGGGCGCCGATTTCGCGCGCTTCGCCATCAACCTGTCCGGACAGTCGCTGCAGGACGAGTCCTTCCTGCCGTTCGTCATCGACGAGATCGAGAAATCGCGGCTCTCGCCCAGCATTCTGTGCTTCGAATTGACCGAAACCGCGACCATCGGCAATCTCGCCAAGGCGCAGGAATTCATCCGCACGCTGCAGGATCTCGGATGCCAGTTCGCGCTGGACGACTTCGGCACCGGGGTGAGCTCGCTGGCCTATCTGAAGGACCTGTCCGTCAATTATCTGAAGATCGACGGCAGCTTCGTGCGCGATGCGCTCGTCAACACGCGCTCGGAATCGATGATCAAGGCGATCGCGCAGCTGGCGAAGGTGATGTGCATGATCACCATCGCCGAGTACGTCGAAACCGACAACCTGCGCGCGAGGATGGCGGATCTCGGGGTCGATTACGGCCAGGGATTTGCGATGGGCAAGTCGCAGCCGCTGCGCGAGCTCCTGGCCGAACTCGCCATCTACGAGGCCACGGTGAGCACCTGGGAAGTGCCCGCCCAGATCGCCGAGCCCGACCCCGTCCAGGGTGCCGAACCCGCCTGATCGAGGCTCCCCCGGGGGTTGAGGGTTTTGCCTGAGAGACCCGCGATCCAGTCGGTCGCCGCCCTACGTCCGAAGCACAACAACACCCGTATCGCGGGGGCGCCCCAGAGTTTAGAGTTCCTGCGGGTCTCACAGGCGAACGTTGCAGTCATGCTGATACTGACCAGGCGATCCGGCGAATCGGTGCGCATCGGCGACGAGATTGAAATCTCGGTGCTGTCCGTGCACGGAGGCCAGGTCCGGCTCGGGATCAAGGCGCCGCGCGATGTCGTCGTGGACCGCGAGGAAATCGCCCTGCGCAAGCAGCGCGAACGCGACCAGCTGGTCGCCGTGGGCGCTGAAAAATAGCGCAGCCGCCTCGGCCCCGCGGATCAGCGGCAGGCGCCGTGCCCGCGTGTGAGTGAGCGCGAAGCTCGCATTGCCCACCGCGGGCACTCTCGAGCCGCGCATCCCCCAGCAACGAACGACGGCAGTATCGTACGTTCGACTATTGAAATTCCCGCGGGGTTCGAGTAAACATTAAGGGATTCCCCGAACTCAAGTTCATCACTTCAAGGAATACGGCTCTCACCCGGCCAACGCGCGCGAGCCACGGGCAGATATGACCAAATCACTCTCACTGGCACCCGAACTGCAGGTGCAAGCATGGCTCAATTCGGACCGGCCCGTGCTGCTGTCCGGCCTGCGCGACCGGGTCGTGGTGCTCGTCGCATTCCAGGCGCTGTGTCCGAAGTCGCTCGCCTACGGCATCCCGCAGGCGCAGCGCATTTTCGAAACCTTCGAGCCCTGCGACGTGACCGTCATCGGCTTGCACGCGACATTCGAGCATCACGATGCCATCACCCCGGCGCTCGTCAAGGCGTTCATCCAAGAGTACCGATTGAAGTTTCCCATCGCGCTCGATCAGCCGAGCGTCGGCAGCCCCATTCCACAGACGATGGAGCGCTATAAGATGAGGGGCACACCCAGCCTCATCTTGATCGATAGGCAGGGTCTGATACGCAAACACGCTTTTGGCGCGGTGGATGATCTGCGGATCGGCGCCGAGATCGGCGCGCTCACCCAGGAATCGGTGAAGCCGGTGTCCCTGGCGAGAAGCTCCGCCGCCTGAGCCGGCGCAAGGGCCCAGCCGCGGGCGGCATCAACCGGCGAGCGTGAAGCGCAGCCGGATGCGGGCGCGCTGCGCGACCGGCTGCTCGCCCTGCAGCACGGGCCGGTAGCGCCAGTGAGACAGTGCGCCGACGGCCGCGCGGTCGAATACACCGGGCGGGTTGGCCGCGCGCACTTTGATGTCCCGAACCTCGCCGCGCTCGGTGACGGTGAACTCGAGTTCCACCCAACCTTCGATCTTGCCGGTCTCGGCCCGGGCCGGATAGACCGGTTTGGTGGTTCTCACGAGGGTGAGCGCGCCGGCATCCACGATGCCGGCCGCCTGGGGCTGCTCGTCGGCAGCCGTCCCGGCGGCGCCGGCGGCATCGGAGTCGGCGGGTGCGCTGCTGGCGCCGGCCGCGGAGGCGTCGGGCTGCAGGCGCGCCGAGTTCAGCTGCCGGCGGGCGTCATCCACAGTTTCCGCCGCGTGGGCGGCGTTGCCGCCAGGATCCATTCCCATGGCCTCGCCGGCCGCGACCCCAGCCGTGGCCGTGCCCGTACCCGCGGTGCGAGCATCGCCTTTCGTGCGTGCCGCCGCCGATGCGTGCGTTTGCCGCTCGCGCAACGCCGCGAGCTGCGACGTCAGGAACGAGATTCGTCCGCTGTCGACGCCAGCGGCGCGCGCCGCGCCGATCGCGGTCGCCGCCTCGTCCAACCGATTCCCCAGCAGCGCGTTTTCGGCTTGCACCAGCAGCCGCTCGCGCGGATCCGCGGGTGTGCCGGGTGCCGTGGTCTCGTGCATTGCCGGGGCGCTCACGGCCTGCGCGGGGGGCGGAGCGGGAGCGGGGCTCTGGTCGTGCCCCAGCATGCGCATCGCGATCCACCCCGCCGCCAGCACCGCGACGCCCAGTGCGAGCGAGACGGCGACGCGGCGCCGATCGGCGCCGCGCCCCGCAGCGCGCGCCGGAGGCGGCGGCGGCGCAATTTTGCGCCGTCCCTCGAATTTCTTGACCGCCGCATCGGCAAACAGCCGGGCGCGCCCGGGGGACATGGGCTTGTGGATGAACCGGTACACGGTGCCGTCGCTGATCAGTTTCGCGAGGGAGGTTTCCGCCTCACGATTGCCGGCGACCACGACCACGAGGTCGGGAAACTGATCCTTGATCTGCGCCACGAAGGAGCCGGCGGCGTCGGCGTGCGATTGCAGGTCGAGCACCAGGATGCCCACCTGCCCCGCCAGCAGCAGGTCGCTGACCTTGTCCGCCGACGGCACGTGCCACAGGCGCCGGGAGCCGCCGACGGCCTCGCGCAGGGTTTGCATGAACACCGGGTCGTTGGTGAAGACGACCAGTTCCACGATGTCGCTCGCCAGATCGAAATTCGGCGAATCCTGTGCCCGTGGATTATCTTCGGAATTCAGCAATGTTCGTCGCCTACCGTAGCCTTCGCACAGAATGGCATCTGATTTTGCTCACCGCGTTGCAGCAATCCTCACATCCCGCTTTCAGGCTAGTGTCATTCCATGAGCGACGCTATACGATACGGCGTCTCGTGTGACATAAAATTTCTACTGCAGCGCACCAAGCCGCCCCGGGGCGGCTGGTCGGTCGCCCGAACGACAGCAAAAAAACGGGGTAGGGCCTTGAGCGAACCAATCGTCATCGCGTCCCAGCTGGGCCTCGAACAGCGTGCTGCCTTGGAGCAGTTGCTCTTTTTCAACATCAATCAACACCGGGTCAGGCTGGGTATCCAGCAATCGATCGAGACCTACGGCGTCCCCGAGATCTACGAGCACGACGGCGGCCTGCGCATCCGCGTCGGCGACATCGAGGGGGTGCAGACGCTGTTCGCGGTCAATGAGCGCGGGCGGCCGGTGGGCGTCGCCGTGTTCGTGCGCCCCGCCCTCGAGCGCGTCGTCGTGCTGCATCTCGGTGTCGAGCCCAAGCCGCTCTCGGTCAGCGACATCAACAGGCCCGTGCTGCTCAAACTGATGCACGAGATTCGCAGTACCGCGCGGCGATCGAGGGGCGCCGCCCGCATCGAGTTGGTTTACAAGGAGCGCCAGGCTGCGCGCTCGATGGTTTGAGCCGGCGTTGAGCGTACCGAAAACCTAAAGCACAAGGGGTATCCATGTCCGCACCGAAGCATGGGCGAGTTTCAATGCTCGCCTCCGCCCTACTGTTATCCGGCGCCGCGCTGGCAGCGGCCGCCGCGCCCGAGGTGCAGCGCACCCCGCTCCCCGCCGGATTCGATACCGTCTTCGTGAGCGGGGCCCTGCCGTCCGTGAGCAAGCAGGATGCGCCCAAGGGCAGCGTCGAAGCCTATGGCGACATGGAGACTCAGGCGACGAGTGCGCTCACGTCGCTCAAGGGCACGCTCGCAAGGCTCGGGCTGTCGATGGGGGACGTCGTGAAAATGACGGTCTTCATGGTGGCGGACCCAACCAAGGACAACAAGCTCGACTTCGCCGGATTGATGGCGGCCTACACGAAATTCTTCGGCACGGCGGAACAACCCAACAAGCCGGCCCGCAGCGCCGTGCAGGTGGCCGCATTGGTGGTTCCCGGCGCGCTGGTGGAGATCGAAGTCGTCGCGGCCAAACCCCACGACGGCCCCGGGCACACCGCGCCGGCCAAGCCCCGCTGATGGCCGCCGAAGCCGAGCGTCGAACGGCCCGGCGCCACCCCGACGGCAGGAAGCGCTGCGCGTGGTGCACGACGGACCCCCTGTACGTCGCGTACCACGACGACGAGTGGGGAGTGCCGGTGCACGATGACCGGCGGCTCTTCGAGATGCTATGCCTCGAAGGCGCCCAGGCGGGCCTGTCGTGGCTCACCATTCTGCGCAAGCGGGACAGCTACCGGAAGGCATTCGACGGATTCGATCCGGCGGTGATGGCCGGCTACGGATCGCGCAAGCGGAGCAGCCTGATGCAGGATCCCGGCATCGTCAGAAACCGGCTGAAGATCGACGCCTTCATCGGGAATGCGAAGAGTTACCTCGAGGTCTGCCGGGCGCCGGGCGAATTTTCCGCCTTCCTCTGGCAGTTCACGGACGGCGAGGTGCAGAAGCGGCGGCCGCTGCACTCGACCGATTTCGCCCAATCGACGCCGCAGAGCGACGCCATGAGCCGGGAATTGAAGAAAAGAGGCTTTCGATTCGTGGGGACGACGATCTGCCACGCGTTCATGCAGGCGGTCGGCATGGTGGACGAGCATCAGCGGCATTGCTGGCGCGCGGCCGCGGGTGCCGCGAAGCGCGCCGCCGCCGCGCTGCTCCTGGCGGCGTGCTGGCTCACCGGCTTGCAGGACGCGCGCGCCGACGCCGGCAAACCGGTGTTCAGGGCGGAGGACGTGTTCGATCTGCAATGGGTGGCGGACCCGCAGGTCGCGCCGGATGGCCGCACGATTGCCTACGTGCGCATGCGCATGGACATCAAGACGGACCGGCCTCGAGGCGAAATCTGGCTGATCGATGCCGACGGCCGGCACTCCCGGCCGATACCGCGGGCGGAGGACGGCTCGCAGCCGCGCTGGTCGCCCGACGGCAGCCGAATCGCCTATGTCGCCGGCAGCGAGGACGGCTCGAAGCAGCTCTACGTGTACTGGACGCGCGATGCGGTCACCGCGTCCGTCAGCCATTTCGTGGAATCGCCGACGAGTCTTGCATGGTCGCCGGACGGCCGGTGGCTCGCGTTCACGATGCCGGCGCCGGCGGACCACAAGGCCCTGAAGGTGGAACTCGCGGAACCGCCCAAGGGCGCCAAATGGGCCGACCCGCCGAAGCTGATCGACCGCATGGTCTTCCGCATCGACGGCGAGGGTTACCTGCCCAACAGCTTCAGCCAGCTCTTCGTGGTTCCGGCGGACGGCGGCGCGGCGCGGCAGCTCAGCCACGGGGACTTCGACGCCGAGGGGCCTCCGGCCTTCATGCCGGACGGCAAGGGCGTTCTGTTCTCCTCGAACCGGCGGCCCGATTCCGACTTCGAACCCATCGACAGCGAAATTTACCGCGTGGACCTCGGGGACGGATCGCTTCACGCACTGACGGACCGGCGCGGGCCGGACCACAGCCCGGCGCCGTCCCCGGACGGCAAGCACATCGCCTACCTCGGCTTCGACGACAAGCGGCTCGGGTATCAGGCGACGCAGCTGTACGTGATGGACAGCGACGGCAGCCACCCGCGTTCACTGACGCCTGGGCTGGATCGCGATGCGGAATCGCCGCACTGGACGGGCGACGGCAAGAGGATCGTGTTCGAATACACCGACCATGGCGCCGGCGTGCTCGCCAGCGTCGACCTTCAAGGCAACATCCGGATACTCGCTTCCGGCGTGGGCGGCGGCGACGTCACGCGCCCGTACACCGGCGGCTCGTTCTCCTTGGCCGGCAGCGGGCGTTTCGCCTACACACGGTCCACGCCGTCGGGGCCGCCGGCGCTTGCCACGGGCACGTCGGACCGCGATCTGGCCACCGTCGTCGCGCCCAGCGAGTCGTGGCTCGCCGAGCGCGAACTCGGCCGCGTCGAGGAGATCGCCTGCAAGTCGTCGGCGGACGGCCGAGCGCTGCAGGGTTGGATCATCGAGCCCCCCGGCTTCGACCCGCAGCGGAAATACCCGCTCATCCTGGAGATTCACGGCGGCCCGTTCGCGAGCTACGGCCCGAGTTTCGCCGCGGAACTGCAGCTCTATGCGGCCGCCGGCTACGTGGTGCTGTACCTGAATCCGCGCGGCAGCACCGGCTACGGCGAGGGCTTCGCCGACCTGATCCACCACGACTATCCCGGCAAGGATTTCGACGACCTGATGTCGGCGGTGGACGAGGTGGCGGGCCGCGGCTACGTGGACACGGATCGCCTGTTCGTCACCGGCGGCAGCGGCGGCGGCGTGTTGAGCGCCTGGATCGTGGGTCACACCGATCGCTTCCGCGCCGCCGTCGTCGTCAAACCCGTGATCAATTGGGCGAGCTTCGTGCTCACGGCGGACATGACCAGCTATTTTCACCGGTACTGGTTCGACGCCTTCCCGTGGGACGACAGCCAGGCCTATTGGAAGCGCTCGCCGCTCGCCTATGCAGGCAATGTGCACACGCCGACCATGCTCATCACCGGGGAGGTGGATTACCGGACCCCCTCGACGGAGGCGGAGCAGTTCTACGAGGCGCTCAAGCTGCGCAAGATCGACACGGCGCTGGTCCGGGTGCCGAACGCCTCGCACGACATCTCGGCGCGCCCCAGTCTCCTGATCGACAAGGTGGCGTACGTTCTCGCGTGGTTCCGGGCGCACGACCGGCCGCCGCCGTGAACCGCGGGTCTTGACCGGCGCCGCGGGTCAAACGGTCAGCGGCGCTCCTCCGGGGGCTCGAGCGGCATCCCGTACCTGCGCAGCAGCGCGATGCAGACGTCTTCCTCGCGCGGTATGGCGCGAATCTCATCGAGCCGGGTGCGGGCGCGCGCATTGCGCAGCCACGGCAGCAGCGGCGTATCCGCTGCGTTGGCCGACGAGGCGCGCCATTCCAAGAGCCTGCGGCGGTCGGAGATCGCGCGCTGTTCCCTGGGGTCCGCGGCGGTCAAATGCTTCTCGATGGCAAAACCCACGAGCTGCGTCATGACGGCGTCGGCCCGCTGCATGGTCCGCGACAGCCGAAGGCAGGATTCACGCCGTCCCCCAGCTACCGCCGAATCCCGGCAGGCGTTGATGAGCGGGGAAAACGACGGCTTGAAGGCGGAATCGGCTAGTCCCAGCGCCTCGGTCAGGCGCGACAGGTCCGACGCCGCGTACTTGGGCGGCAGCGCCGCGCGTGCGCGCTTCAGCGCATCGAACATCATGGCCGTGGCCCGGTTGACGTACAGGTCGAAACGCGAGCCCTGGGCCATGTCGTTGAGGATGCGATCGATCTGCAGGTTGTCCTTGTCCTTCAGCGCCGCGGCCAGCGTCGGGAGCCACGCGACCGCATTGTCGGCATCGACCCAGCGCATGGTGGTCGCAGGATCGCGGACGTCGCATGCGGCGGCGATCGCACAAAGACGCAGGCGCAGCCAGCTGATGGCGCGATTGTCGGGAGCGAGGTCGCCGGCCTTGCCCGCGAGCTCGAACGCCGCGGCCGCGGCCTTCGCCGAGTCCGCCTTGGAGCGGCCGGCCGAGGAGGCGTAAGTCAGAGCCGCCGCCGTGGCGAGGGATTCCGAGTCGTTGCGGGCGCCGAGCGCGCGCGCAGCCTCGGCGCGCCAGAGGGCGTAGTTGTCCTCCTCGGTCCTGGCCGATGCGCCGCCAGCCGCAAGCAGCATGAGCGCGAGCCAGATGACGCATCGTTTGACCATGCTGAAACCCGGCTATGGACCGTGCGCGCGGTTGGCCGCGGTGAGGCCCGCGGTAATGGCGAGCCTCATGGCATCCTCGACGGAAATGTCGAGCGGCTGCACGCGGTCGCGCGGCAGGTAGAGGGTGTAGCCGCCAAAAGCGTAGCTCATCGGAAAATAGACGGTGACCCAATCGCGGCCGCCGTGCGCTTCCAATGCGGCGGGCACGTCCTCGCGGGTGACGAAGCCGATGGCGTGCACGTCCGCGAAGCGCGCGAGCACGACGCGCTGCAGATCGCGCCTCTCGCCGCTCCCGGAGGGCAACAGGCTGAGCACGTCCCGAAATCCGCCATAGAGGGTTTTCACCAAGGGGATCCGTCCCAGGAAATCGTCCCAGTACTTGAGTATGATCCGGCCCGCGTACGCGTTGACCAGGCTCCCGACCGCAAGCAGGAGGAAGAATCCGGTTATCAGCCCGAGGCCCGGCCAGTAGTGTTCCGGTCGCACCAATCCCACGGCGATCAACGCGCGCCGCAGCCAACCCTCGACCGTGTTCACGAGCCACCAAATCACATAAACGGTCAAGGTCACCGGCAGCACCGTGACCAGTCCGCTCATCGTCAGCGTCAGGATTTTTCGCATGGCCCAATCATCGCATGATCGCGGGCGGGACGCCGCAAGCGTGCGCGCGGTACACTGGCTTCGATCCGCCGCCCACGAGGACCCCCATGACCCAGCCTGAAATCGCGCCCGCGCGCGAGGCGGACATACCGCTCATTCTGTCGCTCATCACGGAGCTTGCGGAGTTCGAGAAGCTCAAGGACCAAGTGGTCGCCACCGAGGCGAGCCTCAAGGAGTCGCTGTTCGGCCCGCGCCCTGCGGCGCAGGCGCTGATTGCGCGATCGGACGGAACCTGCGCCGGCTTTGCCTTGTATTTCCATAATTTTTCGACCTTTCTCGGCAGGCGCGGCCTGTACCTGGAGGATCTCTACGTGCGGCCGGCATTTCGCGGCCGGTCGATCGGCAAGGCGCTGCTTGCGCACCTCGCGCGCCTCGCCGTGGAGCGCGGCTGCGGCCGGTTCGAGTGGGCGGTCCTCGATTGGAACACGGCAGCGCGCGATTTCTACGAGTCGCTGGGCGCCCAGGCCAATCCCACATGGGTCAACTACCGCCTGACCGGCGCGGCGCTCGAGCGCCTTGCAGGAGGATCATTGGCGCGGTAGCAGGAACCGCAGGCCTTGATAGTTCAAGATCACGCCGTCGCGCCGGATGCGTTCGACGGTGGGGCCTTCCTGCAGCGTCGCGCCCTCGCGGTATTTGCGCATGTTGATGTAGACGAAGCGGTCGGACGCCTTGGTCGCATACACGTGCACGTCCAGGTGCAGTTCCGGGAGCGCCTGATCGCCGCTCAGGCTGATCTCGCTGATGGAGGGCAGCACCTCGCCGTCGCCCGATTTCGATCCCTCCTCCGCGAGCACCGGATCCGGGCGATGGGCTGCGCGCGCGGAATCGCCGCCCTCATCGACCGGCGGTACGGCGCGTTGCGGCCGCACCCCGGCGGCCGGCGGCGGCGCGGCGCCGCTCGAATTGCCGGACACGGGAATTTCCGGCGCATACACCGGCGCGGAATCGAGAGGGCTGAAAGGTTCGGTCTTCGGCGCGGGCGGCGCTGCCGCGCCGCGGGCAATCGCAGCCGGCCGCGCGGCGGGGGCGGCCATCCAGCCGCGCGCCAGCATCACGAACAGCACCAGGAGATTCACGGCCAACAGCCCCGCGAGAGCGATTGCCCAGACGGGAAGCCTGGCCCGCGGCCGCGCAACACCGGACTCGACCAGTCCCGGCATGGCCTGGCGCTGGCGTTCGATCTCCGATTTCTTCAGTGCGTCGAGAATGAATGACATGAGGCTTCAGCCATGCGGTGTGGTGTGATGCAACATGGGGGAACTCGGGTCGGCCAGCGCCGTGTCGAGCACGACCTGAGTCTGCAGCCCGGCGATTCCGTCCACGTTGAGGCGGTGCTCGCGCTGGAAGTTCTGCACGGCGATGGCGAGATCCTCGTCGTAGACGTCGCTGCGCGTGGGATCCGATGCGGCGCCATGCAGCGCGTTGAGGCTGCGGCGCAGCCAACGCACCTCGTCGCCGTGCATCCCCAGCGACAGTTCGCGGGTGCGCAGCGTCTTCGGCTTCCATATCAGCGTGAAATCCCCGAACCAATCGCGCGACAGCTCGTCGAGCGGCACTCGCTGGCTGTGATCGCCGATTTCGAGCGTCGCGTAGTCGTCGTCCAGGGCCGAGAGAACCACGCGATGCCGCTGTCCCCGCTCGTCCAGCAGGGTCAAGATCGACGGCCGATTGAGAGTGCGCACCTGGGCCCAGGAACCGCGCTGGTCGAGGCAGGCCAAGCCGGCTCTCTGCGCCTGCCCGCAGGGATCCCGGTCGTCCGTCATGGCGGTTCCCCATAGCGACAGCAGCCGGCGAAACGCCGCGGCATCGGTGGTGTCCACGGCGTTGTTCGCCAGCAGCTCGCTGATCGACACCGGGGAGAGGCCGGCGGCGGAGGAAGCGGAGGCGACGCTTCCGGCGCCGGATGCGGCGTTGGGCACGGCCGGGTGGATGGCCGACAACGGCGCCCGCCCGGCGCTGAGCGCCGTGGCCCGGTTCTGCCACATATGCCAGCCCGCGACTGCCGCGATGGCGCAGCAGGCGGCGAGCACGGCGCCGGCCGCCCAACCGAGCCAACGCGCCGTCACGCGCCGGCCATAGACCTCGGTGGCTGCCTGCCGCACCAGCGGGGCGCTGACCTTGGGCGATTCCTGGGTGTAGGCGCCGAGCAAGGCCCGGTCGCAGGTGACGTTGATGATGCGCGGAACGCCGAAGGTCAGCCGATGGATCTCCCGGAGCGCGCGCGGAGTGAAAATTTCCCCCGCGGCGCCGGCGACCTTGAGGCGATGGCGGACGTAGCCCAGGGTCTCCTCGCGCGACAGCGGCATCAGGTGATAGCGCCCGGTAATGCGCTGCGCGAGCTGCCGCAGGTCGTTGCGATCCAGGAGATCGCGCAGTTCCGGCTGTCCGATCAGGATGATTTGCAGCAGCTTTTGGGTCGGCGTTTCGAGGTTGGTGAGGAGGCGCACCTGTTCCAGCGTTTCCGGCGACAGATTCTGCGCCTCATCGACGATCACGATGACCCGGCGGCCCTCGGCGTGCGCCGTCAAGAGCCGCTGATTCAGCGCATCCACCATGTGCTTCACGCTTTCGCGGTCGGCATCCGCGACCGGCACCCCGAGTTCCTCGCAGATGGTCTGCAGGAACTCCACGGGCGTGAGGCGCGGATTGAGAATCACGGCCACGTCGGCGTGATGCGGCACCCGCGACAGCAGCGAGCGCACGACGGTGGTCTTGCCGGTGCCGACTTCTCCGGTCAGTTGGATGAAGCCGCCGGATTCGTTGATGCCGTAGAGCAGATGCGCCAACGCTTCGGCGTGCCGCTCGCTCAGATAGAGGTAGCGCGGGTCGGGGGTGATCGCGAAGGGCTTTTCGCTGAGCCCGAAGAAGCTTAGGTACATGGCGTCATCAGGTTAACTCAAGCTCACGCCCGGCGGGAGCCGCGCGGCGGCCCCCCGCGCGCCGGGCCGGATCCGCCCCCGGAGCCGCGCGGCAGCAGGCTGGCGCGGGTCAGCAGAGCGCTGCCGAAGCGGTCGCGAATGCCGTCGACGGCCGCGTCCAGCCGCGACGCCGGTTCCACGCCGGTGAACAGGTCGGCCTGCCGCAGCACGGTGAGATTCCCCACCCCGACGCCCAGCAGCCGCACCGCAATGTTCGTTTGCGAGCGCACCCATTCCTTGAGCAGATCGGTTGCGATGCCGGCGATCACGGCGGTTTCCTGCGTGGGCGGGGCGATGCCGCGCTGCCGCGTGAAGGTCGTGAAATCGTGCCGCCGGATCTTGACGGCGACCTTGCCCGCCGTCAGCGCGTGCGCCCGCAACCGCGAGGCGGTGCGATCCGCCAGGCTCATCAATTGACGCTCGAGCGCCGCCCGGTCGCGAATGTCGACCGCGAACGTCTCCTCGGCGCTGATGGATTTCTCTTCGCGATCCGGCTCCACCGGCCGGTCATCGATTCCCGCCGCCAGCGCGCGCATCGCGTTGCCATGCTTGCCGAAGGCGCGCCAGAGGATCTCCTGCGGCGCCCGGCGCAGGTCGCCGAAGGTGTGGATGCCGGCCGCCTCGACACCGGGCAGCGATTTCTCCCCCACGCCATACAGCCTGGCGATGGGCAGGGGATCGAGAACGGCATGCACATTGTCGGGCCCGAGCCGGCACAGGCCGTCGGGCTTGTGAAGGTCCGACGCGATCTTGGCGAGCAGCTTGTTGGGCCCTATGCCCACCGATGCGGTGAGCCCGAGCGTCTCGCGAATGCGCTGCCGGATGGCCTTGGCAATGGACTCGCCGTCGCCCAGCAGCCGCGCGCTGCCGGTGACGTCCAGGAAGGCTTCGTCGAGCGACAGCCCTTCGACCACGGGCGTGAATTCGTGAAAAATATCGAACACCCGCGCGGAGACCTCCTTGTACCGGGCCATTCGCGGGTGCACGCAGATCGCGTGAGGGCACAGGCGCAGCGCCCTGGCCATGGGCATGGCGGAGTGCACCCCGAAACGGCGCACCGCGTAGCTCGCCGCAGCGACCACGCCGCGTCCGCCGGTGCCCCCGACGATCAGAGGCTTGCCTTTCAGCTCCGGGCGATCGCGCTCCTCGACGGACGCGTAAAAGGCGTCCATGTCGACGTGCAGGATGGTGCGCGGCGTCAGATCAGATCCTTCACTCCATCGCGCTCCTCGAGCAGTTCCCGATGGGTGGCCGCCAGCTTCTCGCGGCTGAAATCGTTGACGGCGAGTCCCTGCACGATGGCGTACTGGCCGCCCTTGCAGGTCACCGGATAGGAATAGATCACGCCCTCCGGGATGCCGTAGCTCCCGTCGGACGGTATGCCCATGCTCACCCAATCGCCGGCCGGCGTCCCCAGCACCCAATCGTGGATGTGATCCATCGCCGCCGATGCCGCCGATGCCGCCGAGGAAGTGCCGCGCGCCTTGATGATGGCGGCTCCGCGCTGCTGCACCGTGGGGATGAACGTGTCCCGGAACCAGGCTTCGTCGACCAGCGACAGGGCCGGCTTGCCGCTCACCGTGGCGTGGTGCAAATCCGGGTACTGGGTCGCCGAATGGTTGCCCCAGATGATGACCTTCCGGACCTCGGCCAGCCCCGTGCCGGTCTTCTCGGTCAATTGCGCCCGGGCCCGATTGTGGTCGAGGCGCGTCATCGCCGTGAAGCACTTGGGCGACAACGACGGCGCGTTGCGCTGCGCGATCAAGGAATTCGTGTTGGCCGGATTGCCGACCACGAGCACCCGGACGTCGCGGCTCGCATGCGCATCCAGCGCCTTGCCTTGCGCGGAAAAAATCTTGGCGTTCTCCAGCAGCAGGTCCTTGCGCTCCATGCCGGGTCCGCGCGGCCGCGCACCCACCAGCATGGCGAACTCGCAGTCCTTGAACGCGGCGGCGGCCTCGCTGGTGGCCGTGACCTTGTTGAGCGTGGCAAAGGCGCAGTCGTTCAATTCCATGACCACGCCCTGCACTGCGGCGCTGGCCGCGGGAATCTCGAGCAAATTCAGGTTGATGGGCTGGTCGGCTCCCAGCATCTGTCCTGAAGCCACGCGAAACGCAAGCGCATAGCCGATATTTCCGGCCGCGCCGGTGATGGTGACGGTCACTGGTTTCTTCATGCTTTCTTCCCGCCAAAAGCGAGGGATGTTAGCCCAATCCATGAACGATTGCCGCAGGCACCGGGCCGCCGCGGCCGGACAGCTCGCGCCCGCGCGTGGCGGTGCAGCACTGCCTTCGGCCATTTAACGCTTGATTGTCATAGTGATCTATGTAAGTATATCACCAGGTCACCAAATCACTGGTTGACCACGCACTCCAAGGAGATTCACATGACCACCCAGCTCACCACCCAGCTCAGCGCCAAACTCGCCGCCCTCGGCGTCGCTCTCGTCGTGAACGGTATGATGATCATTGGCGTCGGGTACCTCTTCAGCGGACCGGCCAGAGCGTTCTGCTAAATTAGCCTGCTATCAGGCCAACACGCACCCCCGGCCGCACGAGTAGAGAATGGATCCGAACTGGAACGACAACCAGCCGATATATCGCCAACTGCGCGACCGCATGGTCGCCCTCATTCTCGAGGGCGCCCTGAAAGAGGGCGATCCGCTGCCCTCCGTCCGGGCGGTCGCGGCGGACTACCGGCTCAATCCATTGACGGTCCTGAAAGGCTACCAGCAACTGGTGGACGAACGCCTGGTCGAGAAGCGCCGCGGCCGCGGCATGTTCGTGAGCGAAGGCGCGCGCCAGCTCCTGCTGGCCGGCGAGCGCAAACGGTTCCTGACGGAGGAGTGGCCGCACATTCTCGCCGTCATCCACCGGCTCGGGTTTACCGCCGAGGAATTGTTCGCCCAAGCGCCCGCGCTCACCCATCCGGCTCCGCCGCCCCGCGGCGAGCCCAAGCAAGAATGAGTAACGTATGACCGCGTTGATAGAAGCTCGCGAACTCAGCAAACAGTACGGCAAGCAAGTTGCCCTCGACCGCGTCAATTTCACCGTGGAGACGGGCCGGATCGTCGGCCTGATCGGCCCGAACGGGGCCGGCAAGACCAGCGCCTTGCGCGCCATTCTCGGGCTCACGTCCTACCAAGGGCAGCTTCGGGTATTGGGGCGCGAGCCCTTCAGCAACCGCGCCGCACTGATGCGTGACGCCTGCTTCATCGCCGACGTCGCCGTGATGCCCCCTTGGATCCGGGTCGACCAGGCAATCGACTTCGTGGCCGCCATTCACCCGCGCTTTCGCCGCGAGCGGGCCGCCGATCTGCTGGCGAAGACGCAGATCGGCGGCAACCGCCGAATCCGCGAACTGTCCAAGGGGATGAAGACGCAGGTGCACCTGGCCCTGACCATGGCCATCGACGCGAAGCTGCTCGTGCTGGACGAGCCGACGCTGGGGCTCGACATCCTGGCCCGGCGCAGCTTCTACGACGCGCTGGTGAACGACTACATGGACGAGACCCGGACCATCGTCATCACCACGCATCAGGTCGAGGAGGTCGAGAATCTGCTGACCGACGTCGTCTTCATCGACCGGGGCCGCATCGCGCTGGATTGCTCCATCGAGGACATCGCGGCACGGTATGCCGCGGTTGCCGTGACCGAAGACAGGGCGGCCGCGGCCCGCGAGGCGGCACCCTTCTACGAGCGGCGCACCCTCGGCAAGACCGTGCTGTATTTCGAGAATCCCGACGTGGCGAGACTCAAGGCGCTCGGCGAGGTGTCGACCCCGAGCGTCGCCGATCTGTTCGTCGCCAAATTGTCCAGGAGCGCCGCATGAACACCTTCGTCTGGCTGGTGCGCCGAGAATTCTGGGAGAACCGGGCCATCTGGATCATGCCCGCGGTGATCGGCATCGTGCTGATGCTCGCAGCCCTGTTTGGCCGCGTGCACCTGGACTTTCCCGTGGTCACGCCCGATCAGAACCGGGTGGTGGGCGGGACCGTCCTGTTCGCCTTCGGCGTCATCTTCTTTCTGGTGATGAGCATCTACTCGAGCTGGTATCTCCTGGATTGCCTGTATGCGGACCGGAAGGACCGCAGCATCCTGTTCTGGAAGTCACTGCCGATCACCGACACGGCCACCGTCCTCGCGAAGCTGTTCACCGGCCTGATCGCGATCCCGGCGGTGTATTTCGCGGCGGCCGACGCCACCACGCTGCTGGTGTCCTTCATCCTCTCGGTGCGCACCCCTTCCACACTGGGGGCGGCGCTGTGGCAGCCCGACTTGTGGCTGCAGCTGCAGGCGCTATGGACCTATCTCATCATCACCACCGCCATCTGGTACTTGCCGTTCGCGGGCTGGCTTCTGCTGGTCTCCGCATACGCGCGGCGCGCGGTGATGCTGCTGTCCGTGGCGGTGCCGCTCGCGCTGTATCTCCTCGAGCGCTGGTTCTTCGGCACCCATGTGGTCGGATCCGCGATCTCCGAACGCGCGGTCGGCTACGCGCCCCATGCCTTTCGCGACATGTCCGGGCACGCCGGCTGGGTGACGACCATCATCGACAACAACGCGATCACGGCGCCCCGGAGCGTGTGGCAGCTGCTCGATCCCGCGGCCTTCCTCGCGAGCGGGGCGACGTGGGCGGGTGTCCTGGTCGGCGCCCTGTTCATTCTCGGCGCCGTTCAGCTGCGCCTGCGGCGCGCGGAGGCCTAAATTGCTAAAATGCGGGCGGTCCAGGAAACCGCACCGTCAAGGATCGCTCCATGTACAAGACGAAGATCGATTTGCCCGAGAAGCTTCGCCGCAACGTCATCGTGATGCTCAACGATCGCCTCGCCGACGCGATCGACCTGCAAAGCCAGGTCAAACAGGCTCATTGGAACGTGAAGGGGCCTCATTTCATCGCCCTTCACGAGCTGTTCGACAAGATCTCGGACGCCGTCCTGGAACAGATCGACGAGATCGCCGAGCGCGTCACGAGCCTGGGCGGCACGGCGGAAGGCACCGTCGCGGTGGCCGCGAAGCGCAGCAAGCTGAAGAACTATCCCCTGAGCATCACCGCGGGCAAGGATCATCTGTTCTACCTGTCGACGCAACTTGCGGCGTTCGGCAAGGCGGTGCGCTCCGGGATCGAGGAGACCACGACGCTCGGCGATGCCGACACCGCCGACCTGCTCACCGGGATCTCGCGCGACCTCGACAAACACCTGTGGTTCATCGAGGCTCATCTGCAGGACAAGGCCTGATCCGGACGGCCGGCTCCCCGCCTACCCGAGCAGGTAGGCGAAATAGGTGTTGCGCAGGCGGTTGAGCGGGTCGGTGCGCTGGCGCAGCGCCCGGAACAGCTTGGCGCGCTCACCGAACGCCTTGGCGATGTGCTCGGGCTGCAGGGCGCGTGTTTGATTGAATGTGGGCACGCCCCCGAGGCCCGAGGCGAAGTCGTTGAAGTCGATCAGGAAGTCGTCCCAGCCCTTTTCCCCGGTGGACGAGGGCTCCAGCGTGAACATGGGTCCCGAGTAGCTGACGCTGAACAACGACCCGCGATCCTGATGCAACCGGCTGGCGCCGTTGACCACGTTGCAGCGATAGCGGTGCTCCTTGTAGTACGCCCTGCAGAAGGCGAAGTATTCGCCCAGCACCTGCGGAAAGTTCCGTTGCGGAAACGCCCAGAGGCTATAGGTGTAGCGGCACCGCCAGGCCTCCGCCGGCAGTTCCCGCAGCCACTCGTGCGCGTGCATCGCCACGCCGCGCGAGCCGGGATCGAGGGTCGCGCGCAGCGCGCGGTGTACGCCGGTCACCACGGCCGAACGCAGGCCGGGGGCCGCCAGCACGCTGCCCACGGTGGCTCCGAAGGCGGGAAGCACGTTGCGCATCACCGAATTGCGTATCTGCCAGATGCCGGACCGCGTCACGCTCGCGGTCTCGTCGAGGCTGCGCCGCTCGACGATGATCCGGTCCTCGAAAGGCGAGATGTGCAGGCGCAGCGCCCCAGGCGCGCCCGCGAGGCCGGCGTAGCGCGCGCTGAATTCCTTCAGCGACAGCACCTGATAGTCGATCTTGACGGGCGTCAGCGGCTGCACCCGCAGCTGCACTTCGTGCACGGCGCCCAATAATCCGAAGCTCGAACGCAAGACGCGCATCAGATCCCGATTGCGTTCCGCGACCACGAGCTCCCTGCCCTGAGGCGTGATGAGCTTCAACTCCGTGACGAGCGAGGACAGCTGCGAGGCGCCGGCGCCGTAGGAAGGCTGCGGGCAGGTGGCGACCGCCAGCGCGCCGAGGGAGATGTTGCCCATCTCGGGCGTCAACGGCAGTTCCTGGCCGCGCTCCGCAAGGGCCCGCACCAGCGTACCCACCCGCACCCCGGCCTGCGCCCGGACCGTCGTCTCCCCGAATTCCAGGATCTTGTCGAGGGCGCCGGTGCCGATGGTGGTGCCGCCGTCCCCGCCCACGCAGCGCGCCTGCGAGTAATCCGCGCCCACCATTCGAACGGGCGATGGATAGTTCCTCTGGTCGACGAAGATTCTCGCGATGTCCTCGAACCGCTTCGCACTCATCACGAACCGCGGGCGCCGGTAGATTCCCGACGCGTCCGCACCAGGACGGTTGACTTTGAGTACCATGTGCTTCCCCCCGGAAGGTTATGCAGATACGAACTCGAACGCGCTGTCGGGGGGCACGAAACCATCGGACGCGGTTGTGCGCACGCATTGAGACACTGGCAGCCCCGCTATCATCGGGCCTCTCTAGAGGCCCCTTAGACCGGTGGTTTTGCGCCCCCACCTTTCGGTGGGTTTGCCCTTGAACAGCAGCAATACTATGCGAGCAACGGCGGCGGCTGTAAAGAAATTTCTCATCCCATGAGCAGCACGGTCTCCGCGTGCTCGACCGCTTCCGGCGTGCCGCACACCACCACCACGTCGCCGACCTTGAATATGGTATCCGGACCGGGTTCGCGCCCCACGATGCCGTCGCGGCGCACCGCGCTCACCACGGCCCTGGAGCCCCGGCGAGACAGCTCTTCGACGGTTCTGCCGACGGCCCAGGCGTGCGGCGGCAGGATGACGCTGTGCAATTCCTCGCGATGCGCATGGCTGTCGCCGAGGATCTCGGCATCGGCGGCCGGAAAGAACTGGCGCAACATTGCATAACGATGGCTCCTTATGTCGTTGACGGTCCGTATGACCCGCGAGACGGGCAGCTTCAGCACCAGCAGCACGTGCGAGAGCAGCATGAGGCTGGCCTCGAACGTCTCCGGCACCACTTCCGTCGCGCCGGCGGCCTGCAGCTCCTCGAGCTTGGTGTCGTCCTGCGTCCGCACCAGCACGGGAACGTCGGGCCGCAGCTCCCGCACCGATCGCAGGATGCGCAGCGCCACCTCGGGGTTCGTGAAAGTCACGACGACGCAGCTGGCATGGGCCAGGCCCACGTTCTCCAGGACCTTGACCTGTCCCGCATCGCCGTAGATGACCGGGTCGCCGGCCTGCCGGCCCGCCCGAATGCGGTAGGGTTCGAGATCGAGGGCGATGTATTCGAAGCCGGTTTGCTCGAGCACGCGCGCGATGTTCTGCCCCACGCGGCCGAAGCCGCAGAGCACGACGTGGTCCCGCCCGGCCACGGCCAGCGTGGCCTGCGCATCGCGCATGGCGTCGGTGGAAGGCGGCCCCCTCTGCCAGAGGATCGCGCGGGTCAGGGACCTGTTGTGGCGGATGAGCAGCGGAGACAGCACCATGGACAGGACCGTGGCGGCCAGCAGCGGCTGCACGATGCCGGGGTCCGCCAGCTCGTGCCGCAGCAGCAGCGTCAGCAGCGCGAAGCCGAACTCTCCGCTCTGCGCAACCACGATCCCGGTCCGCAGGGCCTTGAACCCGCTCTTCGTGGCGGGCCGGGCGACCAGGGCCACCACCGCGGCTTTGCACAGAAGCATGCACGCGAGGATTGCGGTGACCGCGGCCAAGTCCCGGATCAACAGCCGCACGTCGAGCAGCATGCCCACGGTGATGAAGAACAGCCCGAGCAGGACCTCGCGATAGGATCGAATGGTGGCTTCGATCTGGTGCCGGAACTCCGTCTCGGCCAGCATCATGCCGGCTAGAAATGCGCCGAGGGCGAGCGACAACCCCGCCGCCTGGGTCGCCCATGCGGAGGCGAGAACCGCGAGCAACACGGCGAGGGAAAAGATCTCCGCGGATCGCACCGACGCGATGGCGAGGAACAGGGGGCGCAGCAGCCAGCGCCCGGCGGCGAGCACCAGCAGCAGCGCCAGCACGGCGCCGCCGACCGCGGCCGCAATGCGCAGCGGCGCGGCGGCTCCTGCGCCGCCGGTGAGCGCCGATATGAGCGCGAGGAACAGCGGAAAGCTCAAGTCCTGGAACAGGCATATCGCCACGGCGAGACGGCCGTGGGTCCTGTTGTTCTCCGATTGTTCGGTGAGCTGCGCGATGATGATGGCCGTCGACGACATGGCCACCGCACCGCCGATCACCACCGCGACCGCCGGAGCGACGTGGAAGATCAGCGCCGTTGCGGCGGCCACGAGGCAGGTGGTGCCCAACACCTGTGCGCCCCCGACTCCGAGCACTTCCCAGCGCATGGCGACCAGGCGGGGCAGTGAAAATTCCAGGCCCAGCGTGAACACCAGAAACACCACGCCGAATTCGGCGAGAAGCCGGGTCGTGTCGTTGTCGGCGGCGAGGCCGAGGGCGTGAGGTCCCAGCAGCATGCCGACGGCGAGGTAGCCGAGTATCGCCGGCAGCCGGAGCTTGCGCACGCCCGCCACAACCACGACGGAGGCCGCGAGCAACACCAGGATTTGCAGTAGCGGGTCGTTGTGCATCGCTTCCTGTTAGCATATAGGCAATGGATCCCAAGGCAATGCCGGCCCACCTTTAAGCCATGGAAGCGCTGGCGCTCGAGCGCGGGAACGACGGTTGGCGCATTCGGTTGAACGGAGATTGGTCGCTCGCGGCGATGCCGAAGATCGACCGGGATCTGCGCGCGCTGAATCTTTCCCTGGACGCTCCCCTCATCTGCGATTGGACGCACGCGGCCGCGCCCGGGATAGCGCCGGCGTGGGCGCTGCTCAGGCGCATTGCGCGGATGAACGCCGGAAAATTCCCGGTCAGCCACCTGGGCGGACCCGGCGTGCTCGATCTGCTCGAGCGGCTGACCGCCGGGGAGGGCGCCCCGGCCGCCGCCGAGTCGAAGCCCCCGCAGGAGGGCGCCGTCCGCGCGCTGGGCCGATGGACCCTGCAGCAGGCCGTCGAAGCGCGGGGCGCCGTGGGCTTTTTCGGGCGGATGGTCAGCGTGATCGGGGAGACGTTCTCCCGGCCGAGGGCGCTGCGGCCGTCTTCGATCGTCAGACACGTGTACGAGACCGGGATCACGGCCATTCCCATCGTGTCGCTGATCGCCTTCCTCATCAGCGTCATCGTCGCGTATCTGGGATCGCAGCAGCTGTCGAAGTTCGGAGCCGACATCTTCGTGGTCGACCTGGTCACCATCTCGGTGCTGCGCGAAATGGGGGTCTTGCTGACGGCGATCATCGTCGCCGGCCGGTCCGGCAGCGCGTTCGCCGCCGAACTCGGCGTGATGCGGCTGAACGAGGAAGTGGATGCGCTGCGCGCCATGGGGATGAACCCCGTCGAGATTCTGGTCCTGCCGCGGGTGCTCGGCCTCCTGATCGCGCTGCCGCTGCTCACCATCGTCGCGGACGCCATGGGCCTGGCCGGCGGCGGCCTGCTGTCGCTGGTGGATCTGCACATCCCCTTGCCGCAGTTCATCAGCCGGCTGCGCGAGGCCCTCGCCCCGACCACATTCTGGGCCGGCATCGTCAAGGCGCCGGTGTTCGCCGTGCTCATCGGCATGGTGGGCACCTACCGCGGCATGCAGGTTCGCGACTCCGCCCGGGAACTCGGGCGTTTGACGACGGTGGCGGTGGTGCAGTCGATCTTCATGGTGATCCTGGCGGACGCGCTGTTCGCGGTCGTGTTCATGAAGCTCGACTTCTGATGTCCGCCGCCGCATCCAATCCGATCGTCAGGGTGCGGGGCCTCGAGAATCGCTTCGGGGCCCAGGTCGTCCACGCCGGCCTCGACATGGACGTGTACGCCAACGAGATATTCGGCGTGGTGGGCGGGTCGGGTTCGGGGAAATCGGTCCTGCTGCGCACCATCCTGGGGTTGCGCAGGCCGGACGGCGGGACGGTGGAGCTGTGCGGCGAGGACATGCAGCGCCTGACGAGGGAGCGGCGTGCGGCGCTCGTGCGCAGCTACGGCGTCACCTTCCAGCAAGGCGCGCTCATCAGCTCACTCACCGTCGCGGAGAACATTCAGCTGCCGCTGCGCGAGCATTTCGAGTTGCCCGAGGACGCGCTCGCCGACATGGCGAGCCTCAACCTGATGCTGGTGGGATTGCCGCCGGCCGCCGCCGGCAAGTATCCGGCGCAGCTCTCGGGCGGAATGGTCAAGCGCGCGGCCCTCGCCCGGGCGCTGGTTCTCGAACCCAAGATCCTGTTTCTCGACGAACCCACGTCCGGGCTCGATCCCATTTCCGCCGCGGCCTTCGATGAGCTACTGTTGCATCTGCACGGACAGCTGCGGCTCACGGTGGTCATGATCACGCACGACTTGGACAGCTTGTTTCGGACCTGCAGCCGGATCGGCGTCATCGTCGACGGACGCATGATCGCCGATACGCTCGCGGGCATGCTCGCCAGCACGCATCCCTGGATACACGACTACTTCCACGGTCCGCGCGCCCGCGCCGCGATGAGGGCCGCGCATGGATAGGGATGCGAATTACTTCGCCGTCGGGGCGTTCGTGCTGCTGGTGCTCGCCATGGGCGTGTCGTTCGTCCTCTGGTACACGGAGCATCAGGACAAGCGCACCTACCAACGCTACGAGATCTACTTTCAAGGCACGGTCAGCGGGCTGACCCAAGGCAGCCCGGTGCGCTACCTGGGGGTGGACGTCGGCAAGGTCGTGCGGATCACGCTCGACCCGGAGCAGCGCAGGCGCGTGCAGGTGATCGCCGACATCGATGCGAGCGCGCCCATCGATGGGCGGACCCTGGCGTTCCTGAGCCTGCAGGGCGTCACGGGCCTGCTCTACATCGATCTGCAGGAGGACAAGGCGGCCGCCGAAAGCGGCCCGTTGGCGCAGGGCCACCGCTATCCCGTGATCCGGTCCGTCCCCTCGGACTTCGACGTGCTCCTCAGCAGCCTGCCGGCGTTTGCCACGCACGCCACGCTCCTGATCGACCACCTCAATCAAGTGCTGGACGAGGAAAACGTGCGCGCCGTGCACACGATCCTCGCCGACCTGCGCCTCTCGGCCGAGCGGCTGCCCGCCACCCTGAAGGCGACGCAGGAATTGGTGGCCGACGTGCAGCGGTCGGTGCGCGAAATCGAGGGCGCCGCAACCGACCTGCGCGCGATGGAGACCCGGGCGGCGCCGGACCTGCAGGCTACGCTTGCGAACGTGCGGCATGCGACGGAGAGTTTGGCCATGACGTCGGATCAACTGGATCGATTCGTCGCCGAGAACGAACCGGGCCTGGCGCGCTTCACGAATCAAAGCCTGCCGGAATTCGAGCGGCTGCTGCGCGAGAGCCGGGCCGCCGCCCACGATTTCCGCGACTTGTCGCGCAGCTTGAAGCAAAACCCGTCGCAGCTGCTGTACGAGCCCAGCTACCGCGGCGTCGAGGTGCCCCGATGAGCGCGGATCGCAGGGCGGGGACCCGGTGCGCCGGGCGCGGCTGGCGCCTCGCGCTGCTGATCGGGGCGGCTGCTGGCGCCGGCGGCTGCAGCGGAGCGCTGTTTCAGAGCAGAACCCCGCCGCTCGCCACCTATCTGCTGTCGGCCGATCTGGGGCCGGGTTCGCCCGGCGCGGCCGAAGCCGCGGCGCCGCCCGCCGCTCCTCTCCCGGCGGCCGCGGATCTCGCCGTGCAGCGGCCGCGGGTCCGGACCGGGCTCGATACGGACCGCATTGCGCTGCTGTATCCCGACCGGCGGCTCGATTATTTCGCCGACGCGCGCTGGAGCGGACCCCTCGATCAAGTGCTGCAGGACCTCACCGTGCAGGCCTTCGAGACCGGTGCGCACCTGCGCACCGTGACGGCGGAGACTTCGGATTTTCCCAGCGGCTACTGGCTGGAGCTGCAGGTTGCCGATTTCCAGGCCGAATACGCCGCCGCCGCAGCGGCGCCGACCGTGAACGTGCATCTCCTGGCGCGGCTCGGCGCGGCGGGCGACCGGCGCGTCATGGCGACTTTCGAGGCTCGCGCCCGCCGCAGCGCCGCCGACAACCGCCTGAGCGCCATCGTCGACGCGTATGAACGTGCGGCCGATTCGGCGCTGGGCCAAATCGTGGCGGACACCACGCGGGCGCTGTCCGCTGCGCCCGGAGCCAAAACTGAATGACCGGGATGGCCCTCGAATGGACGTGATTGACAGGGAGCCGAGAGCCAGGAGTGACGGCTATCGGATACGCTAGTGGACATCGCCGCGACTCTGCGCCAACTTGCCATCGTATTCCTGCGAGATATCCCGGTTGGTGTAGTCGTTGAGCATGGCTGTCGAGGCCAAGCTCAGAGACGCGCAAACCAGAATGTAGGCAGCGATCACGTAGCCCGATCCGTACTTCGCCAATAGCCAGGCCGCGATCAGCGGCGCCGGACCGCCGGCGATTACGGACGCCAGCTGATAGCCCAGTGACGCCCCGCTGTAGCGCAGCCGTCCAGTGAAGGATTCGGCGATCAGCGCAGCCTGCGGTCCGTACATCATGCTGTGCGGCACCAGGGATAGAACTATGGCCAGAAATATCCACCCGGGGACCGCAGTGTTGAGCAGCGCAAAATAAATGAACCCGAACACGCCGGTTCCAGCCGCACCGATCATGTACATGCGCTTGCGGCCGATCCGATCCGACATGTAGCCGGAGAATGGGATCGTGAAGAAGGACGTCACAGAACCAGTCAGAACGGCGGTGAGAAGCAGCTCGCGTGAAGCACCTAGAACCTTGGTCCCGTAGGTGAATACGAAGGCGGTGTAGAGATAGAAGGGCGCCTGCTCACCCATGCGTGCGAACGCCGACAGCAGAATGTCCCTCGGCTGTCGCTTGATCACCTCGAGCATGGGGGTGCGCTCAATCTTGTTCTGCGATACCAGGCGCCTGAAGACAGGCGTCTCCAAGACATTGAGTCGGATGTAGAGCCCAATCGCGACCAAGAGAATGCTGAGAAGAAACGGGATTCGCCATCCCCACACGAGGAATTGGCTGCCGGAGATCTCGCTGACCGCCAGCACCGCCAAGTTGGCGAGAAATAGCCCCGCCGGGACTCCGAATTGGGGCCAGGAGGCCACGAAACCTCGATGTGCGTTGGTCTTGGTCCACTCCATCGACATCAAGACGGAACCACCCCACTCGCCGCCGACCCCGACACCTTGGATGAAGCGCAAAACGGTGAGCAACACCGCCCCCCAGATGCCGATTTGATCGTAGGTGGGTACGAACGCGACCAGGAAAGTTGCCGCGCCCATCAGCAGCAACGTCGCGATCAGCGTCGATTTGCGGCCGATGCGATCGCCGTAATGCCCGAAGACCGCGGCGCCGATCGGGCGAGCCACAAATCCAACGGCATAGATCGCGAATGCCTGCAGGGATCCGACCAACGGATCGGACTTCGGAAAATAAAGCTGAGCGAACGCCAACCCAGTAACAGTGCTGTACAGAAAGAAATCGTACCACTCGATCGTGGTACCCACCGTGCTCGCAATAATCGCGCGCCTGAGCTGTCTGCGGTCCCCAGGTTCCGGGGTCAACGTGGTGCCGTTTTCCGCTGTAACCATGAAATATTCTCCTCGTTCGGAGCACCCGGCCTGCCCGGCGCAAGGATTCTCGGTTTCACCGTGGCAAGTTGCGCATGAATATGGACTGGCGAACTCAAGAGGATAAGCGAATTATCAGTATGTTATCGCCAACGCCGCGGAGCCCAGCAGGGATTGGCTCCCTTCAGACGGTCGTACTATTAGTTATCGTCGTTCCCGGAATATGCGCCTGAATTCGAGTTGATATCGACCGCAAAGCGACGATGGGTAAGCCCGCGGAAGCACACCGTGCGACCGGTGGCTTTACTGGTCGTCCGTGTGGATTTGACCATGCCAATTTGGCGGGCGCCCCCAATTGGTGATCATGACCCATTCGGGTCGGTCACGAACGGCCGCTTAGGGAAAGCGATAGGGTATGCATTCCTAACTCGTTGCGCGACGGATACCCTGCCAGCCCAATGCAATTAAGGCCGCGATCAGCATCTGTTTAAGAGGAACAACCATGAAAGAACCGCCCTCATCTCCCGCCGTATGCCGCCCCACGCCCATCCAGTACACACCCTTTCTATTACACAGATCTTCTGACGAGCGACCGCCATGACGGTGACTACCGGCACCAAGCCTGACCTATCCGCTGCAGAGTTGTCGCTGGAAGTGGCGCGTGAGCGGATAAATCCAAATGCTTTTGATGGGCTGGGCATTGCGATGCAGGATATCAAGCTTGCCGCGACCCTGGGTATCTCCGAGGTACTGCCAGTTGGCGGCCTTGTAACAGGTGCCGGTAAAGCGCTGCTGCTCGACGAAGGTTTCGAGCAAGACCGGCCGATAGGCGTAGCGGACCTGCCAGTCTTCAGGGAGCCGGCGGCTGACCAAGGCGAGGATGCGCGAGGCCAAGTTTTTTCGGTGGATCCACGGCAGGATGAGGAAGCGGGCATTGTTCACGATGAGGTGCAGGTTGCGTTGTCGCTGATCGACTGTCCAGCCGATAACCTGGTCTCTGGGTTTGACCTTCCAGGCGCTCGCGCCGAAGCCCAAGGCCGCGACGATGTGGCCGGCGGCGCGCACGAAGTAGCGCAGTTGCGCCCCTGGCATCAGCTGATGCCCGAGATAATGATGACGTTCGATATACCCGTTCCACAGCATCGAGTCCGCTTTGGTGAGCACCGGATCGACGTTGAGCGTAGCCAGATCGATAGTCGGGATGATGGCGGGCTGGAGCACCGCCTGCTCGATGTGGGGATAGGACCGGTAGGCGACGGGTTTCGGATTTCTCGGCGGGGGCAAGGTGATGAGCCCATCGGCCTGCATGCGCAGCAGCGCGACGCGACAACTCATGTCCTTCAGCCCGCCGTTGTCTCGCCGCCAACCGAGTTCTGCGCAGACTTGCCGCGACAGACGGGCCCGGTTCATCTGCGGGACGGTAAGCAACTGGCGGATCCGCTCGATCTCGCTCGGTGTAAAGTCGCGGCCGCAGTAGCGCATTCTCTAGCTCGTCTCGACCAAGCCGGCCGATTGCATGGCGTGCAGCATCTCGACCGACTCGTACAACCGCATCCACCCGCGCCACAGGATCAGCACCCCGGGCTCCCCGTCGCACTTGCGCCCGAGGTGACCGCCGAGCTTGCCGAGCATCCGCACGATCTCGCGCAGGGTGAGGGACTGGTCGGCAGGCGGCAGCGCCTTGGTTACGCGCAGATGAAGCACCTGGATTTCCATCACCGAGAACACATCGGTGGCCGGCAGATTCGGGTGCGCGCGGGCCAGATACGCGACATGCATCAGGCGCACGCCAATGATGCTGAAGAGCGTCAGATAGCGCTGCAGGCGCTCGGCCGCCTCGAGCATGCAGTCCTCAACCTTGCAACCGGACTTGAGCACCTTGTGCCAAATCTCAATGCCCCAGCGTTTCCCATACCACTGCACCTTCTCAGTGGCGCACTCAAAGTCCTTGACGGGCAGGTTCGTCAGCAGCACCCAACTGATCGAGTCGCTGTCGGCGGGTGGCGATTGCTCGGTCGCGCCGATCAGGGTGACCGCCACCGGTTCGGTGGAGCCAGACGCCTTGGCGTGCGCGCCGCGACGCGGCGGTGGCTGGATCGTCACTTCGGCGATACGCACCTCGATGGATGCGAGGCGCGCCTTGCGGCTCCCGTTGCCGGGAACCTCGACCGTGATAGTTCCCAGGGCGGGGGCGTCGCCGAGCGCCTCGAGCATCCGGGCGCAGCCCTCGCTATCTTCGGGCACGAGCTTGCGATCGGTGCGGGCACGGATCAGATACTTCGCTCGCAGTTCCTTCGCTTCTGTCAAGAACTCGAAGAGGTCCGACTCACGATCCGCCACCGTGACCACCCGCACGCCCGCAGGGGTTCGCTGCACCGTCTCCTTGAGCGCACGGAGCCACTTGAAGCTCTCCTTCTCCTCGATGGGGGTGACCTGCAGACGCTCGATCTTCTCCTGATAGTCTTCCTCGGGGATTTCGCCTCGCGCCCAGATGTTCTGGCTCACGATCCCCAGCGGCACTCCCGAGGTCGTGAAGGCGAGCGCGTTGTGCATGACGAGGCCCCGGTCATGCGCTGCGTTACTCTTGCCGATCGGCCCCAAGCCGCGGGTCTTGACGTGCGTGCCATACGAAAAAAACACCGTATCCTGCATCGCCAGTACCGTCCCGCCGCAACCGGCCATGCGCTGCGCGGTCGCCTGCCAATGCGGCTTGAGTATCCCCGCCGTGCTCGCCTTCGGATTATTGAACAGCCGATACGCCGCCTGCGTGCTCGCCCAATTGCCGCATGCTTCGTTGATCGGCGATGCAGGCGACTTGGCGAGTTGTTCCGCGGTTTTAACCAAGCGACGGTCCAGACGTTTGTCGCCCAGGTCAGCGCGGGTAAACTCCTGCGTCACCCACTCGACCGACTCTGTGCCGGCATCCATAATAGCCTGCACGTCGGGATCCTCGCAGCGTCTAGCCTTTCGCACACGCCCCGCCATTCCTCGCCGCACATTGCGACGATGGGAAGGTTACGCAATGAGAACGTGTGTGTCCAGCACTTTCTCTGGAAAGGTCAAAATGTCAGGGAAACTCGCTCACGATGTGTGTAATAGAAAGGTCAGTTCCCTTAACACGAGCTATGCCCTTGAGCGCCAACCGCACCAGCTCGTGCTCGCAGGGATTCTCAAGACCCGCCGCTCGGTGCATGCGGCTGATGGTCGCGGCCCGTCGGCGGATCGTTGCCACCGCCTTGCCGGCATCCGACTCGGCCCTCAGGAACGCCGCCACGGCCTCTGGGGACGCCGGCAGCGTCGATAGGCCCTGGAGCTGGCACCAGTCGGCGAAGGCCTTGGAGTCCGCCGCGTAGGCCCTTTGCGTGTTGCAAGCGAGCGCGTCACGGGCGGCAGCTGCCCAGGCCGCAAGAGCCGTCGAGGCTTCGGTCGAGGTCGCGAGGGTGGTGATCTGGTTCATGAGGGCACCTTGTCCGATAAGTGTAATTACCGGACACAATAATGCCCCTGGTGCGGGCAGTGTTTCAATACCTCTTGATGTAACGAGGTATACACTGCTCGACGAGGACCGGGCTTGGCCAGTTAGGTAAACGTGAAGATCTCTTACTTGGAAGGCCTCTTAACCGGGTGAAGACTTCTTAACAGTGCACCAAAGCCAACCAGGCGGTCGCCCTTCGGGCGCATCGCAGGACTGCCGGTCGGTCGAGTTCGCGCTAAACGCCCGTACATCGCCGTGTAAGGC
>Ga0302202_10000723_pt1 | contig 42502 bp, 31 predicted proteins | sample II_Bog_N3_3_FD_194579 | JGI IMG/M metagenome (GOLD analysis project Ga0302202, IMG submission 194579) | Peat permafrost microbial communities from Stordalen Mire near Abisko, Sweden - II_Bog_N3_3 | ecosystem: Environmental > Terrestrial > Soil > Wetlands > Peat | place: Sweden: Abisko...
GGTTGCGCTGATGGCCTGGCGCGGGTGGCCCAGGTCCCAGGGGGGAACCTCGCGCGCGCAGCGAGCAGGCCGTTCCCCCTTTCAGCGCAGACGTGTGGATTTCATCGCCCAGATGGAGGCCACCGAATGCGGCGCGGCCGCACTGGCCATGATCCTGGCCTACCATGGCCACCACGCGCCGCTGCCGGAAGTCCGCCAGGCCTGTGGCATTTCCCGGGACGGCGCCAGCGCGCTGGCGATCGTCACGGCAGCTCGCTGCTACGGTCTGGAGGCGCGGGGGGTGCGCTTGGAGCTGGAGCAGTTGCCCCAGCTGCCGCTGCCGGCGGTCCTCCACTGGGATTTCGACCATTTTGTGGTTTTGGAGCGGCTGGGCCGGGCCTCGGCCACCCTGGTGGATCCGGCCCATGGCCGGCGCCGGGTGGACCGGCACGAGCTGGGGCGCAGCTTCACCGGTGCCGCGCTGGTGTTCGGCCCCACCGGGGCCCTGGCCCGGCGCGCCCGGGTCCGGCCCAGCCTGGCCAAGTATCGGGCCGTCTTCCGCCGCAACCTGCCCGGACTGGCCCAGATCTTCCTCGCCACCCTGGCCCTGCAGGTGGTCGGCCTGGCCTTTCCGGTGGCCAACCAGCTGCTGCTGGACCGGGTCGTGGTGCCCAGGCAGGCACCCTGGCTCTGGGGCCTGGCCCTGGGCCTGGGCTCGGCGGTGATCGCCAGCAGCGTCCTGGGGCTGGTGCGCAGCTGGGTGGTGCTTGGCCTGCAGCTGGAACTGAACTTCGCCCTCATGGGCCGGTTTCTCGGTCACCTGCTGCGGTTGCCCCTGGGCTTCTTCCTCCAGCGCGACCCGGGCGATCTGGTGCAGCGGGCCCAGAGCAACGCCGAACTGCAGGATCTGCTCAGCACCCGGGCGGTCAACGCCCTGCTGGACGGGTTCCTGCTGCTGGGCTTCGCGGCGCTGATGATCGCCTACCACCCCAGGCTGGCCGGGCTGGTCATCGCCATCAGCCTGATGGATGTCGCCATGATGGCGGTGCTCTGGGACCGGAACCGCCAGTTGCTGGCCTCGGGGCTGGCGGCCGAGGGGCGCGAAGGCGCGGCCCTGCTCGAGGCGCTGTCCGGGCTGGAGGCCACCAAGGCCAGCGGGGCGGAAGGGCGGATGGTGCACCGCTGGGCCCACCGGATGACCGAGAGGGTCAACAATGGCCTGGAACGCCAACGGCTGGCCCGGGTCTCAGGCTTGTTCCTGGGTCTGTTCCAGGGCGTGACCGGCCTGCTGGTGTTCGCCGTGGGTGGCCAGGAGGTCCTGGCCAACCGGATGACCCTGGGCACGTTCGTGGCCTTCCTCACGCTCCAGGGCCTGTTCACGGCACCCATGGGGTCGCTCCTGGGGGCCGTGCTCCAGCTCCAGTCCCTGGGCACGCACCTGAGGCGCCTGGACGATGTGCTGGAAACCGCGGTCGAACCCACCGGAACCGGGGACCCGGGGCGTCTCAAGGGAGCTATCGAACTCGAGGACGTGACCTACCGGTACGCGCCGGGGGGAACCCCGGTCCTGGATGGCATCAGGGTCCGGATCGCGACCGGAGAGAAGGTGGCCCTGGTCGGGCCGACCGGGGCCGGAAAATCGACCCTGGCGCGGCTGCTGCTCGGCCTGCACCTCCCGGACCAGGGCACCGTCCGCTTCGATGGCCGCGACCTCCGCCAGCTGGATCTTGCGGCCGTGCGCAACCAGGTCGGGGTGGTCATGCAGGAGACCTTCCTGTTCGACGATACGGTCCGGGCCAACCTCGCCCTTCACGATGAGGGACTGTCCCAGGACCGGCTCCTGTGGGCCGCGCGGATGGCCTGTGTGGAGGAGGTCATCCTCAACCTGCCGAAGGGGTTCGACAGCCGAGTGGGCGAGAGCGGCAGCCTGCTCTCCGGCGGCCAGCGCCAGCGCCTGAGCCTGGCCAGGGCCTTGGCCCACGATCCGGCCATCCTGCTCCTGGACGAGGCCACCAGTTCCCTCGACCTGGCGACCGAGGCCCGGGTCCATGGCAACCTCGCCCGGCTCGGCTGCACCCGGATCCTCATCGCCCACCGGATGGCCACCGTGCGGGACGCGGACCGGATCCTGGTGCTCCAGGCCGGGAAGATCGTCCAGGAAGGGACGTTCCTGGGCCTCCAGGGGGTGCCCGGGCTGTTCCGGGAACTGCTCGCAGCGGCGGAGCCGGACCATGCCTGAGGCCCCGGCGTTTTCCGGTTTCCCCGCGGATGAGGCGCTATGGCGGCTCATCCGCAAGCGTGGCCACGAAGGCTGTTTCCAGGCCTTCAAGGACGCCCACTGGACCGGCCCTGAGCCGGAGCAGATGGTCGAGACCCTGGACGCCCTGGGCATCCAGGGCCGGGCCGCCCTGCTCCAGCATGGGGACCTGCGCTTCCTGGAATGCCCCACCCTGGTGGAACTGCGGGAGGGCACCTGGGCCATTCTGCTGGGTTTCCGGAACCGGCAGTTCCAGCTGGAAACAGCCGTGGGCAGCCTTCCCCTGGAAGAGGCTGCCATGGCCAGCCGGATTTCCGGCAAGGCCCTGGATCTTTCGCCCGGGCTGCCTCCGGGCGCAACCCTCTGGGCCCGGCTGAAGCCGCTGTTCCTGGCCCAACCGAAATGCCTGATGCAGGCCGGGGCTGCGCTGCTGCTGCTTCAGGGCATGGCCCTCCTCACTCCCGCCATCACGGCCCTCATCATGGACCGGGCGCTTCCGGATGGGGCGCGCTCCCTGCTCAGTCTGGTGGTGGCCGGAATGCTCCTGGCCACGCTTCACCAGGTCTGGATCGGCTGGATCCAGGAGCGGGTGCTGCTCTTTTTGGCCACCCGGCTGAATGTGTCCGCCGAGCGCGGCTTCCTGGAGCATGTCCTGCGGTGCCCGTTCCCGTTCCTGCAGGCCCGGACGCTGGGCGAGCTCATGCAGGCCTTCGGCGGTTTCGCGGCGGCCCGGGACCTGCTGCCCACCAAGACGGTGGGCGTCTTCCTGAGCAGCTGCCTGGGGTTCATCTACCTGGCGGTGATGTTCGCCATGCTGCCGGGCCCCACCCTGGTGATCATCCTGGCCACCGTGTTCCTGGCCCTGGTGACCGTCGTGGTGGGCCGCATCGAGGCCCGGCTGCAGGCCAGGCAGGTGGAAGCGGCGGCCCGGGAGCACAGCCTTCTGAACGAACTGGTGGCCGGCATAGGCACCCTCAAGGGGGCCGGGGCCGAGGGCAAGGCCCTGGACTGCTGGCGGGGCCGTTGCCGGGCCGTGCTGGCCCTGGAATGGACCCGGGGCCGGATCAACCTCTGGTCGGAGCTGACCATGGGCCTGGTCAGCCAGGCCCTGGCCATCGGATTGTTCATCCATGGTGGCTGGCACCTGCTGGATGGCACCCTGAAGGTCGGAAAACTGTTCGCCTTCCTCCAGCTCAGTAGCGGCTTCAGCAGTTCCCTGATGGCCGTGGTGCACACCAGTCTGGCCCTCATGATCCTGCGGCCCCAGTTGGCCAAGGCCCAGGAAATCCTTTCCCAGGAGCCCGATCCCCGCCCCCGGCGTACAGCGCCAGACCCTCCGGTGCCGGTGGCGCTGGAGGGGGTCTGGTTCCGCTACGATCCGTCAGGGGCATGGGTGCTTCAGGGATATGACCTGCTGGTCGAGCCAGGCCAGAAGGTGACCTTGCAGGGGCCTTCCGGCTTCGGCAAGACCACGGTGCTCCGCCTGCTGGCGGGACTCCATGTGCCGGAAAAGGGCAGGGTCCTGGTGGCGGGGCGCGAGCCCAGGGACGTCCGCCACAACCTACTGTATCTGCCTCAGTTCGTTCGCATCTTCGGCGGATCGATCCTGGACAACCTGCGGGTCTTCTCCAATGGGGCGCCCCCGGAAAAGCTCATGGAGGCCGCAGGCGCGACCGGGCTGCAGGGGCTGGTGGACACCCTGCCCATGGGCTACCGGACCCTGCTTCCCCCGGGTGGGAGGAACCTATCCGGCGGCCAACGCCAGCTGATCGCCCTCACCGGCGCGGTGGCCTCGGGGCGCCCCCTGTTGCTGCTGGACGAGGCCATGGCCAACCTGGACGCGCGGCACGCGGCTCCCCTGCGGGAGGCCCTGGCCGCGGGGCCGTGGACGATGGTGGCGGCGAACCATGTCCCCGTCCAGGGTGACCTGCTCCGCTGAATCGGCAGGGAACAGCGTCAGGCGGGAACCCAAAGGACTCACCGGAGAAACCGCTCGACCTGCCGCCGATGCCGCAGCACGTGGACAATGGCGTGTTCGAACATCTGCTCCAGATTCCTGCGGCGCTCCGCTGGCAAGGGCGGGCCGGAAGCCGGATCGTGCCGGGCCAGGTCCTTCAAAGTGGAAGGCCTGCTTCCGAGTGGTGATGCCCATTCCTCGGAGGAGGGGGCTGCTTTTCCATCGAAGCTACTGATTCCAGTTGCTTTCCCGATTGGCCCAAATCCTGCTCAGCCAGGGGTGAAGGGGAGGCGACGCGATGCGTTCCCCCCCGTTCTGTCCGCTTCCCCTGGAGGTCCAGCATGGCATTCCTTCCCGAATGGCGAAACCTGGGGTATCTGGCCAGCTCCGTCCTGATCGTCCTGACCCTGGCATGCGGGGGTGGCGGCGGGAGGGACCGCACCCCCTCGGGCAGCCTGGAGGTCTTCAACGATGGCACCCAGGCGATGAACCAGCTTTTCGTGACCCCTAGCGGAAATCCCACCTGGGGGGTGGATCAGCTCGCACCGAGCATCCTGCTGACCGGTGACGCCCTCACCCTGGCTCCTCTGGACCCGGACAGCTACGATGTCCTGGCGGTCTTCGCCGATGGCAGTTCCGATGAAGTACAGGGCGTTGCGGTCCAGGATGGTCTCACCACCCAGCTCGGCATGATGAACAGCGGCAATGGCGGCGTGGCCGTGTTCAACAACGCGGGCCTTGCCATCACCGGGGTCTATCTCACCCTCAGCAGCGCCACGACCTGGGGGCCGAACCAGACGGATGTGGCGCTCGACGCCGGGCAGACCTTGACCCTGACCGGCATCACGCCGGCCACCTACGACCTGAGGGTGATCTTCTCGGACGGAAGCCATGAGGACAATAGGGGCTTCACGGTGACCTCAGGGACCCTTGTCAGTATCCAAGAGAACTAGAAGGCGATCATGCGAATCCTGCTGCACTTCCTTCCCCTCATCCTGATCGCCGCGGGCCTTCCGGCCTTCCCGGCAGCGACGGCCTCGCCCGCTCCTGACCCCGTTCACCGCACCCAGGTCCTGCGCCCGGGCAAGGGCCAACCTCGGGCCCAGGGCGCGGCGCCCGCAACCCCCGCCGCCCTGCGTACGCTTGGCCAGGCCGTGGGCACGGGACGCACCCGCTCCTACCAGGCTGCCAAGCCCGGAGAGGGCGAACCGAAAACCTGAGCTCCTGGGGAACGCCGCCCTGGCCCTGGTCTCAGCCGCCCTGGCCGGTTCCGGCCACCCCCGCCTGCAGGTGCTCCCGGGCCGCCAGCCGCCAGGTGCCGTAGTGCAGGCTGAACAGCCCGCCGCACAGCACGCAGCAGGCGCCGCCCAGGGCCACGGTGACCGGGGCGCCCAGGTGATGGGCCAGGAAGCCGGCCAGCAGGCCGCCCAGGGGGGCCATGCCCAGGAACATCATGGCGTAGATGGCCATGACCCGGCCCCGGTAGGCGTTGGGGACCATCATCTGGATGAGCGTATTGGTGGCGGCCATCTCCACCATGTAGCAGAAGCCCACCAGCAGCATCAGCAGGATGGACAGCGGCAGGGAACGGGACCCGGCGAAGCCCATGAGGGCCAGGCCGAAGCCCAGGGCGGTGCCGGCGATCCAGCGGCCCAGCCCGCGCGCGTTGGTCCGGTGGGCCAGGGTGAGCGCCCCCACCAGGGCGCCGGCTCCGGAGGTGCCCATGAGCAGGCCGAAGGTGCGCGAGCCGCCGTGGAACACCTGGGCGGCGAAGATCGGCATCAGCACGGCGTAGGGCGTCCCCAGCAGGCTCAGCAGGCCCAGGAGCAGCAGCAGGCTGCGGATGGGCAGGGTGCGGCGCACCAGGTCGAAGCCCTCCAGCAGCCGGCGCAGTTCGGACTGGGGCCCGTCCGGCCCCTCGGCCCGGGCGGCGCGGGGCGGCAGGTTCATGGCCAGGAGGCCGGCGATCACCGCCAGGTAGCTGACCGCGTTCAGGAAGAAGCACCAGCCTTCCCCCACCATGGCCACCAGGACGCCGGCCAGGGCCGGCCCGGCGATGCGCGCCCCGGTGACCATGGACGAGTTCAGGGCGATGGCGTTCATGAGGTCCGTGCGCGGCACCGCCTCGCCCACGAACACCTGCCGGGCCGGATTGTCGAAGGCGTTGGTGATGCCCAGCAGCAGCCCGGACAGGAACAGGTGCCAGAGGCGCACGTGGTGGGTGAGGGTGAGCAGGGCCAGGACCAGGGCCAGGGTCATGGCCACGGTCTGGGTGGTGAGCAGCAGCCGGCGCAGGGGAAAGCGGTCCGCCACCAGCCCGCCCAGGGGCGCCAGGATGAACACCGGGATCATGTTGCAGAAGGTCATGAGCCCGAGCATGGTGGCCCGGCCGGTGAGCCGGTAGACCAGCCAGCTCAGGGCCACCATCTGCATCCAGGTGCCGATCAGCGAAAAGATCTGGCCGCTGCAGAACAGGCGGTAGTTGCGGTGCTGGAGGGAGCGGAAGGCGGGGGGGAAACCGGTCATGGGGTGATGGTGCCATAACCGGACGGCGGTAGGGACGCCGGCGGGGCCTGGGGGCGCCCGGATCCCAGGTGGAACCTAATTCTTACAAAATCGGCAAGAATACAATAAATAGATTGACGTCTTCAACCAGATTCTGGCAGTCTGGCTCGAACAAAGAACCTATTCTTTGTCGGCAGGAACCGTCATCAAGACTCCGGGCCGCCCTGGCCCACGGAGGTGACACCCTTTCTCGGATGCAAGGAGGCGTCGGGATGCCGCATCGGGTCAGCCGCCGGCAAGGCGCCACCGTCCAGGCCTGGAGACTCCGGGACCGCGGCACGGGGTCCTGTCCGCCCCGATGACCTGGCCGGCCCCCGGTCCATCCCCCCGTTCTGGTGTCCCGCAACCCGTCCCCGGCAAGGGGCCTTCAAGGAGAATCCCATGAAAAACGCCGCAATCCTGGCCGCGCTGGGTCTGGTGGCCGTGGCCGCCCCGGGTCTGGTGGGCGTGGCCGCCCTGGGTCTGGTGGGCGTGGCCGCCCTGGCCGCCGACGCCCCGGTGGTGGTCGCTTCCAAGATCGACACCGAAGGCTCGGTGCTGGGCAAGATCATCGTCCAGGTGCTCACCGCCAACCGGATCCCGGTGACCGACAAGGTCGGCTTCGGCACCACGGATGTGGTCCGCAAGGCTATCGCCGCCAAGGAGATCGACCTGTATCCGGAGTACACCGGCAACGGCGAGTATTTCTTTACCGGCACCGATTCCACCCTGTGGAAGAACGAGAAGCAGGGCTACGAGACCGTGAAGAAGCTGGACCTGGAAAAGAACGGGATCGTTTGGCTGACGCCTGCCCGGGCCAACAACACCTGGGCCATCGCCATCCGCAAGGACCTGGCCGCCCAGAACCATCTGGCCAGCCTGGACGACCTGGCCAGCTACCTCAAGGCCGGGAAACCCTTCAAGCTGGCCGCCAGCGAGGAGTTCATCAGCCGGCCGGACACTCTCCCGGCTTTCCAGAAGGCCTACGGGTTCACCCTCAAATCCGACCAGCTCCTGTCCCTGCCCGGGGGCAACACCGCCCTGACCGAGAAGGCCGCCGCCCAGGGGACCAACCAGGTGAACGCCGCCATGGCCTACGGCACCGACGGTTCCCTGGCGGCCCTGGGCCTGGTAGTCCTGGCCGACACCAAGGGGGTGCAGCCGATCTACGAACCCGCCCCGATCGTCCGCCAGGAGGTGCTGGCCCGCTACCCGGCCATCGACAAGCTGCTGGGCAAGGTGTTCGCCCGGCTCGACCTGGTGACCCTCCAGACCCTGAACGGCCGGGTCGCGGTCAATGGCGAATCCGCCGCGGCTGTGGCCGCCAGCTGGCTCAAGGGCCAGGGCCTGGTGCCGTAGCGGACCGTCCCGTGAACGAAGCCGTCCTCCGCTCCCCGCGGGTTGATCCGGTCCTGGCCGCCCTGGCGCTGGCCGGGGTCGGCTCGGCCTTCCTGGTGCCGTTCTACCAGTTCGCAGCCAACCGCATCGTGGCCGGGACCGACTGGTTCCTGGTTCCGGCCAGCCTGCCCGCGGCCGTGGCGTACTTGCTGGGCTGGGTGGGGATCGGTGCTTTTGCCGCGCTGCCCGCCTCCGTCCGCCTGGCGCCCGCGGCCCGGTGGGCTTGGCTGCTGGTGCCGGTGCCGGTGCTGGCGGCGCTGGCCGGCGCCGCCCGGGTATCCTGGGCCCTGGCCGGGAGCGATCCGGTGGCCCGGGTGACCCTGGGCCCCGGCTTCTGGCTGACCTGGTTCGGCGCCCTGGTGGCGGGCATCGCCGTGCCTTCGGGGATCGCTTCCCGGGCCCTGGGCCTCCTGCTGGCCCTGGGGGCCGCGCTGGCCGGGCTGGCCCTGGGCTGGTTCGACGCGCTCAGCCTGGTGCGGGAGGCCCGGAACCTGGGGTCCGCGTTCGGCACGGAATTCACCCGGCACCTGGTGCTCACCGGCGGGGCGGTCGCGGCCGGCTCCGTGCTGGGGCTGGCCCTGGGCATCGCCGCCCATCGCTCGCCTGGCTGGCGGCTGGGCGGCTTCTTCACCCTCAATTTCCTGCAGACCGTGCCCAGCCTGGCATTGTTCGGCCTGCTGATCCTGCCGCTGGCATGGTTGTCTGGGCGCTTCCCGCTGCTGCGGGCCTGGGGCATCAAGGGCATCGGCCCGGCCCCGGCCCTCATCGCCCTGAGCTTTTACGCCGCCCTGCCGGTGGCCCGTAACACCCTCACCGCCCTGGACGAAATGCCCCAGGCGGTGCTGGACGCGGGCCGGGGCATGGGCATGTCCGAGTGGCAGCTGGGGCTGGGGGTGGTGGTCCCCCTGACCTGGCCGGCGGTGCTGGCCGGCATCCGCATCGCCACCGTGCAGACCGTCGGCAACACCGTGGTGGCAGCCCTGATCGGCGCGGGCGGTCTGGGCACCTTCATCTTTCAGGGGCTGGGCCAGACCGCCATGGACCTGGTGCTGCTGGGCACCCTGCCGGTGGTGGCCCTGGCCCTGGCCGCCGACCAGATCCTGGGCGCGCTGACATGAAAGGGGGGAACTGCCTGCTCGCTACGCTCGCGATGTTCCCCCCTTTCCCCCCCACGGGGTGCCCGGGCAAAGTCCGGACACCCCGTCTGTCAAGGCCACCCGGATCCTCAGGAGCCCGTCCATGATCACGTTCGAAGGCATCACGCACCGGTTCGGCGGCACCACGGCCCTGGCCGAGGTCGATCTCACCCTGGCCGACCACGAACTCTGCATCCTCCTGGGCCCCTCGGGCAGCGGCAAATCCACCCTCCTGAGGCTGGTGAACCGGCTGCTGGAGCCCAGCGCCGGCCGGGTCCTGGTGGACGGCCGGGACGTGCGCACCTACCGGCCCGAAGCCCTGCGCCGGACCATCGGCTACGTGATCCAGAACGTGGGACTGTTCCCCCACTGGAAGGTCCGGGACAACGTGGCCACGGTGCCCCGCCTGCTCGGCTGGGATCCGGTCCGGATCCGCGCCCGGGTTGTGGAAGTGCTGGAACTGGTCGGGCTGTCGGCCCAGACCTACGGCGGCCGCTATCCGCATGAGCTGTCCGGCGGCGAGGCCCAGCGGGTGGGGGTGGCCCGGGCCCTGGCTTCGGATCCCCCCATCCTGCTCATGGACGAGCCGTTCAGCGCGGTGGACCCCCTGGGGCGGCACCGGATCCAGGGGGAGTTCCTGGACATCCAGCGGCGACTGAAGAAGACCGTGGTGTTCGTCACCCATGACGTGGACGAGGCGGTCCGGCTCGGCGACCGGATCGCCCTGCTCAAGGAGGGGCGCCTGGTCCAGTACGACCGGACCGAGGTGCTGCTGGAAGCCCCCGCGGATCCTTTCGTGGGGGATTTCATGGGCCAGGACCGGACCCTGAAGCGGCTGAGCCGGGTCGCCGCCGCCAGCCTGGCCCGGTCCGCGTCCGGCGGCCCCGGGGAAGCGGCCGGGGCCGCCCTGTCCGAGGACCTGGACCTGCGGCTGGTCCTGTCGCATTTCCTGGAGTCGGGCACCGACGTGGTAGCCCTGAAGAACCGCCGGGACGTGGTCACCGGCTGGCTGCACCGGGCGGATCTGGAGGCCTGGGCCCGGGTCGGAGAGCCCTCCCGATGAGCTGGCGCGGATGGCGATGGCTGCCCCTGGCGGGGTTCGGCGGCGCCCTGGCCGCGCTGGTGGCGGCCCCGCGGCTGTGGCCCTGGGCGCTGTATCCCCGGGCCACCCCGGCCGAGCTCCTGGCCCAGCATCTGCTGCTGGTGGGCCTGTCCAGCCTGGTGGCGGTCGGCGCCGGCCTGGGCCTGGGCATCGCCGTGACCCGGCCCTGGGGCCGGGCCTTCCTGCCCCTGGCCCGGACCCTGGCTTCGGTGGGTCAGACCTTCCCGCCCACCGCGGTGCTCATCCTGATGGTGCCGGCCCTGGGCTTCGGGCTGGGGCCGGCCTGGGTGGCCCTGGCCCTCTACGGCGTCCTGCCGGTGTTCGGCAACACCGTGGAAGCCCTGCTGGGGGTGTCGCCCGCCACCCTCGAGGCCGCCCTTGGCCTGGGGTTCCGCCCGGTCCAGACGCTGTGGCGGGTGGAGCTGCCCCTGGCCCGGCCGCTGATCCTGGCCGGGATCCGGACCTCCATGGTGGTCAACGTCGGGACCGGCGCCATCGGCGCCGCCATCGGGGCCGGGGGGCTGGGCGCTCCCATCCTGTCGGGCCTGGTCACCCAGAACAACGGGTACCTGGCCGAAGGGGCGATCCTGGCCGGACTCCTGGCCCTGACCCTGGACGCCGGGTTCGGCCTGCTGGGCTCCCGGTCCGGGCTCCGCCAGGACCCGGCGCGGGCGCGTCCGGGGGCGGATCCGGCGCGGGCGCCGCGCGCGGACCTGCCCGTCCCGGGGCTCGCGGACCCATCGGCCCCGATCCGAAGCCAGACGGGATGGCTGGGCTTTGCCCGGGCATCCCGTGGGGGAGCACGAGGGGGGACGGAGAGGGAGCGAAGCGACCGCGCGGTCCCCCCTCGTTCAAGTCAGTCCTGACCCTGGAGGTCCCATGTGGGAACACTATGCCCAGCCGACCCGCCTCCAGGAGGCCCTGGCCCTGCTCGCCCGGAACCCGGCCCGGACCCGGCTGCTGGCGGGCGGCACCGACCTGGTGCTGGAGCTGGCGCGCGGGCTGGTGGGTGCGCCGCACACGGTGATCGATCTCAGCCGCATCCCGGAGCTGGGCCGGATCCGCCTGGAGGACGGCATCCTCCACCTGGGCCCCCTGGTGACCCACAACCGGGTGGCGGCCTCCAGACTGCTGGTGGCGCGGGCCTTTCCCCTGGCCCAGGCCTGCTGGGAGGTGGGGGCCCCCCAGATCCGCAACCGCGGCACCGTCGGCGGCAACCTGGTGACGGCCTCTCCGGCCAACGACACCATCACCCCCCTGTGGGCGCTGGACGCCTCGGTCACCCTGCGCAGCCTGCGCGGCGAGCGGGTGCTGCCCCTCTGCGCCTTCTACCGGGGGGTGCGGCGGACCGCCCTGGCCCCGGATGAGCTGCTGGTGGACATCGCCTTCCCGGCCCTGACCCAAGGGCAGCGCGGGACCTTCCTCAAGCTGGGCCTGCGCCGGTCCCAGGCCATATCGCTGATCAACGTCGCCGTGGTGCTGGGCCTGGACGGCGATACCGTCCGCACGGCGCGGATCACCTTCGGTTCGGTGGCGCCGACCATCGTCCGGGCGCTGGAGGCCGAGCGCTTCCTGGTGGGCAAGCCGCTGTGCGAACCGACGATCCAGGCGGCCGCCCAGCTGGCCACCGGCGCGGCCCGGCCCATCGATGACCTCCGCGCGCCGGCCAGCTACCGCTCGGAGATGCTGGCGACGCTGGCGGCCCGGGCCCTGCGCCAGCTGGCCGCCCACGGCGAACGCAGCGACTGGCCGGCAGACCCGGTCCTGCTGGTGGGCGCCCCGGGCCGGCCCGGGCGCGCCCGGTCCGGCCCGGGCAGTCGGCACACCCGGGACGGGGATGAGCCGATCGAGACGACCCTCAACGGCCAGCCTCTTTCCATCCGCGGCGCCAACGGCCAGACCCTTCTGCAGATGGTGCGCGAGGCGGCTGGCCTGACCGGCAGCAAGGAGGGCTGCGGCGAAGGGGAGTGCGGCGCCTGCACCGTCTACCTGGACGGCATGGCGGTGATGGGCTGCCTGGTTCCCGCCGCCCGGGCCCACGGCGCGGTCATCGGCACCATCGAGGGGCTGGAGCGGGAGGGCCGGCTGCACCCGGTGCAGCAGGCGTTCATCGACGCCGACGCCATCCAGTGCGGCTACTGCTCGCCCGGGTTCATCATGGCCGGCGCCAAGCTGCTGGAGGAACACCCCCACCCCACCCGCCCGCAGATCGAGCAGAGCATCAGCGGCAACCTCTGCCGCTGCACCGGCTATGTGAACATTGTGCGGGCCATTGAACAGGCGGCATTGGCCCAGCCGGAGGTCCGGCCATGAGGGCAGCCGCCGCCATCGGCGGCAGCCATGTGCGGGTGGATTCCGTCGCCAAGGTGACCGGCCGGACCCGGTATGTGGAGGACCTGCCGGTGCCGGGCCTGCTCCATGCCTTTGTCCTGCGCAGCCCCCACCCTCATGCGCGCCTGCTCCGGCTGGATCCCTCGGCGGCCGCACGGCTGCCGGGGGTGATCCGGATCCTCACCGCCCTGGACATTCCCGGCCTGAACGGCCTGGATGGCTACAGCCGGGACGAGCCGGTGCTGGCGGCCGTGGGCGACACGCTGCGGCAGAAGGGCGCGCCCATCGCCCTGGTGGTGGCCGACAGCCGGCGCCAGGCCCAGGCGGCGGCCGGGGCCATCCTGATGGATCTGGAAGTCCTGGCCCACACCTTCGACGCGGAGGAGGCCCTGGCCCAGGAGGCCGCGCCCATCTACCCGGGTGGCAACGTGCTCGGCCGGCACAGCGTCCGGCACGGCGACCTGGAGGCCGCCTTCGCCGGCTCGGATCTGGTCCTGGAGACCGCCTACCGCACCTCGTTCCAGGAGCACGCCACCCTGGAGCGGAACTCCCAGCTGGGCTACCTGGACGAACAGGGGCGGGTGACGGTGCTGGGCGGCACCCACGAGCCGCACTGGCAGCAGGGCTACATCGCCCAGACCCTGGGGCTGGATCCGGAGCAGGTGCGGGTGATCATGCCGCCCACCGGGGGCTCCTTCGGCGACCGCCAGGACCCATGGCCGCTGGTGGCGGTGGGGTTGATGGTCCACCTGGTGCGGCGCCCGGTCCGCCTGGTGTACTCGCGCAGGGAGGTCTTCGACGCCACCCCCAAGCGGCATCCCTATGAGGTCCGGATGCGCATCGGGGCCACCGCCGAGGGGCGGCTGACCGGCATCCGGGTCCGGATCACCGCCAACACCGGCGGCTACGACAGCGCGGGCTTCTGGATCCCCAACTACGCCCTCACCGCCGTGGGCGGTCCCTATCGCTGGCGGGCGGTGGACGCCTACGCCCAGTCGGTCTACACCAACGCCGCCAAGTGCGGTCAGTTCAGGGGGTTCGGCTCGCCCCAGGCGGCCTTCGCCAGCGAGTGCGCGCTGGACGAGCTGTGCCAGCGGCTGGACCTGGACCCGATCGCGTTCCGCCTGGACAACCGGCTGTACCAGGATTCCATCAGCTTCCTGGGCTATCCGGTGGCCGAGACCCTGGGCTACCTGGAGGTCCTGGAGGCGCTCCGGCCGCGCCACCGGGAGCTGCTGCGGGAGGCCGAGGCCTTCAACGCCCGGGAGCCCGCCACCCGGCGCATGGGGGTGGGGCTGGCGGGGATGTGGTACCGCTTCGGCAAATCCGGGTCCCTGCGCGTGGAGGCCCACGCCGAACTGGCCCAGGACGGGCACCTGGTGGTCTACTGCTCCGCCCCGGACTATGGCCAGGGCATCGGCACGGTCATGCTGCAGCTGGCGGCGGAGGCCCTGGGCGTGCCCCGGGAGCGGGTCGAACTGGTCAACGCGGACACCGCCACCACGCCGGACAGCGGCATCCAGGGCGCCTCCCGGGCCACCTACTTCATCGGCAGCGCCGTGGCCCTGGCCGCCGGGAACCTGAAGCGGGAGATCCTGGCGGTGGGCGCCGGCCTGCTGGGCATCCCGGCCGAGGCGCTGGTCCTGGATCGGGACCGGGTGGTGTGCGGGGAGGCGCCGGAACGGACGGTCTCGCTGGCGGCCGTCGCCGGCCGCTTCGAAGCGGAGGGGCGGCCCCGGCGGGTCCAGGGCGTGTTCGATCTGTCGCCCCAGTTCCCGGACGGGGCGCGGCCGGAGTACATCCCGTGCTTCGTCACCGGCGCCCAGCTGGCCCAGGTGATCGTGGACCTGGAGACCGGCCAGGTGCGGGTCCTGCGGATCGTGGCCGCCCATGACGTGGGCCGGGCCATCAACCCGCCGAACGCCATCGGCCAGATCCAGGGGGCGATCGTGATGGGGGTGGGCACGGCCCTGTGCGAAGATTACCTGCCCGGCCGGAGCACCAGCCTGGCCGACTACATCCTCCCCATGGTGGGCGAGGTGCCGGCGATCGAGGTGCAGCTGATCGAAGTGCCCAGCCGGTACGGGCCTTTCGGCGCCAAGGGGCTGGGCGAAGCGGCGATCCTCCCCACCGCCCCGGCGATCCTCAACGCGCTGTCCCGGGCCATCGGCGTGCGGGTCCGGGCCATTCCGGCCACCCCGCCCCGGGTGCTGCGGGCGATCCAGGGCCGGGCGGAGCGGGCTTGAGGGGGCACAGCCGGACCTTCGGCACCCTGTGCATCCTGGGCTCGGCCCTCTGCTACGGCAGCATGGGGATCTTCGCCCGGGTGGCCTATGGGGCCGGGGTGGACGTGCCGTCCCTGCTGCTGCTGCGCTTCGCCATGGCGGCCGTCCTGCTGTGGGCGCTGATGCTGGCCGGCCGGTTGCCGCTGCCCCGGGGCCGGGGGCTGACCCTGCTAATGGCCATGGGCGCCATCGGCGCCGGGCAGGCGTTCTGCTATTTCACGGCCCTGGCCCACCTGTCGGCGGGGCTGGCGGCGCTGCTGCTCTACACCTATCCGGCTCTGGTCGCACTGCTCGCCTGGCTGGGGTTCGCGCAGCCCCTTGGCGGCCGGCAGATCGTGTCCCTGGCCATGGCGCTGGCCGGCACCCTCTTCACCCTCGGTTGGGCCGCTGACAGCTGTGCGCTGGGCATCGGCTTCGGGCTGCTGGCCGCCCTGGTCAATGCGGTCTATATCATGGCCGGCAGCCGGTTGCCGGCGGAGATCGGCCCCATGGCAGCCACAACGGTGATCACCAGCGCCATGGCCCTGGTCTTCATGGTGCCCGTGGCCGCGAAAGGCTTCCATCCGCCGGTCGATGGCGCCGGCCTATGGGCGGTGGTGGGCATCGCGATGGTCTGCACTGTGTTTGCGAGCATCAGTTTCCTGGCGGGGCTGAAACGGGTCGGGCCCGTGCGTGCTTCCGTGTTCTCCACCCTGGAGCCCCTATGCGCAGTGCTGCTGGGGGCGGCGATGCTGGGGGAAAGGGTCACCGGGGCGCGGGTGCTGGGGGGGGCGCTCATCGCCGGGGCGGTGGTGCTGGTGGCCAGGGACAACGCCGGGGCCCAGGCGGGACCTGGACGGCGCTCCGCATGTGGCGATAATAGGTGAATGCCGGAATTTTGCCAAGGGGGATCCCGTGCCGCCAACGCTATTGCTCGCGCTCCAGGCCGGTGGCGCCGACGAGGCCTGGTTCGAGGGCGTGCTTCGCTGGCTGGTGACGGGGGCGCCCGGGGCGGGAGCCCATTCCAGACGCACGGCCAAGTTGGCGGAACTCCGGCAGGTCCTGGACACTCATCCGTCCGGGCCGGTCTGGCGGGCCCGGATCCGCAAGGTCTGGGACCACACCAGCGCCGTGCGGCTGCTGGCGGACACCGGGATGGGCACCCACCCTGCCTTCCTGCGGGAACTTACGCACCGGGTGGTGGAGCAGGTGGTACCCCGGCTGGCGCCCGAAGCCGATCTGTCCGCCCTGCTGGAGCGGCTGGCCCTGTCCGAGGATGACGCCGACTGGCTGCAGGGGCTGGCGCCGGACGAGACGGCGCCCTGGCGGCACCTGCTGGCCCTGCCGGCCGATGCCGTATGGGATGCCGCCCAGTTGCTGGCCTTCCGGGCCGCGGCCCTGGGGTTGGCCCGGGATCTCCTGGCCCTGGGGGTGCCCGGGCGCGAACTGGATTCCCCCTTCGCCCGCCTGCCGGAAACCCTGGCCGCCCTGCGGCACGGGCTGCCGGCGCCATGGGCGGGTCTGCTGGCGGACTGCCGGGCCCGGCTGAGGCTGGCCCTGGAGCACCTGGAACGCCATGGGGTGTCCACGGAACTGGTCTACCGGCTGGATCTGCTGGAGGCCCAGCTGCAGCGCCTGGCGGAGCTGGTGGAACTGGCCCATGGCCGCCTGGACGGCCAATCCTTCGCCGCTACCCTGGTGCGCCAGGCCACCCGGCAGCGGAGCTTCCGCGCCCTGCTGCACAGCACCACCCGCCGCCTGGCGCGCAAGGTGGTGGAGCATGCCGGACAAACCGGTGAACATTACGTGGCCAGCACCCGGGCCGAATGGCTGGGCACCTTCTGGTCCGCCGCCGGGGGCGGGGTGCTCACCGCCTTCACCGCCGCCCTGAAGTACGGGATCGCCGCGGCGGTCCTGGCGCCCATGGTGGCCGGGCTGGCTTTCGCCGGCAACTACACCGCCAGCTTCGTGGCCATGCAGTTCCTGGGGCTGACCCTGGCCTCCAAACAGCCGGCGATGACGGCTGCCCGCTTGGCGGGGGCGCTGGAGGAGCGCCTGCCGGGCGAGGCGCTGGTGGACCTGGTGGCGGGCATCACCCGCAGCCAGTGCATGGCCACCGTGGGCAACGTGCTGTGGACCATTCCGGCGGCCCTGCTGCTGAGCCTGGCCTGGGGCTGGGCCACCGGGGCGCCCCTGCTGGTCCGGGCGGTGGCGGCGCACAGCCTGGCGGACCTGCATCCGTTGCGCAGCTGGACCCTGCCGTTCGCGGCGCTCACCGGGGTGTTCCTGTGGCTTTCCAGCCTGGCGGCGGGGTGGGGCGCCAACTGGAGCGCCTACCGCCGGCTGCCCCAGGCGCTGGCCGGGAACCGGCGGATGATCACCTGGCTGGGCGCGGAACGGGCGGCCTGGGTGGGCCGGCAGGTGGAACGGCATCTGGGCGGCGTGTGCGGATACACCGCGCTGGGGTTCCTGCTGGGCTTCCTGCCGGTGCTGTGCGCCTTCATGGGGCTGCACCTGGAGGTGCGGCACGTGACCCTGTCCGCGGCCTCCCTGGCCCTGTGCGCGGCCCAGTCCTTCGCGGGCGGGGGGGCGGTGCCCTGGGGGGCGCTGGCATGGGGTCTGGCCGGGATCGCCGGGATCGGCCTGCTCAATTTCGGGGTGTCGTTCTTCCTGGCCCTGCGCACCGCCATCGACGCCCGGGACCTGGACCGGCAGCGCCGCTCGGGCCTGCGCCGGAAGCTGTGGGCCGCCTTCCGGGCGGATCCCTGGCGCTTCATCGGCCCGCCGGCCGGGTGAGGCTTAGGGGGCGTTGCGAAATAACCTGTGCAGACAGGTTGATTCGCTACGGCCCCTTCTGCCGGGGCCGCAGCGATGTGTTCAGGTTATTTCTAGACAACGGCTTAGCCCCCCGGCAGCCGGGGCAGGGCGCTGGCCCAGCTGGCCCCGCCCGGCGAGGACCAGGCCCGGACCTTGCCGTCCCGGGCCTCCAGCAGTTCGGAAATGGTGACCGCGGCGTTGATGAGCCCCACGTGGGTGTAGGCCTGGGGGAAGTTGCCCAGCAGGCGGCCGGTGACCGGGTCGATGTCCTCGGAAAACAGACCCACCGGGTTGGCGAAGGCGCAGACCCGCTCGAACACCGCCACCGCCTCTTCCAGGCGTCCGGCCAGGGCCAGGGCCTCGGCCCACCAGAACGAGCAGATGGTGAAGGCGCTGGTGGGCACACCCAGATCGTCCTGGTTGCGGTAGCGCAGCATGAGCCCGTTCTCGGTGAGCAGGTTGCCGTAGTGGTCCAGGGTGGACAGGAAGCGCGGGTCCTTGGGCTCCACCAGGCCCAGGGTGGGCAGCAGGAGCAGGGAGGCGTCCGGGAACACCCCGCCCAGGGTCTGGGTGAAGAAGCCCAGCTCGGCGTTGAAGCCGCGCTTGAGAATGACCGCCCGCTCCCGGTCGGCCACCGCCTCCCATTTCCGGGCCAGGGCGAATTCCTGGAAGCTGCGGGCGATGGCGGCGCCGCGGAAGATCGCGGCCCAGCACATGGCCCGGGAGAACGTGTAGTTGCCGCGCAGGCTCCGGTACTCCCAGATGGAGGTGTCGGCCTTGGGCGCCAGGGTGATGGCCTCCTCCACCAGTCGGCGCACCAGGGGGAAGAAGCGCAGGGTCTCTTCGTGGTGCACCAGCCGCGGGTCGCGCAGCATGGTCTCCAGGCACAGCACCAGCTCCCCCATCAGGTCGTGCTGGCGCTGGTCCACCGCGGCGTTGCCGATGCGCACCGGGCCCTGGCCGTTGAAGCCGGACAGGTGGTGCAGGATGGTCTCCGGGGCGGACGGACAGCCGTCGATGCCGTACATGGGCTGGAGCGGACCGGCTTCGGCCACGTTGCGCAGGTAGCGCAGGAACCGCTCCCCCTCGCGCAGATGGCCGATGCGGCGGAGCGCCTCCACCACGAACGCGGCGTCCCGCAGCCAGCAGTAGCGGTAGTCCCAGGTCCGCTCGCTGCCCAGGGCCTCGGGGATGCTGGTGGTGGTGGCGGCGATGATCGCACCGGTGTCGGCGAAGGCGTGCAGCTTCAGGCACAGGGCCGAGCGCAGCACCATGCCCGGCTGGAAGAAGGGCAGCCCGCAGTTCATGGACCAGCGCTCCCAGCCGTCGGTGGTGAGTTCCAGCTCGCGCAGCACCTGGGACAGGGTCATGGACGGCGCCTGGCCGTAGGCCAGGCTGAAGAACACCGGGCCGTCCAGGATGAACTCCCGGCCGCCGGCGATGTAGCCCAGGGGCAGGTTGCTTTCCAGGAACAACGGGCCGCCCGGCCCCTGCACCTCGATGCGGTCGTGCAGTACCAGGGTCTGGGTGGGGCCCCGGGCATAGTTCAGGCGCGGATCGAAGTCCACCGACAGGCGGATGCAGCCGCCCAGGGGGCGCAGCAGCCGGGTGAAGCGGATGGGGGCCTCCTCGCCCCAGTCCTTGGGCAGCCGGGGGGCGAAATCGATCAGTTCCCAGCAGGCCTCCGAGCCGCCGTCCGGGGCCAGGCAGAACCGGGTGCGAAGGATGTTGGTGTTGGGCAGGTAGGCCATCTCCCCCGCCACCTCCTCGCCCTGGACCAGGACCCGGAACACCCCGCCCACTCGGGCATCCAGCAGTCTGGCGAACACGGCCGGCCCGTCGAAGCGGGGCATGCACAGCCATTCCAGGGCGCTGGTGGGGGTGATGAGGGCCAGCAGGCTGCCGTTGCCGATGAGGCCATGGTTCAGGCTGGGTTGATCGGGCATGCGGCCTCCCAGCCAAAACATGCGCCCAGCATCCGGCGGGTTCCTTTTGTCTGGCTGGTGATTGCATGTTCATATTTCCAAACCAGGCGCAGGCGCCACGGAAGCCGTATCCCCCGTCGTCGCCATCGCTGATGGGGAAAATCTGGTGCTGTTGCACCTCGAGCCGGACCACGACAAGGCATACTGAGGCCTTGCCCCTTGCCCGCAGGAGACCTTGCCCATGACCGCATCCCGCGTCCCCACCGATCTGGAGATCGCCCGTTCGGCCACCATGCTGCCCATCGGCCAGATCGCCGCCAAGCTGGGCATCGATCCGGCTGAGGTGGAGCCGTACGGCAAGACCAAGGCCAAGCTGTCGCTGGCGCTCTGCGCTCGCCGGGGACCGCAGGGCAAGCTGATCCTGGTCACGGCCATCAGTCCCACCCCGGCCGGGGAAGGCAAGACCACCACCAGCGTCGGCCTGACCGACGCCCTGAACCGGCTGGACGCCTCGGCGGTGTTGTGCCTGCGGGAGCCTTCCCTGGGGCCCTGCTTCGGCCTCAAGGGCGGCGCCGCCGGCGGCGGCCATGCCCAGGTGGTGCCGATGGAGGATATCAACCTGCACTTCACCGGGGACTTCCACGCCATCGGCGCGGCGCACAACCTGCTGGCGGCGGCCGTGGACAACCACCTGGTGCATGGCAACCCGCTGGGCATCGATCCGGGCCGGATTGTGTGGAAGCGGGTGGTGGACATGAACGACCGGGCCCTGCGCCACATCGTGCTGGGGCTGGGCGGACCGGCCAATGGCCAGCCGCGGGAGAGCGGCTTCGAGATCACCGTGGCCTCCGAGGTCATGGCCATCTTCTGTCTGGCCGAGTCCCTGACGGACCTGCGCGCGCGCCTGGGCCGGATGATCGTGGCCACCACCTGGGACCAGCGGCCGGTCACCGCCGCGGACCTGAAGGTGCACGGGGCCATGACCGTCCTGCTCAAGACGGCGCTGCAGCCCAACCTGGTGCAGACCCTGGAGCACAGCCCGGCCCTGGTGCACGGCGGCCCCTTCGCCAACATCGCCCATGGCTGCAACAGCCTGATCGCCACCCGCCTGGCTCTGCGGCTTGGCCGCTATACGGTCACCGAGGCCGGCTTCGGCGCCGATCTGGGCGCGGAGAAGTTCATCAACATCAAGTGCCGCAAGGCGGGGCTGGTGCCGGACGCGGTGGTGCTGGTGGCCACCGTGCGGGCCCTGAAGATGCACGGCGGCGTGGCCAAGGAGCGGCTCGCCGCCGCCGACCCGGCCGCGGTGGGCCGGGGCATGGCCAACCTGTACAAGCACCTGGAAAACATCCAGGGCTGGGGCCTGCCGGTGGTGGTGGCCATCAACCACTTCAGCGGCGACACCGACGCGGAGCTGGCCGTGATCGAGCAGGGCTGCGCGGCGCTGGGGGTGCGGGCGGTGCCGGCCCGGCACTGGGCCGAGGGCGGCGCCGGGGCGCTGGAACTGGCCCGGGCGGTGCTGGACCTAACCGCGGGGCCCAGGCCCCAGCTGCGGTTCACCTACGGCGATGACCAGCCGCTGTGGGAAAAGGCCCGGGCCGTGGCCCAGCGCATCTACGGAGCCACCGACCTGGTGGCCGAGCCCAGGATCCAGGCGCGGTTCCAGGCCCTGGAGCAGGCCGGCTACGGCAAGCTGCCGGTGTGCCTGGCCAAGACCCCGTACTCCTTTTCCACCGACCCGGCCCTGCGCGGGCGCCCCACCGGCTTCACCGTGCCGGTCAAGGACGTGCGGGTGGCGGCCGGGGCCGGGTTCGTGGTGGTGCGCACTGGCGACATCCTGACCATGCCCGGGCTGCCCCGGGTGCCGGCCGCGGAGCACATCGACGTGGACGCGGACGGGACCATCACCGGGCTGTCCTAGTAGAGGTCCAGGTCCCCACATTCCGCCCGAGTCCGTTCTGTTGGATCGCTGGCCGCGATCCAACAGAACGGATTGCTTCGCCGGAGGGTAACCGGCATTTGTGTGTCCACCTCCGAGATACCGGCTCAATCATCCGCTCTTAACTTTCGACCGGGGGTGGAACATAGTCCTCCCTCTGAGGGATCCCTCCGTTGTCTCTGAACGCGAATGCGTTCAGAGACAACGACCAGGGCGAAATGGAGGGACCCGGACCCTTACTTGGCCACAATCCCTCACACCGGTGCGCTCAGGCCCGGAAGCGCACCTGGACGATCTTCATGGCCTGCCTGGCCATGGCCGGCGACAAGGCCAGCCGGATCGGTTCGGGCAGCTGGTCGCTGCCATCCAGCAGCGGAAATTCGCGGACGAAGGCCACCCTCGGGTCCAGCGCGGATACCTGTCGGCTGTCGTCCAGGCCCCACTGCATCTCCGCATTCAGGCTCAGTCTGGACGCGAAGCTGAGCCGGTACTGGACGAAGGCCTGGAAGAGGGACGGCGCGATGGTGTGGAACAGCATCTCCTGCCCGGGGAAGTGGTCGGCTAGGCAGGTGAACAGCTTCCGGTGCTCCTCCTCCGTGAAGTACATGAACAGGCCCTCCGCCACGAACAGGATCTGGCCATGGGCCTGCCGCTGGATCTCCGCGGCCCAGCCGTCATCCAGCACGGAGGCCGCCACCAGCCGGTGCCGCGCGCACACCGGTTCGCCCAGCTTCCGCCGGAACGCGATCACCCCGGGCAGGTCCAGTTCGATCCAATCGACGCGGCCATTGTCGAGCCGATGGAAGCGGGTGTCCAGTCCGGCGCCCAGGTTTACCACGCATCCGTCCGGCGCCCTTTCAAGGAAGTTCCCCACCTGTTCGTCGAAGATGGCGAACCTTCGGTTCATGACGCCCGTGATCCCGGCCGCCTTCAGGCCCTGGGCCGGGTCCGCGTCGAACTCGCCCCAGTCGCAGGCGATGGCATCGTGGAAGCGTTCGCCCAGCTCGTCCTTGAAGCTGCTGGACCCGCTCCTGCTCTCCAGGACGCGGTAATGCAGGGGGATGAGCAGCGTTTTCGAGACGCCTTCGAGGTCGTCGGCCTGGACCTGGTGCATGGATGTTCCTCCTGTACGGATGTGCCGCGGTCCCGCCATGCGGGCGCTGGGTCTATTGAGTACACGAGTGTATCTAATCAGGAGCCTCGACCGACGTCAATAGGGTACAGTAAAGTATCTAACAAGGAGGCGGGATGGAGGGGCATGCGGTGGAACGGCGGCGCGGCAAGGTGCTGGAAGCTGCGGTGCTGGACGCGGCGTGCGGCGAACTGCTCGCCGTCGGCTACGCCCGCTTCACCATCGAGGGCGTGGCGGCGCGGGCCCGCACCAGCCGCCCCGTGCTGTACCGCCGCTGGCCGAACCGCGCCGAGCTCGCCATCGCGGCGATCCGCTACATCATGGACCGGCACCCCATGGCCATCCCCGACACGGGCCAGCTGCGGGACGATCTGATCGCGTTACTGCAGCAGTTCTCGGAAAGTCGCGCGCTGTTCGCCGGGTTCTTTTCGCTGCAGATGAGCGACTATTTCGCGGAAACGCACACCAGCCTTGCCGATCTGAGGGCGCGGGTGCTGCAGGGGCATCACAGCCTGCTGGACCTGGTCATCGGCCGGGGCATCGACCGCGGCGAGATCGATCCGGGCCGGCTGACGCCGCGGATCGCGTCCCTGCCGGTCGACTTGTTGCGGCACGAGGTGATGATGACCCTGAAACCGGTCCCCGACGCCGTCATCGTGGAGCTGGTCGACACCATCTTCCTGCCCCTGGTCCGCCCGGAACCGGCGGGTGAATCGGAACCGGCAAGAGCGGACCAGGCTGGCGAACCCCGCCGGCGCTAATGCACCCGGTAGCGCCCCACCGTGTCCCGCATGGTGTCGGAGACGGCAGCCAGATCGGCGGCGGTGCTGGCCACTTCCTGGATGGCGATGGCCAGTTCAGCCACCGCCTGGTTGTTCTGGGCGACCCCGTCCCCGACCTTCCGTACCTGGGCCACGGCCTGCTCGCTGGCCATGGACTGGGCCTGGGTGGCGGTTGCGATGCGCAGGACGACTCGCGCCATTTCCTTCATCCCTGTCTCGATCTCCTTCAGGGATGCCACCGTCCTGGTCACGGTGTCCGTGCCCTGGTTGTTGGCGTTGCCTACCTCCTTGATGAGCAGGTTGATCTCCTGGGTGGCCTGGGCGCTGCGCTCAGCCAGTTTGCGCACCTCCTCCGCCACCACCGCGAAGCCCTTGCCCGAGTCGCCGGCCTTGGCGGCCTCGATGGCGGCGTTGAGGGAGAGGAGGTTGGTCTGGTTGGCGATCTCCTCGATCACCCTTACCGCAGACAGCATGGAATGGCTGGTCTGCTGGATCGCTTCCATGGCCTTCAGGGTGGCCGTCCCGGATTGGGCCCCGGATTCCGCGGTGCGGACGGTCTGTTCGGACTGCGTCCCCAGGGAAGCCACCAGACTGGCCACTTCACATAGTGCCTCGGTCATGGCCCGGGTCGCCCGCTCCATGCTGCCGGTGGTTTCCTGGAGCACTTCCGAGCCCTGGCCCATGAGCACGGACGTGCGGGACATTTGTTCGGCGCTGGAAGCCAACTGCTCGGCGCCGCTGGCGATGCGGCTGGACTGGTCGCTGGTGCCCAGGAAGAACGTGTGCAGGGAGCCGGTCAAGGCGTTGAAGGCCCGGGAGATTTGGCCGATCTCGTCATTCTCGCGCTCGGGCACCCGCAGGGTGAGATCCTTCTCCCGGATGCTGTATTCCAGTTGGCCGGACAGAAAGCCCAGGGGGGGCGCGATGGTCGAAGCCAGGCGGGCGGAAAACACCCAGGTTGCGCCTCCGGTGCCAGCGGCCACCAGCAGGAAGATCAGCAGCCCGCGGGTCGCGGCCGCCCGGACATCGTCGGACTCCTCATGCATGGCGGCCGTCTCGGCGGTGCTGAGGCGTTCAAGGGAGGACCGCAGGTCCTCGAACGAGGCCGCGGCGCCCCCCAGGAGCTGAGTGGCAGAGGAGGCACCGATGGGCACGACCTCGGCCACGCTGACCAGCTGCTTGCCATACTTGGCGTAGGCCGCCTGGATGGCCTTCATTTCCGCAGGATTCAGGCTGGTGGTGGCCAACTGCTGCACCAGCGCGTTCCCCTCCTTCTGCCGCTGGATGATCTCTTTGGAAAGGGTCTCCAGCTTGTCATGGTCATAGTTCGCATTGGCCCAATTTACCAGCCGCAGGGTGTCGGCGTGATTGGAGAACACCAGGATCTCCATTTGGTTCAGGGTCGCATAGGTGCGGAACCGCTCCCGTATCAGTCGGTCCACGCTGTGCCGCTGCCCCAGCAGGGTGACCGCCGCCATCAGGGAAAGCAGCCCGACGGCCCCGGTGCAGACGAAGGATATGGTTTTAAGCCGTGCAGCAATGGTGGTCATCATTTTCCATCTGGGGAAGGGTTGGCTTCTATCTTTCGGTTCATGTTTTCGTCAGGCCCGTCCCGGTCGGTTGCTTCGCAACCGCCGTGACGTGATCTCGCCTTGAAACCCACGCCTTGTCGCACCCTGCGATGGGTGAAGCCCACCCAATGCCCGGCCTTTAGCCGGCTTTCCGCTGCGGCCGTTCGCGAAGCGAAGGCCGCAGCGACCAGGGCGCAGGTCCGGGACCCGGTTGATGACAGGGGCAGGCTCAGCGGGAGCTCCGGCCGCGCTTCTTGAGGATGTCCACGTAGACCGCCAGCAGGATCACCACGCCCTTGATGACCAGCTGCCAGAACGAGTTGATGTTCAGCAGGTTCAGGCCGTTGTTGAGGATGCCGATGACGAACACGCCCAGCAGGGTGCCCCCCAGGGTGCCGCTGCCGCCGGAGAAGCTGGTGCCGCCCAGGACCACCGCGGCGATGGCGTCCAGTTCGAAGCCGTTGCCGATGGTGGGCTGGCCCGAATACATGCGCGCGCAGAGCACCACCCCGGAAGCGGCGGCCAGGAAGCCGATGAGGCCGTAGACCAGGATCTGCACCCGGTTGATGTTGATGCCCGAATAGACCGCCGCGTTGCGGTTGCCGCCCAGGGCGTAGACGTAGCGGCCGAACCGGGTGCGGTAGAGCAGGAAGCACATGGCCAGGAACGCCACGGCGGTATAGAGCACCGGCAGGGGCACGAAGCCCAGGCGGCCGCCGCCGATGTGGTTGAAGCTGTCCACATAGCAGCTGACCGGGTTGCCGCCGGTGTACACGTAGGCCATGCCCCGGGCGATCTGCATGGTGGCCAGGGTGACGATGAAGGGGGCGATGCCGGTGCGGGCGATGACGAAGCCGTTGAACAGGCCGATGCCGGTGCCGCAGGACAGGCCGATGAACACGGCCAGCCAGACAGGCAAGCCGCTCATGGCGATGAGGCCTGCGGTGAGGGTGCCGGAGATGGCCAGCACCGGGCCCACCGACAGATCGATGCCGCCGATGAGGATGGCCAGGGTCATGCCGAAGGCCAGGTTGGCGTTGGTGGATACCTGGCGCAGCACGTTGATGAGGTTGGAGGTGGTCAGGAAGGCCGGCGACAGGTAGCTGAGCGCCGCGCACATGAGGAACAGGCCGAACAGGATGCCCAGCTTGGGCTTGATGTAGCGGTTCGGCACCGCCAGCAGGCGCTGGGCGAGGCTGGGCTGGGAAGCGGTGGGGGCAAGGACCGAGCTCATTGGCTGTCTCCGGTGGCATATTTCATGATCAATTTCTGGGTCAGTTCCGTCCGCGGCAGTTCCGCCGTTTTCCGGCCATGGAACATGACCATGACCCGGTCACTCATGTTGATGATCTCGGGGAGTTCGGAAGAGACCATGATGATGGCCACGCCGGTGTGCGCCAGGGCGTCGATGATGGCGTAGATCTCCGCCTTGGCCCCCACATCCACGCCGCGGGTGGGTTCGTCCAGGATCAGCACAGAAGGCCGAGCGGCCAGCCACTTGGCGATGACCACCTTCTGCTGGTTGCCGCCGCTGAGCTTCTCGATCAGCACGTCCGGCGAAGCGGTCTTGATTGACAGTTTATTGATGGCGTCGGCGATGATCCGCCGTTCCTCCTGGCCGTCGAACCGCAGGCCGTGGATGAAATCGCCCAGGACCTCCAGGGTGAGGTTGAAGCCGACCGTATTGCACAGCACCAGGCCCTCCCCCTTGCGGCTTTCGGGCACCATGGCGATGCCCTGGCGGATGGCGTCCATGGGCTTGCGGATGGCGACCGGCTGGCCGTGCACCAGGATCTGGCCCGAATCCAGGCCGTCGATGCCGCACAGGCAGCGCATCAGTTCGGTGCGCCCGGCGCCGACGATGCCGGCGACCCCGAGGATCTCGCCCTTGCGCACCGAGAACGAGACATCGTCCAGTTTCGCGCCCCGGCACAGGTTCCGGGCCTCGAGCACCACCTCGCCCGCTTCGGTCGGGGTCTTGGTGAACAGTTCCTGCAGCTTGCGCCCGACCATCAGCTCGATCAGCTCGTCGCTGGTGGTGCTGGCCGTCTCCCGGGTGCCGATGCTGCGGCCGTCGCGCATCACCGTGACCCGGTTGGAGATCCGGAACAGTTCCTCCATCCGGTGCGAGATGTAGACGATGGCCATGCGCTTGCGCAGGCGCTCGATCAGCAGGTACAGGGCGTCGGTCTCCTTGCTGGTCAGCGAGGAGGTGGGCTCGTCCATCACCAGGATCCGGGCATCGAAGGAGATCGCCTTGGCGATTTCCACGATCTGCTGCTGGGCGATGCTCAGCTCGCCGACCCGGGCCCCGGCATCGATGTCCATGTCGATGGAATCCAGCAGCGCCTGGGCCGCGGCCTGGGCCCGGCCCGGATCCAGCACCAGGGGCAGCCGCTCCGACATGGGTTCGCGGCCCAGGAACATGTTCTGGGCAACCGTGAGCTCGGGCACCATGTAGAGTTCCTGATGGATGATGCTGATGCCGGCCCGCTGGGCGTCGGGCACGGAGCGGATCTTCAGCGCCCGGCCCTGGAGGACGATGGTCCCGGCATCGGCCGGGTGGATGCCACCCAGCACCTTGATCAGGGTGGATTTGCCGGCGCCGTTCTCGCCCAGCAGGGCGTGCACCTCGCCGGCCGCCAGATCGAAATCCACGTCCTTCAGGGCCTGGACGCCGGGAAAGCCTTTGCAGATCCCGGTCATCTGCAGGATTGATTCAGTCATAGCTGGAACCTCACTGGAACATCGGCGATACGCCGGCGGCCGTGGGCCGCCGGCGCGGTGGCACGGCCCGGCCCGGCCGGCCGGGGCGGGCGCCCCGGACCGGCCCGGGTGGGCCGGACGATCAGGCTGCTACTGCCAGCCGTTGACGCCGAACTTGGCCACGTTGGTCTTGTCGATCAGGAACACGGGCACCAGCTGCAGCGCGGGAACCGTCTGGTGGGCGAGCAGCTTGTAGGCGCTTTCCGCGGCCAGCTTGCCGATGCCCTTGGGGGACTGGGCGGCGGTGGCGGTCATCTTGCCTTCCTGGATCATCTTCTTGGCGTCGGGGGCGCCGTCCACCCCGTAGATGAGCACGCCGCTCTCGCGGTTGGCGCTGCGCAGGGCGGCCAGGGCGCCCATGGCGGTGGGGTCGTTCAGGCCCATGACCACGTCGATCTTGGGGTTGGCCTGGAGGATGTTCTCCATGACCGGCATGGCCTGCTCCAGCTGGCCCATGGAGGACTGCCGGGCGACGATCTTATAGGAGGCGTGCCCCTTGATGGTGTCCACGAAGGACTGGGTGCGGTCGATGGCCGACTTGGCGGTGGGGTGCTCCAGCAGGACCACATTGGCGGACTTCATGCGCTTCATCACGTCCTGGGCCACCAGCACGCCGGCCTTGTAGTTGTCCGAGGCCACCACGGTGGCCACCAGGTTGGTGTCGAACACCGGGGCGTCCACGTTGATCACCGGGATGCCGGCGGCCTTGGCGGCTTCCAGCGCGGGCCGGACGCCCTTCCAGTCCACCGGGTTCAGGAAGATGGCGTCCACCTTCTGGGCGATCAGGTCCTCGATCTCGGCGATCTGCTTGGCCTGGTCCAGGGCCGGGTCCAGGGTGATCAGCTTGTCGCCGCTCTTGTCGGTGACCGCCTTGATGCCGTCGTTGAGGGCGATGAAGAACGGGTTGTTGAGGGTCATGTAGGTGGCGCCGAACTTCTTGCCCGCGCCGAAGCACATGGCGCTGGTCAGGGCCAGGGAGGCGCAGGTCACGGCTTTCATGAATCGGATTCGCATGGGAATGCTCCAGTCATGGATGGGGGAAAAAACGGAGGCCGGACCCGGAAGGGTGGAAGCCTTCCGGATCGCCAGCCTCGTGACGCGATAGCGTCAACAAGCCTGCTGTTACTGCTTGCGCGGCCGCGCACCTTGTCAACCTTGTTACGGGATGGATCAAGCGTAGCCCGCGCCTTCCTGAGCCGTAAGATGGAGCAATGTCACAACTTTTCATGACAGTTGTCACATGACATGCGTCAGCGCAGTCCGGCGTTGATGTCCCGGTTGAGCCGGTCCAGGCGGTCCTCCAGGTCGTACGGGTCCTCGATGATGCGGTACAGCTCCTTGTCCGCCGCGTCCATGGCCTCGTCGTACTTCTTGAAGCGCGGCGCCACCACCGAGTTCTCGATGATCGCCTCGATCACCTTGGCGTTCACGCAGCGCTCGCTGCCCGGCAGGTTGCGGCTCAGCTGCAGCGCGGCCTCGGGCGTGTCCGCGGCCTTCTTCAGGGCCGGCCAGCCGTGGGAGTAGCGCAGCACATCCAGCTGGGTGCGCGGATCGGCGGTGAGGAAGCGGAGGAACTTCCAGGCCGCTTCCGGGTGCGCCGAGCGGCGGCTCACCGCCAGCAGCAGAGAGGACAGCTCGGAGGCGTTGCGGCCGTCCGGGCCCTTGGGCATCTCGATGGCCTCCCAGTTGAACTGCGCGAACTTCTTGATGCGGTACGGATAGTACTTGTAGGCCCGGTACATGGAGAACCGCTCCGGGGCGAACGCCACCTTGCCGGAATCGAACTCGGGCTCCCGCTGGCCCTGGCTCAGCTGGCGCACCTGGGCCACGAAGGCGATGGTGCGCAGGAAGCCCGGGGTGTCGAAGTGGGCCATATCGCCGGTGGGCTCGAAGGGCACCAGGCCGTCGGCGAACATGAAGTAGCGCCAGGAGAAGCGCGTGGCGCCGAAGCGGTCCAGGACGTGGTCGCCATGGGTGGCGCGGGTGACCTTCCGGCAGATCCGGTAGAAGTCGTCCCAGGTCCAGCCCTTGGCCGGCACCGCCTCGCCCGCCTCGGCCAGGATCGTCTTGTTGACGAACATGAGGTTGGGCACGATCTCCATGGGCAGGGCGAACTGGGTGGACTGATAGCGGCCGGACTCCAGGGCGGTGTGGTAGAAATCCCCGGGCTGGAAGCCCGGGTCCCGGGCGATGCGGGCATCCAGCGGGGCCATCACCCCGATGGCCGCGTAGGTGTTGAAGTCCTCCGCCAGCACCACCATCACGTCCGGCTCGTGGCCGCGCACGATCCGCTGGGCCAGCCACTCGGAATAGTCCGAACGCAGCGTGCCGCAGCGGTAGCGCACCCGGATGCCGGGGTTCTCCCGCTCGAACCGGGCGATGGCCTCGTCGTAGAGCCGGTAGCTGTCGCCGGTGGGCACCCCCCAGTTGCTGCCGGCGAACAGGCCCAGCTCCAGGGTGATCTCCCGGGGCCGGCAGGCCGTCACCAGCGCCGCCAGCAGCAGCACGCCGGCCATGGCCAGGGCGGCCGGGAGCCGAAGGCCCGGCTTCACGCCTGACCGCCTTCGCCTTGCCCGTCCAGCAGCCCATTCTGCACCGCCCACAGGGCGATCTGGGTGCGGTCGCGCAGGTGCAGCTTCACCAGGATGCTGGAGATGTAGTTGCGGACCGTGCCCTCGCTCAGGTTCAGGCGGGCGGTGATCTCCCGGTTGCTCATGCCGGCGGCGATGAGCTTGACGATCCGCAGATCGCTGCGGTTCAGGGCCGCGCAGGGGCTGCGGCCGGGCGCCGGCGCCGGCATCGGCGCCACGGCGGCCCGGGCGAAGTGGTCGAACACCTTCACGGCGATCTCCGGGTTCATCAGCGCCCCGCCCGAGTGGACGGTGCGGATGGCCTGGGCCAGCTCGTCGATGGGGATGGTCTTGAGCAGGTAGCCCCGGGCGCCGTTGCGCAGCGCCCGGAACACGTACTCGTCGTCGTCGAAGGTGGACAGCACGATGATGTGGATCTCCGGATGCCGGGCCCGGATGATCTCGGTGCTGGCCACCCCGTCCAGCACCGGCATGCGCACGTCCATAAGGATCACCTCGGGCCGGAGCTGGTCGGCCAGCTGGATGGCTTCCTGGCCATTGTGGGCGGTGCCCACCACCTGGATATCCTCTTTGAGGTTCAGCATCATCTCCAGGCTTTCCAGGATGAGGGACTGATCGTCGGCCAGCAGCACGCGCACCATGGGATCTCCTTACCGGGCCTGGAACGGGGGTTCAGTTTCGGTCTGGGGCAGCCGCAGGGCCGTCCCGGTCTGGGTGGGCACCGACAGGGCCACCCGGAAGCCAGAACCGCTGCCCGGGCTCGGCCCGGGCAGCGGGTGGGGGTTCAAGGGGGAACATCGCGAGCGCAGCGAGCAGGCAGTTCCCCCTTCCTGGTCAGGTCCCAGCGAGCGGAACGACACGCTGCCGCCCAGCGCCTCGCTGCGTTCGCGCATGTGCTGGAGGCCGTAGCCTTCGGTGATGGCCGCGCAGCCGATGCCATCGTCCTGCACGGTCAGGTCCACGGCGGCGGTCCGGAACTGCACGTCCAGGGCCACCCGGGTCGCCTGGCCGTGGCGGATGGCGTTGGTCAGGCTTTCCTGGGCGGCCCGGTACAGGGCTTCCTCCACCAGGGGCGGCAGCGGGTAGGGGAGGCCGGCCACGGCCAGGGTGACGGTGCCTCCGGTGCATTCGCGGATGCCCAGCACCAGCGCCTCCAGGCTGGCGACGAAGCTGGGGCCCTCCTGCGGGTCCACCTTCAGCTGGTGCACCGAGCGGCGCATGTCCTCCACCCCCGAGCGGGCCAGGGTGGAGATCTTCTCCAGCTGCGAGCGGACCCGGCCCGGGTCCCGGGAAAAGATCTCCAGGCAGGCCTTCAGGCCCAGATCGATGCCCATGAGCGAGTGGCCGACGATGTCGTGGATCTCCCGGGCCAGCCGGTTGCGCTCCCGGAGCTTGGCGGACTGCTCCGAGCGCCGGGCGTACTCCTGCAGCTGCACATTGGCCAGCTGCAGGTCCTCGGTGGTCTGCACCAGCCGCAGGTTCAGGTCGCGGGTGCGGATGTTCTCCTCGATCCAGATCTGCACCTCCATGACCATGAACAGGATGAACAGGATCTCGTTGAGCGAGATGAGCAGGTTGCGGATGCCGTAGTACAGGAAGCGCTGGGCGCCATGGTAGTAGTCCATGTAGTCGTTGATGGAGAACACCGGGAACTTCATGGTGACGATGCTGTAGTCGGCCAGCATGTAGCTGATGACGAACACCGCCACCAGGGTGTAGCGCAGGCGCAGCTGGGGGATGAAGCGCACGGCGTTGAGGATGGGGATGAACAGGATGCCCCGGTAGCTGAAGTCCAGCACGGCGATGATGCCGGCGCTCAGCCCCAGTTCGGCCAGGCTGAGCAGCACCTGGGCCGGGGCTTCCCGCACCCGGGCGCGCAGCAGGGTGGACCCGGCCAGGAGCAGGAACAGGCCCAGGGAGATGGCGGGAATCTTCCAGGCCTCCAGGGGCACGATGCGGATGCGCTCGATGAACAACCGGGCGCCATCGTTGTTGCAGATCAGTTCAGTGGTCTGGTGGATGAGAATGGAAAAAAACACGATAATGACGAACGTGACCATGAAAATCGAGATTTCGATGGCCTTGCGAAAGGATATGGGACCCGCTCCGGGCCAGAATGAGGGCATGCCCCAGCTTAAGGCAGGGGACGGTCCCGGACCGCGAATCTTTTTGGGGCCGGTCCCGGGAGAGGAGCCCGGGAGGGCCGGCGGTCCCGAACGGCTGACGGACAGCCTTCCCGCCGGGCCCCAGGTCTGCAATGATCGTTCACGTCGCTTTGAATCAGTCATGATGGTCCTTCACCTGCCCCGGACGTCCATGCACTTCATTGACCACCTGCTTCCGCTGCTGCCCCACCCGGAATCCGGCGGGGTGATCGCCCTGGTGGGCGCGGGCGGCAAGACCACGGCCATGTACGCCCTGGGCCAGGACCTGGCGGGCCGGGCCCCGGGCGAAGCGCTGCTCACCACCACCACCCAGATTTTCGACCCCCGGCTGGAGCCGGGCCGGCCCTTCGACCAGGTGCTGCTGGCACCGGAGCTGGCCGATCCGGTCCCGGCGGACGGCGAACCGCCAGCGGCCTGGCTGGAGGCCCGGGCGCAGGGCCAGCGGGTGGTGCTGGCGGCCCAGGCCACCCCGGACGGGAAGCTGGGCGGCATCCACCCGGACCGGGTGCCGGAACTGGCCCGGGTATGGCCGTTCGTGATCATCGAAGCGGATGGGTCCAGGCACCGGCCGGTCCAGGCCCCGGACGCGCACGAGCCGGTCCTGCCCGCCCGGCTGGATATGGTGGTGGGGATGGTGGGGCTGGGCTGCCTGGGCCAGCCCATGGACGAGGCCATCGTCTACCGGCCGGAGGGGTTCACCCGGGCCACCGGCTGCCTCCCCGGCGACCCGATCCGGCTGGAGCATCTGCTGGCGTTGGCCCGTCATCCCCAGGGTCTGTTCCAGGGGGTGCCCGCCGGGGTCCGCCGGGTGCTGCTGCTGAATCAGGCGGACCGCTGGTCCGGCGCACCCGGGGCCCTGGCCGCGGCCGTGGCGGCGGCCCCACCGGCGGCCGACCGGGTCCTGGTCTGCGCCCTGCGCGATCCACGGCCCTCGGCCCGGGTCCTGGCCTGGTCCGAACCACAGTAGACTGAAGGCGCCACCCCCGGGCGTGGGGGGTGGGGGACGTCGCGCGAGCGGTCCCAGCATGGACACATCAAGCAGCCGAAGCGCGGCCAGGAGCGGATTCGACATGATGATCGGCGGGGATCTGGTGGTGGTGCGGGGGGCCGGGGAACTGGCCACGGGCAGCATCGTCCGGCTGGTGCGGGCCGGGTTCCGGGTGGTGGCCCTGGAGGTGGCCGCCCCCAGTTCCATCCGCCGGACGGTCTGTCTGTCCGAGGCCATGTACGACGGCGCGGCGGAGGTGGAAGGGGTGCGGGCGGTGCGGGTGGCCTCCCTGGATGAGCTGCGGGCGCTGCTGGTCCAGCCCGGTCCGGCCGGGCCGGTGCCGCTGCTGGTGGATCCCGGCTGCACGGTGCTGCCGGCGCTGCGGCCCATGGCCCTGGTGGACGCCATCCTGGCCAGGCGCAACCTGGGCACCCGCATCGGCATGGCCGACGTGGTGGTGGCCCTGGGGCCCGGCTTCGAGGCGGGGGTGGACGCCGACGCGGTGGTGGAGACCCACCGCGGCCACGATCTGGGCCGGGTGCTCACCAGCGGCCGGGCCGAGCCGGACCCCGGCGGGCCGGGCCTGGCTGGCGGTCGGAGTGCCGAACGGGTGGTGCACGCCCCATGCGCCGGGGTGGCGACCGGGCTCAAGCGCATCGGCGATCCGGTCCGGGCCGGAGAGCCACTGCTGGCCTACATCGGCGCCCAGGGCCGGGTCCTGCAGGTCGCCGCCATCGATGGCACGGTCCGGGGCCTGATCCGGGACGGCTATGCGGTGTGGGCCGGGCTGAAGGTGGCCGACGTGGATCCGAGCGGGCGCCGGGACTACTGCTACACCGTGTCCGACCGGGCCCTGGCCATCGCCGGCGGGGTGCTGGAGGCGGTGCTGCGGCTGGGCGCCCACCGGCGGTTCACAGGGTCCGCTTGAACAGCTTGGTGGCCAGGAACAGGGCCAGGCCGCCGATGCCGAACAGGTACAGCAGGTCCGGAACGATCACGGCGAACGCCGTGTCCTTGAGCAGGACCGCCTTGAGCCCGTGCACCGCATAGGTGAACGGATCCACCCGGGCGATGGCCCGCAGCCAGGGCGGGAAGGCCTGGATGGGATAGACGGCGCCGCTGGGGAAGTACAGCAGGGTGTTGAGGATCCCGAACATGGCCCGGGGCACCAGCGGATCCTCCACCCGCACCATGAGCATGAACATCATGGCGTTGAAGGCGAACGAGGTGGCGACGATCATGGCCAGGGCCTGGAGCAGGGCCAGCGGACGGAACAGCACGTCCAGGCCGGCGATGAGCGAACCCAGCACGGTGAGCACCAGTCCGGCCAGGATCGCCTTGATCGCCCCGGACAGCACCAGGCCCAGCACCAGCTCCAGCCGGGTGATGGGGGTCACCAGGAAGCCCTCGTGCACCCCGCGGGCCTTGTCGTCCAGGTAGAGCATGCCGCCGCCGATCATCACCGACACGAACATGGCCAGGGCCACCGAGCCGGGCAGCAGGTACTTCAGATAGTCGATGAAGGGGTACAGCTCCACCGTGGCCAGGGCGATGCTGTTCACCACCCGCTGGGGGGTCTGGGGCTGGTTCAGGGCGGTGGTCAGGTCCTGCAGCTCGGCCTCCAGGCTGCTGCTCACGAACTGGTCCGAATTGTCCACCACCAGGCCCAGGCTGGGGTTTTCCCCGGCGTAGACCCGGCGCGAGAACTGGGGCGGGATGATGACGGCGGCGTCCAGCTGGCCGGCGCGCACCTGCCGCTGGGCCTCCTTGTCGCTGCTGCAGGGAACGGCCCTGAAGGTGCGGATGTTGGCCGCCACCGAGGCAAAGGCTTCGCGCACCCGCAGCGCCTGGGGGCCGCCGTCGTAGTCCACCACCCCGACCCGGGCCTCGGTGATCTTGCCGCCGAAGGCGTTGCCCAGGATCACCAGCTGGATCAGCGGGAACACCATGGCGGTCAGCATCAGCGCCGGGGAGCGGAAGAACTTGCGCAGCTCGCGCTCGATGATGGCGAGCATGCGGTTCATGACTGCACCGGACGGACGAGAATTTCGGCCTTGGGCTTCACCTGCTCGTCGCGCAGCTGGCGCCCGGTATAGTGCATGAACACATCGTCCAGGCTGGTGTTCTGCACGCTCAGGGTGCGGATGGCGATGGCGCTGCGCACCGCCAGTTCCACCAGTGCGGTGGTGGTGGATGAGCCGTTGCTGGTGAGCACCCGGAAGGTGTCGGCCCCTTCCTGCTGCACGCCGGTGACGTCGGGCAGGGCGCCCAGGCGCTCCCCCCACCCTTCCGGCGGGTGTTGGAACTGGGCCTCGACCACATTGCCGCCGGGCACGCTCTGTTTGAGCCGGGCCGGGGTGTCCAGGGCCACCAGGTGGCCGTGGTCGACGATGGCGATCCGGTCGCATAGCCGGTCGGCCTCGTCCATGTAGTGGGTGGTGATGAGGATGGTGAGCTGCCGGCGGGCCTTGAGGTGGTTGAGCATCTCCCACACCGCCACCCGGGAGACCGGGTCCAGCCCGGTGGTGGGCTCGTCCAGGAAGAAGATCCGCGGGTTGTGCACCAGCCCCCGGGCGATCTCCAGCCGGCGCCGCATGCCGCCGGACAGGGTGCGGGTCTCGGCGTCGCGCCACTTGGTCAGGTCCACCGCCTCCAGCAGTTCGTCGATGCTGCGCCGGCGCTCGGCCCGGGGCACGCTGTACAGCTTGGCGTAGATCGACATGTTCTCCTGGACCGTGAGGTTCACGTCGCTGGTCAGGGCCTGGGGGATCACCCCCATGCAGCGCCGCACCGCGTTGGGGTCCACGCTCACGTCATGGCCTTCGATGAAGGCCCGGCCCGAGGTGATGGGCACCAGCGTGGTGAGCATGCGGATCAGGGTGCTCTTGCCGGCGCCGTTGGGACCCAGCAGGCCGAAGGTCTCTCCGGCCGGCACATCCAGGGTGATGCCCTTCACCGCCTCGAAATCGCCGAACCGCTTGACCACGTTCTCCACCCGGATGGCCGGGCCGGCGGGGACGCCGGGGCCGGGCGCCGGCTTCACGCCTGTCCCCGGGGCAGCAGCACCTCGGCGGTCATGCCCGGCACATAGCGCTCGCCGGGGTTGGCAATCAGCAGCTTGAGCTTGATGGTCTTGATATCGCGCTTGCGCCGGCTCACGTCGCGCTGGGTGGCGAAATCCCCTTCGGCGCTTTTCATCAGCACCCGGCCGTCCACCGCTTCGCCGCCCGGCATGCGCACGGTCAGGTGGTCGCCCAGCTGCACGGTGCCGGCCAGGGTCTCGGGCAGGGGCGCGTAGACCCAGGTCTGGCCCAGGTCCACCAGGGTCACGATGGCCGCGCCCGGGTTCACCACCTCCCCCTCCCGGGCCGCCCAGATCCCCACCTTGCCGGTAATGGGCGCCAGGATCCGGGTGTAGCCCAGCCGGGCCTTGGCTTCAAGGGCCTGGGCCCGGGCGGAGGCCCACTGGCCCTGGGTGGTGGCCACGTTTTCCCGGGCCGCCTGGGCCTGGGCGGTGCGGGCCTGGGCGGCCTGCAATGCCGCCTGGTCGGCGACCAGCGTGTCGCGTGCCGCCTGCTCGTGGGCCTTGGAGGCCTTGAGGGCCTGGACCGCCGTGTCCCGGTCCTGGACGCTCAGGATGCCCTGGGTCGCCAGGTCCAGGGTGCGCCGGGTGAGCAGCTCCTGGTTCTGGCGGTTGGCCGCGGCCTCCGCCAGGCTGTCCGCCGCGGCGCTGGCCGTGGCCCGGGCGCCGGCCACCGCCCCCGCGGTGTCGCCGAGGGTGCTTGCCGCCGTGGCCTGCAGGCCCCGCATCTGGGCCTGCAGGCTCTGGGCGGTGGCGTCCGAAGCGGTGCGGGCGGCGGCGAGCTCCTCCGGGTCCAGGATGGCGATCAGGTCCCCGGCCTTCACGTCCTGGCCCTCGGTCACCGCCAGGCGGGTGATCCGGCCCAGCACCTGGGTGCTGACGATCACCTGGTTGGCGTCCACGGTGCCCAGCAGCACCCGGTCGCTGCTGGGATCGCTGGCGTAGAAGTAGTAGCCCAGGGCCGCCAGGAGCAGCACGGCCAGGATGATGAAGATGCGGTGGCGGGGGTTCACGATGGATCACCTCGGGTGCCGGCCCGGGGGCCGGAGGCGGACAGCAGCTCCAGGGCCAGGCGGCGGCCCCGCTCCGGATCGGTAAACAGCACGGTGCCGGCATGTTCCAGCAGGGCAACCCGCTGCTGGGCAAGCAGGTCCGGGTCGCGCGGGTCCCGGCCGGAGATCTCCCGGAAGAACGGCGTGGACATGAAATAGAACACATTGGCGCCGGTCAGGGCCAGCATGACGCTGCCCGGCCGGGTGCGACGCAGTTCGCCGGTTTCCATGCCCGCCTCGCAGGTGGCGCACAGGGCCGCGTGCAGCGGGCCGAAGCAGATGCGGGCGATCTCCGGGATGCGCGACGGCTGGCCGGCCCGGGCCCGGAGCAGCTCGTGGGCCAGCAGCCGGGCGAAGGTGCCCGAAGCGGCCAAACAATCGAAGTGATCCAGGAAATGTCTGAGCAGCCGCTCGCCCGGGGTGCCTGGTCCGCCCAGGCGATCGAGCAAGGTCTGCACCAGCCCCTGGAAGACCCGGGTCAGGACCGCCCCATAGAGCGCTTCCTTGGTGCCGAAGTAATAATGGATCAAGGCCTTGTTGACACCGGCCGCCCGGGCGATGGCATCGGTGCGGGCTCCGGCTTCGCCCATCTGGGCGAAGGCCTCCGTGGCCGCCCGCAGGATCGCCGCCCGGCTGTCTTCGGGGCGGGGCAGGGGGGGACTGGGGGGATCGGGAGGGGGCAAGGCTTATCCACTTGGTTAAACCATATGGTTAAGCCGATCCCGGCATCTGTCAAGCATCCGCCGCCGGGGCCCGGTTACGGGCCGGTGAAGCGAACCCACGGATGGGCAGACAAACGCAGGGGCGCCCGGGGGCGCCCCTGCCGGTTCCGTTGGCGGGATCGCTACTTGCCGGCCACGTAGGCCTTGAGGCCATCGGCGGTGGGCTTCATGGCCTTCTCGCCCTTCTTCCAGTTGGCCGGGCAGACCTCGCCGTACTGCTCGGTGAAGTCCACGGCGTCCAGCACCCGGAGCACCTCCTCGACGTTGCGGCCGAGGCTGTTGTCATTGACCGTGATGTGCTTGAGGATGCCCTTCGTGTTGACGATGAACAGGCCGCGCAGGGCGATGCCGGCCTTCGGCAGCAGGACCCCGTAGCTTTCGGCGATGGTCTTGTTCAGGTCGGACACCAGCGGGAAGCCGAGGCCCTTGATGCCGCCTTCCTTGCGGTCGGTGTTGGCCCAGGCGGCGTGGCTGAACTGGGAGTCCACGGATACGCCGACCACTTCCGTGTTGCGCGCCTTGAACTCGGCGATGGCGTCCGAGAACGCGAGGATCTCGGTCGGGCACACGAAGGTGAAGTCGAGGGGGTAGAAGAACAGCACCACCTTCTTGCCCTGGAACTGCGAGAGGGTGAAGTTGTCCACGAACTGCCCATTCACCAGGGCGGTCGCAGAAAAGTCCGGAGCGGGTTGGGTGACGAAAGCAGCCATGAGGCCTCCATGAGTTGGGTGGTTCGACTTCTTCAGGAACCCAATCTACGATGGCCGATTTTGCGTTGCAAGCATTTTCCCTACCAAAGTGGTAAAGAACTTGTTAAAAGCCTGGTGAAAACTGGTGGCAGATGGGGATAAAGCCATGGCCTGGAGGCCCAGGATCGTTATTTGAAACGCCTGGTTTTTCCCATGGCATCCGCAGGCCCGCCAGGTCGGTTGGCCCGGATTCAGGCGCTGCGGGGCTCGGATCCCGTGGCGCACGCCTTCCCGGTACACACAGAGGCACCCCGCGAAGGGGTGCCGTGTGGCGTCTGTCTCACCAGCCATCGGTTCTGGAAACCCTGACTGGGGAAGGGGCTCGCACGAAGGTGGCCCCGGCAGTGGGTGATGCAGGCGGAGTGTCTACCCAATTGCAAGGATAGGCTGCCGGGGCCGGCGCACAAGGGGGATCACGGGGCCCGTGGCCGTTTAGAGGTCGCGCAAAAATAGCCTGTGCTTTTCCGGTTATTTTTCTGCGGCCCCTTATGCCGGGACACGATGGCTGGGTCCAGGTTCTTTCTGCGCCTTGGCTCAGCGGCGCTCCGGGGCCCCGGCCAGGAGCTGCTGCAGATGGGCCTGGTCCGGGTCCAGGCGGTTGAGCTGGCGGGACCAGCGCAGGTGCTCGGACGCCCGAGCCAGGAGCCAATCCCGGTTCTCGGGCCTGGCGTGGGCCTCCAGCACCTGGCATTGGCCCAGCAGGGCATGCCCGGCGGCGGAGGCGGGATTGCCCTGCATCGCGCGCTGGAGCAGGGCCTGGGCCTGGAGGACGCTGTCCGTTGGGTCGATCTTCTGCTGGCCCTCCCAGCGGGCGCGGATGAGCCAGGCCTTGGCCAGGCGTTCGCCGTTCCGCCATGGGAGCTGGGGCGATTCCGGGCCGGCGGGCGCGAAGCGCGCCAGGAGTTCGGCCACGGCCGGGCGCGGGTCCTGGCCCCGGGACGCCTGGAAGCTGGCCTGGAACAGCAGCAGATCGCCCAGGAAGTCGCGGAACTGGCCGGGGGTGTGCCCGGCATCCTTCATGGCCTCGGCCAGGGCCGGGGCGGGATCCTCGTGCCGGGCGGCGTCGCGCTCGGCCTGGAGCCAGTAGAGCACCATGTGATCGCCGCGCAGCTCCGGTCCCCGGGGCTCGCGGGTGCGGGTCCACAGGAAATGCTGGGCCCGGTCCAGCACCGGCTGCGGATCCTGGCCGCGCCCCAGCAGGCACAGGGCCTTGAGCCCACGCACCTGGAGCCAGTCGCTCTGGGCTTCCGGGCGGCCGGGGTCGAGCAGGAGCTGCTGGTCGGTCCAGTGTTCCAGTTCCTCCAGGGCTTCGGGACGCAGGCTGCCGCGCTCCAGGGCGGTCGCCGCCAGGCCCAGGCCGGCCACGGTGCAGGCGTGGTACAGCCGTGGCGCGCTGGGGCCCCGGGCCAGGGCGTCGCGGGCCAGGTCCTGGGCCTCCTGGTAGCGCGCCTCGGCGCCGCCGGGATCGCCCGCGTCCATGCGCTCCCTGGCCAGGTGGGCCAGGCTGGTGGCGGCCAGGACCGCCGATTCCAGGTGCCAGGGGCTGGCCTCCAGGGCGGCCCGGGCGGCCTGGGCCGCCTGCAGATGTTCGCCGTGCAGCTCCGCGGCCAGCGCCTCCGCGTATTCCTTCGGTTGGCTGGTCTGCAGCCGGGCCAGTTCCAGATAACGGTCGGCCTGGGCCATGGCCGTGGCCGCGTCCGGCGGGGTTGGCCGGCCCTGGAAGGCGGCTTCCGACTGGGCGTCCAGGCAGCGCTCGATCTGCACCTGGGCCAGGAGGAAGGCGGTGTCGGGGGTGCGGCAGCCATGGGCCCAGGCCGACGCCAGCTGGGACTGGGCCGCCGGCAGATCCTCCAGCAGGAGGCTGGCCCGGCCCAGGGCCAGGCCCATGGGACCCCGGGCGGCGCTGCCCATGGCCGCCATGCGCCCGCTCAGCCTGTGCATGCGCTGCCGGGTGCGGGCCTCGGCCGGCCGGAGATCGTGGGGGGGCAGCAGGCGCTCGTTGCGGATGCCCTGCTCCAGGGTGGCCCCTTCCAGGGTGATGATCTGGGCCGCTTCGTCCTGGTGACGCTGGTGGCGCTGCAGGCTGCGGGCCAGCAGCGGCAGGCTCCCCGCCAGGCATACCAGGCAGCCGAAGCTCGCCACCAGGGGCCAGCGGCGGCGGAGCCAGGGGATGGCGGCCGGCTCGGCCGAGGTGGGACTCCGGACCGGGGCTGGCGTCCCGCCGGTCAGGCCCGCCCGGACCTTGCGCAGCTCCATCGCCAGCGCCGCGGTGCTGGGATAGCGGTCCCCGGGGGCCGGCTCCAGGCACTTGAGCAGGATGGCTTCCAGGGCCGGCGGCAGATCCGGTTCGAGCGAGCGGGGTGACGGGAAGGTGCGACCCCGCTTCACCCGCAGCATTTCGCTGGTGATGGTGCTCACGCAGGGGGGGCGGCCCAGAAGGGTGAAATACAGGGTGCTGCCGATGCCGTAAACGTCCGTGGCCGGTCCCACCAGGCTGCGGTCGCCGCGCACTTGTTCGGGCGCCATGTAGGCGGGGGTGCCGGTCAAGGCCAGGGGCTGGGTGACCGACGGCCCATCCATGGCCATGGCCAGCCCGAAATCGCAGATGTAGGGGGTCCAGCCGCCAGCCTCGGTGGGTTGCAGCAGGATGTTGGAGGGCTTCAGGTCCCGGTGGATCAGGTTCAGCCGATGGGCGCCATGGACCGCCTCCGCCACCGTGGCGAGCAGGTCCAGGATCTCGTCCAGGTTCAGTTCGTGGGCCAGGTCCTCCAGGGTCGTGCCGCGCACCAGCTGCATGGCGATGCGCAGGCTGCCGTTGCTGGCATCCACATCATAGATGCGGCAGATGTTGGGGCTGTCCACCCGGGCGTGGAGCTGGGCCTCGTGCATGAAGCGGACCATGGCCGCCGGATCCAGGTGCTGGAGGATCTTCAGGGCTACCGAGCGGGCGAGGACGGTGTCCCAGGCTTCGTAGACATGGCCCATGGATCCCTGGCCCAGCAGCGGGCCGATGACATAACGGCCATCCCGTCGTCCCTGGCTGTCCAGCCAGGCCGGTTGCAGCAGCGATTCGGTCAACGGAACGCCTCCTCGGCAAATGGGGGCGGCAATGGGTGGTGTCGGGGAACGGGGCCTGGGCAAAAACCGTGGCTCATGGCATATAATAAGAGAAAAATACCTATAGGGGAGACATCTTTTCCGGCCCGATTCGGACAGAGGCGTCCCAAACGGGTAATATAAATAATTAATACTA
>Ga0302202_10000733_pt1 | contig 42323 bp, 43 predicted proteins | sample II_Bog_N3_3_FD_194579 | JGI IMG/M metagenome (GOLD analysis project Ga0302202, IMG submission 194579) | Peat permafrost microbial communities from Stordalen Mire near Abisko, Sweden - II_Bog_N3_3 | ecosystem: Environmental > Terrestrial > Soil > Wetlands > Peat | place: Sweden: Abisko...
CCAACGTCTCCGTCGTCAACATCGATAACGGCTTCGGCGCCGCGTATACCGCGGTCCTGATTGCCAGGGCTTCTGCCCGCTGACAGATATATAGTGTTGGAAAGCCCAAACGATGTAACCAGATCACGCAACCAGACCATGCGAATTAACCTGACCAGGAGCAACGCCATACCCATGGAACGATGGCCTTGGCCCGTCCGAGCCCTGCTGGGCGTCTGCACGGCCGCGGTGGCCGTTGGGCTGACCTACGCGATCCATCCCCTGCGCGCCTTCCCGCTGCTGCTCGCATTCCCCACCGTTGTCCTGACGTGCTGGTTTCTGGGTATGTGGGGCGGCGTTCTCTGCTCATTGACCGAGGCAGTCCTGGTGGACGCTTTTCTCACCCAGACCCAGTTTCGCTTCTCGGTTGGCTTCGTCCGCGAGGAGATACGGCTCACCGTCTTTCTGATGGTATCGATCCTGCTGGGCTGGGCAGTGCGCCGGCTGGCCGAGCAACGCTCCCAAACGGGGCTGCATGAACTGCAGCAGCAACTCGCTCTTGCCAACGCAGAGCGCCTGCTGGCGGAAGAGCGCGTTCGCGCCGCTGAAACCCTGCGCGATCGCGACGACATGCTTCAGATTGCGCTACGAGCCAACGGCATGGGCTTCTGGGTATGGGACCAGCACCAGGATATTGTCCATTGGTCGGATGAGGTCTATCGCATTGCCGGCCGCAAACCCGGCCCCGTCCAGCCCAGCACGGAGACATGGCTCAGCTTCGTTCACCCGGACGATACAGAAGCCGTGCGCAAGGGTGTGCTGCGGGCCCGCGAAGGCGAGGAATACCACCAGCAGCATCGTGTGCTGTGGCCCGATGGCTCCGTCCGCTGGGTGGAATCCCAGGGCAAGTGCCAGCGAGACAGCGAGGGCCGCGTAACCCGCATCGTAGGCGTCCTGGCAGACATCACCGCGCGCAAGCAATCCGAGGAGGCGATGCTGCGCGCGGAGAAGCTAGCTGTGGCCGGCCGTTTAGCCGCCTCCGTGGCGCACGAGATCAACAATCCGCTGGAGGCTGTCGCCAACCTGCTGTACCTGGTCACCCACTCTGACACAATGGATGCAGCCCGCGCGCATGGACAGCAAGCTCTGGACGAACTGATGCGAATCTCTCTGATCACGCAGCAGACCTTGAAGTTCCATCGCCAATCCGGCGCTCCCAAGGTCACCAGACTTTCAGAGGTCATCCATACCGTGCTGGCGCTGTTTCGCGGCAGGCTGCGCTCCGCTCAGATTACCGTCGACGTTCAGGCTGAGCGCGAAATAAGCGTCTCATGCATGCCGGGCGAGGTGCAGCAGATCGTCGCGAACCTGATTTCGAACGCCATTGAGGCCATGCCGCACAGCGGGCGCCTGACCATCAGGCTGCGACCATCGAGCGACTGGCGCAACGGGAACTCCGCCGGAATGCGCGTCACCTTCTGCGACTCCGGCGCGGGCATGGACCGTGCCACCATGGATCGTATCTTCGAGCCTTTTTTCACCACCAAGATCGAGACCGGAACCGGCCTTGGTATGTGGGTGGTCGCGCAACTGGTGGAGCGGCATCACGGCTCCGTGCATGTGTGGAGCACACGGCGACCGGACGCGAGCGCGACCGCAGTCACGCTGTTCCTTCCACTGGGCGACGTTGCCGGGGAAGCACCCGTATCAAACGGCAGCCGAAACCACGACAGCGGCTGACTCCACGGCGCGGGCCATGGCCGCCCGAACGCCGCGCGCCAGAATCAGCTCGATATCGCGTGCAATCGCCGCGGATAGCCCGGGAATCGTCCGCAGGTCCTTGCCCCACCAATCGCCCTGGCGCAGCACGGCATTGGCAAGTTCGGCGACTCCCGCAGCGGAACCGTCGCAGCCCGACCAGAAAGCGGCCATCGCCTCCAGGATCGGCAGATTGTCCAGCACCCGGTACGGCTGTCCATCGCGATGGCCGATCAGCGCGCCGTTCTCAATCGTTGTGCCGCGATAGAACACGATCAGTACTGCCAGCGCAAACGTCAGCCGCGGGGGCAGTTGTCCGCGAAGTGCCAGATATCGCTCCAGCGTCGGCAGCACCCGTGCCTTATACTTGGACACTGAATTGAGCGCGATGCTGGTGAGCGAGTGGCGGATAAATGGGTTGCCAAATCGCTCGAACACAGCCTCTGCAAAGGCTTCCAGCTCTGCCTGCGGCAGCGTGAGGGTCGGAATCACCTCGTCGTAGATGGCAAGCCGCATAAAGCTGGCAAGCAAGGAGTCGGCCATGCACTCGCCTACGAAGTCGAACCCTGCCAGATACCCGGCCAGCGCGCTGCTGGTATGGGCGCCGTTCAGAATGCCCACCTTGCGGTCGCGGTAGGGCTTCATGCTGTCGGTGATGATGACGTTGAATCCCGCCGCCGCCAGCGGCAGTTCGCTTGCCAGGGAGGCCGGCCCTTCAATTACCCAGAGATGAAATACCTCCGAGGTATTGAACAGGTCGTCCCGATATCCCGCTTCGCTCCACAGCGCTTCAATGTCGTCCTTCGGATAGCCCGTCACGATGCGATCCACCAGCGTGTTGGTGAATGTATTGGCGCGCTCAACCCACGCGAGGAAGTCCGCATCCAGGTTCCAGTTCGCCGCTGTCTGCAGCACTGTCTCCTTCAGTCGATCCCCATTGCGGTCGATCAGTTCGCACGGCAGCAGCACAAAGCCCTTCGAAGGATCGCCTTGAAATGCCTTGTATCGCTCCAGCAATAGCTGCGTCAGCTTTGCAGGAAACGATGTTGCCGGCTGGTCGTTCAGGCTATCCGCGGCGTCGTACGCAATGCCGGCCTCGGTCGTGTTGGAGACGATGAAGCGCAGATCCGGATTGTGGGCGCAGCGCAGGTATTCCTGAAAGTCCGTATAAGGATCGATGCCACGGCTGACAGAGGCAATCACTTCCTGTCGCTCTATCGCCTTGCCGTCTTCGATGCCGCGCATCAGCAGCGTGTAGGCGCCGCCCTGCTGGTTGAGCTTCTCCACCTGGCCCCGCGCGATAGGCTGCACAACCACCACCCGGCCCTGAAAGAGGCCCTTCCGGTTCATCCCCTGGATCATCCAGTCGACAAATCCGCGCAGGAACCCGCCCTCGCCAAACTGCAGGACCCTCTCAGGAAGCAACGCCTGCGCGGCGATCTCCGCATACTCCGGATGTGTTGCAAGGAATTCAGCGTTCAGTTGGGGAAGTTTTGCAGCATTCAGAGTAGGCATTAGAGCGTGACACCATCCTTCCAGATTGAGATCTCTCGATATCCGTTCAGTTCGGTCTTGGTGCTCTTGCGCCCCGAGGCTACATCGAGGACAAGATGGAACAGTTGATCCGCGAGCTCGTCCATCGTGGCCGAGCCGTCGGCAAACGGGCCTGCGCTGAAGTCGATCCAACCGGCCTTATGCTTCGCCAGCGGAGAGTTCGTGGAAATCTTGATGGTCGGCACCGGAAACCCCATGGGTGTTCCGCGCCCGGTGCTGAAGAGCACCATGTGCGCCCCGGCCGCACTCAACACAGACCCTGACACGCCATCGTTGCCGGGACCGTTCAGCAGCGAGATTCCGCCTAGTCCGGGGCTCGCCTGCTGCCCATAGTCCAGCACCTGCTTCACCGGGGAGGTTCCACCCTTCTGCACGCATCCCAGCGACTTCTCCGCCAGCGTTGTAATGCCGCCTTCCTTGTTGCCGGGGGACGGGTTTTCATCGATCGGCTCACCGTGCCGCTCGAAGTACTCCCTGAACTTGTTCACCAGGTGGATGGTCGACTCCGAGACTGCAGCACTGACCGCGCGCCGCAATAGGACGCCTTCGGCGCCGAACATCTCCGGCACCTCGGTCAGAATTGCGGTGCCGCCTGTTGCAGCCAGTTTGTCGGCAATGTGGCCGATCAGCGGATTGGCCGTGATTCCTGAGAGCCCGTCCGAGCCGCCGCACTTCATGCCCAGAATCAGCTCAGACGCGGGAACCTTGGTGCGAGTAAACTGCCCGGCATACTCCGCCAGCATGTGGACGAAACGCACCCCGGCCTCAACTTCATCCCCTACATCCTGCGCATTGAAGTAGCGGACTCTGCCGGCTGCCGAAGGCCCCAGGACATCCATGAACTGCCGGATTTGGTTGTTTTCGCATCCCAGGCCGAGCACCAGCACGGCGGCAGCGTTGGGATGTCTTGCCAGTCCCGCAAGCAACCGCTGCGTCGCCACCATGTCATCGCCCAGTTGCGAGCAGCCAAAGGGATGATTGAAGGTGTGGATGCCTTCCACCGCGCTGCCTTCGTGCACCAACTCGCGGGCGGCCCGCTCTGCGATCCGCGTTGCAGCATGGTTCACGCAGCCGACGGTATTGATGATCCATATCTCGTTGCGGATTCCAACCCCGCCATCCGGCCTGCGATATCCCTGAAACGTTGCGGAACCACGCACACTCGATCCATGACTATTTTCAGGATTCACTTCGGAGCCTGGGTCAAAAGCGCGGAGTCGCAGCTTCCCGCTCAGTGCGCTTGCCATGTTATGCACATGCACATGCTCACCGGCCTCAATCGCCTTGGTCGCGACACCGATTGGGTAGCCATACTTGATCACGGCCTGCCCAGCATCAATCGCATGTAACGCCATCTTGTGGCCCGCCGGCACAGCGTCCATGGCCAGGACACCGGACGCCGTCTCCCCCTTGACCAGGGCACGCAGCGCCACTCCGACGTTGTCTTCACGGTGAATCTGGAGAAAAAACGGCGGAGCCCTCATTGCTCCAGCATGCACTGGGTTGCGTACGACTGTCGGTGATGGGAGTCACTGCAATGCATGCAATAGAACGCGTAACAGCATTCGCAGCTAGCGATGGCGGTTCGCGCCCGCGTCGTCGCACCCTCCCAATCGTCTTCGAGCTATTGTTCCGCGGACGCGAACACCTGGCTCTGAGCCTGCGCCATACGACGCTTCAGCCACGCAAGCCACGCATCCAGGCCACCCTCCGCGGTCGACGACGCGCGCACAATCTCCATGCCCGGATGCACCAGCCGGGCGTTCGCTTCGGCGGTCTCTGCGTTGAACGGCACGTAGGGCAGCAGGTCGATCTTGGTCAGCAGGAAGAGATCCGACTTGAAGAAGATCGACGGATACTTCAGCGGCTTGTCTTCCCCCTCGGTCACGCTCAGCAGCACAATCTTCGACGCCTCACCCAGATCGTAACTCGACGGACAAACCAGGTTGCCCACGTTCTCGATGAACAGCAGGTCGATCTCATCCAGGTTCCACAGCGCAAGATGCTTCTCGATCATGCGGCCATCCAGGTGGCAGGTTCCACCCGTCGTAATCTGCTGAACGGGAAACCCATACTGCGCCAGCCGCCGCGCATCGTTGTCGGTCTGTATATCTCCTGTAAGCACACACACGCGGGTCGCCGGATCCAGGCTGGCCAGCGTGCGTTCCAGCAGCGCGGTCTTGCCCGACCCCGGACTGCTGATCAGGTTCAGGCACAGAACGCCATGCTCGCGGAATCGCGTGCGCAATGACTCGGCAATGATCTGATTCTCACTCAACACCTTGGACTTCAATGGCAGGCGTTCCATCGGTCTCTATCTCCAGATAATCGAAATCCAGTTCATCCCCACTCGTCACCCTGGTTCCGGTGCTGGCACACATGGGGCATGTTGCGTTGTATTCGACGACAGCAAACTCGTGCCCACAGTCCTTGCAGATGCGGCGCTGAGGACACACCCGCGCATCCAGTTGCAATGTCTCCCACTCGGTTCCCTTCAAGATCGCCTCAAAGCAGAAGCTCAGCGAGTCCACATCCACCGCAGCCAGTTCTCCAATCCTGAGACCCACCCGGATTGGCCTGGCCCCAGGACGGCTCGCCAACTCCTTACGGACGGCTTTGAGGATAGATTCTGCGATCGAGAGTTCGTGCATTCCCCCACCCTTATGACATCTCAGTATAGGCGGATGGGATTGCCGTCGCCCGCCCCTCTCACACCCTGGACATGGGACACGCCTCGACGGAATCCCGGAAGTCCAGCATGATAGGGATAGCCGGCCAGCCCCCACTTCAACCGGCCAACAGGATCCACACTCGATGCCCTCTACCAAACCGCACGCTCGCAACCGCCCTGCTTCCCCCGTACGAAACGCCCCGCTGGAGGTGGTTGACCCAGTCTGGCTGATGAAGGCGGTCGGACTTTGTCTTGGGGGCGCCATCCTCTGCGGCTATGCCACACTATGCCTGCTCTACTTCCACGGAGAGTGGCAACTCCTGCTGCATCCTGCACATACCATCGGCCATTCCCCCGCCAGTGCCGGCCTCGACTATTCGGAGATTCGCTTCGGCGCGGCGGAGACAGGTCAGCCGCGCCTCACCGGCTGGTGGATTCCCGCCGATTCCTCGCCTGGGTTCGAGCCCCGGTACGCCGGAGGCACAGTGCTCTACCTCCACGATGGCTCCGGTTCCCTCTCCGACTCGGTGTCCGCGCTGGCCAATCTCCATCGCATCGGCCTCAACGTCTTTGCAATCGACTACCGCGGCTTTGGGGCCAGCGATAATTCTTCCAACCCCAGCGAAGCCCGAATGTCCGAGGACGCCGCCGCCGCCCTGGAATACCTCGTCTCCACGCGTCACATCCCGGCCGCGGAGATCGTTCCCTATGGATCGGGCCTGGGGGCTTCTCTCGCCGCCCACCTTGCTCAAGCTCACCCTGAGTTGCCGGCCGTCATCCTCGACAACCCAGTGCCCGATGTAGGGTCGGTGGCAGCGGAGAAATCCCCGCGCTTCATCCCGGCTCGATTGCTCTTCGGACATCCCTTCGATATTGCCAGCCCGCTCGCAACCCTGGGCACGCCAAAGCTTCTCATCGCCGGCGGCCCAAACTCTTCCAGCTCCGCATCCGGCTCGGACGCTCCGCGGGACCTGTTCCGCCATGCCGCGAACCCCAGTTCTGCCCTTACCCTCCCGCCTGCAGGCGGCGAGACTCAGTACCAGGCGGCTCTCCAGCGCTTTCTGGATCAGTACCTTCCGGCGCATCGCCCTTAAGGAGTGAAGGCCCCCGGTACTCTGGGGGCCTTACATATAGGTGGGGAGTGGTCGTGCAGATGGGGGAAGCCGGATCTGAGGGAACTGCCGACCCGACATATTATTTGTTACACCCAATAAGACGCGAAGGGCAAGGAAAAGTTGCCAATAATCCCGCAAAATGTATTTAAAAGATAAATCAATCCCAAAAACTGAATAAGAGGACGTCGAAGAACCGAGGTTATTTCACGTAATCTTTTTCTTATCAACACTTTACATCCAGGCCTTCCGAACTACTACAAAATCCAGTTTTTAGTCTCCTGAACAGGAGCAGTTGGCGTGTGAACAGGAAACCACACCCCACCCCGGCACCCGCCAGCCTGGAACGGCCCCTAGCCTCAACGTAATACCAACCGCATCCCCAGCGCATCGTCTTCTGGATCGCGGTAGTATCGCGGCCGACGGTCACACGGGACGAACCCCAGCCCAGCATAGAGTGTTATTGCGGCGGCGCTGGCGGACCGCACCTCCAACTCCACCTGAGTGGCCCCGCGCCGTGCACACCAGTCGAGTACCGCGGAGCAGAGCGCACGGCCCACCCCGGCTCGCCGGGCATCCGCTGCCACGGCAACGCTCTCCAGTTCGGCAACGCATTCCACACCATCGCGCGCATGCAGCAAGCCAACGGCATAGCCAACCAGCACATCGCCCCGGTGGGCGACGATGAGACAGCGTGTTGCCGCCGCGGAGGCAGGCGTCAGAATTGCTGCATAGGCCGCCGGCGGCCAATGCGGTGCCGTCTCGGAGGCACGGTCCAGCTCTACGATTGCATCCATGTCCGCGGCGGCCGCAGCCCGCAGTTGAATTGCAGGCAGACTCATGGGGTGGGCGATCCGGCTGGCTGCGCAGCAGCGCGAGGGGTTGGCTTGGCAAAGATCTCGGCGTCGGTGCGGCGCAGGTAGTTGGCATCGATCGTGACAACATCGTCGAACGCGAGCATACGAATGCGGCGTTGGGCAATCGAGAATGCATCCTGAGCCGCAGGCGGAGCGACCACCCGCGGCTGGAGTACAGCAAGAGACTTCGCCACAGCCGACTCGCAGACGACGCCCAGGGAATTCGCAGTGCCTGCAACTGCGGCGAACAGTTCTTCAGGAGTCCGCATGGCTTCCCCAACGCAGACTCCGTCGAGGTACTCGCCGTGATAGAACTCGCCCCGGCCAGCGTCGAGGACTGCGTGAACGCGCATCGCAGGCACCGCACCGGCAACATGCGCAAGCACGGCCAAGCGGGAGATTGCCACCAGCGGCAGACGGAGCGCTTCGCACAGGCCCTTGGCAGCGCTCAGGCCTACACGGACACCTGTGAACGACCCGGGGCCGTGCACCACCACGACCGCGCCGAGAGAAGACAGCGGAATGGTATGAGCCGCAGCAAGATCGCGGATCGCGGGCAGCAGCCGCTCGGAGGCGGACCGGCTTGGCAATTCAGTCACACCGATGATTGCGGATTCGGAGTCAGTCAGGGCGATGGAGCCGATTTCGCCGCAGGTGTCGATGAGCAATATCTTCATGGCGGTCCCGGTCACGCCTCCCCGGAGTTAGTCAGAACCAGCTTCCCCAGTTTCACGCCGCGCAGGGCCAGCATCCGGTCAGAGATCCCTTGCAAGGCTTTGCTTCGGCCCTTCATGATAATGACCTCCAGGCAGGAATCGTGATCCAGATGCACATGGGTCGCAGCCAGCACCATCGCACCGGCAGCGTGCTGAATCTCTGTCAGTTTTTCTCCAAGGTTCGGAACATGATGGTCATACACCAGCGTCAAGGTTCCAGCCACCGGCTGATTCGAATCAATGGTTTCGGTAAGAAGCGCCTCACGAATCAGATCGCGGATCGCCTCCGAGCGGTTCCCATACCCTCGCCCGGAGATCAGCCGATCAAATTCTTTCAGCAGATCTTCCTCCAGGGAAACACCGGTACGACGGATGGGGGGCATATCGATTCTCTGTCCTGATTGTACCGGCGGCTCCAGCAGGACGAATGAGCCTGATCACAAGGCGAAGATTCGCGCCTCCGCCTGTCCGCCTAGCACCGTCACCTTGGCCAGCGTAACCGGAAGCTCAAACCGGCGTGGCCCGGCACTCCCTGGATTCAGGTAGACGACGCCGTTGCGCATCGATGCCTCGGCCCGATGGGAGTGGCCCGATACCACCACACCAACGCCCGCAGCGACAGGATCGATATCCAGATCATGCACGGAATGCACCAGATAAAACAGGCAGCCGCCGAGCTCCACCATCTCCGTAGCCGGCAGCTCCGCGCAGGCTCCGCTTCCATCCACGTTGCCACGAATGGACGTGAGCGGGGCGATCCAGCGCAGTTTATCCATGATCAGCGGATCGCCTATATCTCCGGCGTGCAGGATGTGGTCGACGCCCATAAGTTCCCGGATCGCCTCTGGACGCAGCAGCCCGTGCGTGTCGGAGATGACCCCGATGGTCAAGGCCCGCTTCGCGCCGTCCGTCATACTCCTGCCGCAAGCCGCGTCCGCGGATCCAGCAGATCGCGCAGCGCATCGCCGATAAAGTTGAACGACAGCACCGCCAGCATCACCGCTGCGGCGGGAAAGAGGACGAGGTGGGGAGAGTCAAAGAGGTGCGAGCGGGCATCGTTCAGCATGGCGCCCCAACTGGCCGCCGGCGGTGGAACCCCCAGGCCGAGGAAGCTGAGCGTCGCCTCTGCCAGTACAGCGCTCGCCATTCCGATGGCTGCCTGCACAATCAGCGGCTGCACGATATTCGGTAGGATGTGCCGGAAGACCACACGCAGGTCAGACGCTCCCAGCGCCCTGGCCGCCTCTACAAACTCCCGCTCTTTGACCGCCATCACCTGGGCTCGGACAAGGCGCGCGTAGCCTACCCATCCAGAGATGGACAACGCCAGAATCAGATTGAACAGGCCAGGCCCCAGAAATGCGACAAACGCAATCGCGAGCAGGATGCCCGGCAGCGCCAGAAATGCATTCGTCAGGTAGACATTCACGATGGTGTCCGTCCATCCGCCATAGAAGCCGGCGGCGAGGCCGGCGATCAGCCCAATTCCCAGCGAGAGAGAGACCACCGAGAGGGCAACCGCCATCGAGATGCGGGCCCCATAGACGGTTCGCGACAGAATGTCACGGCCAAGCTCGTCTGTGCCGAACCAGTGACCATGCCCCGGAGCCTGAAGGCGCGCGGCCAGATCGAGTTGCGCCGGGTCATGTGGCGCCAGCCAGGGCGCAAATATGGCGCACATAACAAAAAACACGACCAATACCAGGCCGACGGCCGCCAAAGGCTGCCGCGCGAGGTGTCTACCCATGGGTCACCCCAGCCGCGAAGATTGCATGGCCACTCGAATCCATCCCTGTTTATCATATGATGTTGACGTCCGGCCCCGCGGTCGACGAGAGGCAATGTTTGCGAATTCTGATCTACGGTCTCAATTACTCACCGGAACTAACGGGAATTGGCAAGTACACCGGTGAGATGGCGGCCTGGCTTGCAGAGCGCGGGCATGACGTCCGTGTCGTCGCGGCTCCGCCATACTATCCCGCCTGGCGCATTCGCGACGACTACCGCGGAGCCTGGTATCGCACGGAGCGGGTCCCCGGCGAACCGGTTGTGTTTCGCACCCCGCTCTACGTTCCTGCGCGCCCCACCGGCCTGAAGCGAATCGCACATCTTATCTCGTTTATGCTTGGCAGCTTCCCGGTAATGCTGCGGGAGATATTCTGGCAACCGGATGTTGTCTTCACCGTCGAGCCGACTTTCTTCTGCGCACCGCTGGCGATCTTCGTCGCGCGCACCGCCGGGGCTGCCTGTTGGCTGCACGTGCAGGACTTTGAGGTGGACGCCGCGTTCGAACTCGGGTTGCTCCCTGCGCAGGGCCCCATCCACGACGCGGCGCTGCGGACTGAGAAGTTTTTTACCTTCGCCTTCGATAGGGTCTCCGGCATCTCCTCCCGGATGGTCGAACGAGCCATTGTGAAGGGTGTCTCTGCGGAACGCGTGGTCCTCTTCCCCAACTGGGTGGATGTCGATTCCATCTACCCGTTGGACCCGGTCGCAAATCGCTCCAACCTGATCCGGTGCCAGCTTGCCTCAGATGTCCCGGATATTGCGAACAAGGTCATCCTGCTGTACTCCGGGAACATGGGGACAAAGCAGGGTCTCGAACTGCTTGCCCCACTGGCAGAGTCGTTCGCTGCCGAACCCCGCATTCATTTCGTCTTTTGTGGCGATGGCTCCTTTCGCGGTCAGTTGGAGGGCCTGGTCGCCCACCGGTCCAACGTCAGCCTGCTTCCCTTGCAACCGCTGGACCGCTTGAATGACCTGCTGAACGCTGCCGATATCCACCTTCTGCCGCAGCGGGCCAGCGCCGCCGATCTGGTGATGCCGTCCCGGCTCAGCGCCATGCTCTCCAGCGGCCGCCCCGTCGTCGCGACAGCGCAGCCAGGAACGCAGGTCGCAATGGTCGTCGAGGGGCGCGGCCTGGTGGTGCCGGCCGAGGACCCGGGCGCGCTCCATGCCGCCGTCCTGCGTCTCGTCGAAGATCCGGCCCTACGTCTCCGCCTGGGGCAAGCCGGCCGCGAGTATGCCGTGGAGCATCTGGGCAAGCAGATGGTTCTGGACCAGTTTGACCGTGACTTGCGGTCGGTGGTCAAACACTCCTAGGAGTCTGAAATGAATAGCATATTCTTACCGCTTGTCATTCCTTAGTTTTTACCGCTTGTCATTCCTCATTCTTACCGCTTGTCATTCTGAGCGTAGCGAAGAATCCCCGCATTTCGCTCCCGCTCACGCTCAATTTCAGGCCTCAATGATGCTGACAACTTCAGACCCAGGACACTAGCTGCGATCAGCACTGCTGGCCTTTCGGCTTCGCCATCTCCTCCGCCTCCCGGGCAACCGGGCTTGCGGCAAGAGGAACCGTACAATCTGAGAGATTGACAGTGCTGATATCCTACGCAGACACGAATAAAACGATACAACCCGCCAGCCCGGAGTCCGCGGCAAAGCGCTCAAGGAGATTGCAAGCTTGAAGAAAGCATTGATCACAGGAGTCACCGGTCAGGACGGCGCATATCTTGCTGCATTTTTGCTGGCCAAGGGATATGAGGTCCATGGCATCAAGCGCCGCTCGTCTCTCTTCAACACCGCACGCATCGACGGTATCTACGAAGATCCTCACCTTCCCTCGCGCCACTTCATCCTGCACTACGGCGATATGACCGATTCGTCCTCGCTCATCCACATCGTGCAGAAGGTCCAGCCCGACGAGATTTACAACCTGGCCGCCCAATCCCACGTTCAGGTCTCGTTCGAGGAGCCAGAGTATACGGCGAATTCCGATGCCCTCGGCGTGCTGCGTCTGCTGGAGGCGATTCGCATTCTTGGGCTCGAAAAAACAACGAGGTTCTACCAGGCCAGCACCTCGGAGCTGTACGGATTGGTCCAGGAGATTCCGCAGAAGGAGACCACTCCGTTCTATCCGCGCTCTCCGTATGCCGTCGCAAAGATGTATGGCTACTGGATCGTGGTCAACTACCGCGAGGCCTACGGCATGTACGCCTGCAACGGGATCCTGTTCAACCACGAGTCCCCCATGCGCGGCGAGACGTTCGTGACGCGCAAGATCACGCGCGGCCTTGCCCGCATCAAGACAGGCTTGCAGTCGCAGCTTTTCCTCGGCAATCTGGACGCCAAGCGTGACTGGGGCCACGCACGCGACTACATCGAGATGCAATGGCTGATGTTGCAGCAGGAGAAGCCGCAGGATTTTGTCATCGCCACGGGACGGCAATATAGCGTGCGAGAGTTCGTCCAACGTTGCGCCGCGCTGCTTGAGCTCGACCTCACCTGGAGCGGCTCCGGTGTAGAAGAAAAGGCAGCCGACAAGGCAGGCAACACCGTTGTGGCTGTCGATCCCCGCTACTTCCGGCCTACCGAGGTGGAAACCCTGCTCGGCGACGCCAGCAAGGCCCAACGTGAGTTGGGCTGGGTTCCCCGCACCAGCTTCGATGAACTCGTCCGAGAGATGGTCGAGTGCGACCTGAAGGCCGCCGAGCGCGACGCGCTGGTGCGTCGCCACGGCTTTGACGCCTACAACGTACGCGAGACCTAGCCCATGCCAGCCTCTCCCATTCCGACGCCTTCCCTGCCGGCAGCGTTTATGCCGCTCGACAGCCGCATCTACATTGCGGGCCACCGCGGCCTGGTGGGTTCGGCCATCCACCGGGAACTGCAGCGGCAGGGCTATAGCACCATCCTCACACGCACGCACAATGAGTTGGACCTGTGCGACGAGATCGCCGTCGATACGTTCTTCTCGCAGGAGAAGCCGGAGTTTGTATTCCTGGCCGCCGCCAAGGTAGGCGGCATCCTGGCCAACAACAGCTACCCTGCCGACTTCATCCGCGACAACCTCATCATCCAGACCAACGTGATCGAATCCAGCCGCAATGCCGGGGTCAAGCGGCTGCTGTTTCTTGGCTCGTCCTGCATCTACCCCAAGCTCTGCCCCCAGCCCATCCAGGAAGACTACCTGCTCACCGGGCCGCTGGAGCCAACCAACCGGCCCTATGCCATCGCCAAGATTGCAGGGATCGAAATGTGCTGGAGCTACAACCGCCAGTACGGCACACGCTACCTGGCCGCCATGCCGACCAACCTGTACGGCCCCAACGACAACTTCGATCTCAACACGTCCCACGTGCTCCCTGCCCTGATTCGCAAGACGGCGGAGGCCAAAGCCACGGACGCGAAGGAAGTGGTGGTGTGGGGCACCGGAACGCCGCGGCGCGAATTACTCTACTCCGACGATCTGGCGCAGGCGTGCTGCTTTCTGATGAACCTCGGCGACGACGCCTTCGGTTCCCTGCTTGTGGCCGACGCACCACCGCTCATCAACATTGGAACCGGCGAGGATGTCACGATCCGCGAGCTCGCCGAGACTGTAGCACGCGTCCTGGACTATGGTGGCGCCTTGACCTTCGACACCAGCAAGCCGGACGGAACACCGCGCAAGCTGATGGACGTCGGCCGCCTGCATCGGCTGGGCTGGCGCCACAGCATAGGTCTGGAAGATGGCGTTCGGCGCACATGGGAGGCCGTCCGCCAGCGGCTCGGCGGCAGCGCTATTCCCCAAAAGTGATAGCCACAATCCTGCTTTCCCGCACATCCATTCCTCTCACTTCGGGTTTAATCGAAGCGTGAGGCCGGTTCGCGCGTGACCAGAATGCACACATTGCGAGCCCTGCTGCTAGGCTTTGCTGCCGCTATCGGGGCGCTTCCGTCCGCCGTTGCGCAGGCGGTCGATGGCTCCGCGGATTCGGCGACCGTCGCAGAGCAGTACCTGCTATCCGCAGCCAACCAGGAACGCGCAGCGCTGGGGCTCTCCCAGTTGCGCCGCAATCCGAAACTGGCCCGTGCCGCCACCGAACATGCACGCGCGATGGCAGAGCACGGAACCATATCGCATCAGTTTCCCGGGGAGCCCGAACTCTCCAACCGCGCCGCCCATGCCGGGGTCAGCTTCAGCGTCATCGCGGAGAACGTTGGGATGGCAACCAGCGCCGTCACCATCCACGACCTGTGGATGCACTCCGAGCATCATCGCGCCAACATCCTGGACCCGGCCATCGACTCTGCCGGAATCGCCGTGGTCGCCAGTGGCGGCCAACTGTATGCGGTCGAGGACTTCGCGAAGACCGTTCCGTCCATCAGCTTTCTGCAGCAGGAATCGACCATCGGCTCTCTCCTCTCCCAGCCCGGACTGACGCTGTCCACCGCCCCGGAGAGCGTCTCCATCGCCCGTGAGACGTGCGCCATGCCCACGGGATACGCGGGTGAGCGCAGGCCCTGGTTTGTGATGCGATTCACCTCGGGCAGTCTCACGCGGCTCCCCGCCGAGCTCAAGTCGCAGATCGCAACGGGCCACTACCGCCAGGCCGTCGTCGGAGCCTGCTCCAGCACCGAAGCCAGCCCCTTCTCGTCGTACAACATCGCGGTCTTGCTGTACCCTTAAGCCGTCGTCTGCGGAGTCTGCGCAGGTACGATCGGGACAGCGCCAGTTCCTGGTATCGGGCGCAAAGGAATCGCAGCGCATGGATATTCTCGTCGAACCTCACTGGCTGGCCGATCACCTCCGCAACTCGGGCACCGTCCTCCTCGACGCCACCCTTCCTCCCGTCGGCGTCGTTCCCCCGGTGGACACGCGCGCGCGCTATCTTGCCGGTCACCTTCCCGGCGCAGTCTTCTTCGATATCGACGAGCTCTCCGACAACTCCACCAACCTGCCCCACATGCTGCCCTCCGCTGAGACCTTCTCCCGGCAGATGTCCTCGCTCTGCATCGCCGACGACGCCACCCTCGTGGTGTATGAGCAGGAGGGCGTCTTCTCCGCCCCGCGCGCCTGGTGGATGCTCCGCACCTTCGGCGCCCGCCACGTCCACATCCTCAACGGAGGCCTGCGCGCCTGGCGGGACGCTGGTCTTCCCATCGAGCCCGGCCCGGTGCAGCGGCCCGCCGCCAGCTTCCACGCCACGCTCACGCCCGGCGCGGTCAAAACCTTCGCCCAGGTGCAGCAGATGCTCGCCCAGGGGGCGCAGATCGCCGACGCCCGCTCCGCCGCCCGTTTCGCCGGTTCCGCGCCGGAGCCGCGCCCCGGACTCCGCTCCGGCCACATGCCTGGCAGCATCAGCCTTCCCTTCACCGAACTCGTCGAGGACGGTCGCATCAAGGACGCGGACACGCTTCGGGCTATATTTACCGCCAAGGGCATCGACATCGCGCAGCCCATCACTACAACCTGCGGCTCCGGAGTGACAGCCGCCGTCGTCCTGCTTGGACTCGAACTCGCCAGTGCAACCGATGTCACGCTCTACGACGGCTCCTGGGCCGAATACGCCCAACAGCCCGGGGCCATCATCGAAACTTCAACCTAATGTCCCGCCTCTGAAATAGCGGCCCGTCTCGGAAATAGGCGGCGTTATTGTTATCGTTTGTCATTCTGAGTTCCTGTTTGTCATTCTGAGCGCAGCGAAGAATCCCCGCATTTCGCCCTCGCACCTTCAGACTCAGGACACACGCGGCTACTTCGCGTCGAACCGAACCGTCTCCAAAATGGACTCCAGTCGCGCCCGCACCTGGTCCAGCTCCTTCGGCGTAATGTCCTTCACACCCGAGACCTCGCCGCCGCAGAAGTTATTGATGCTCAGATCGAAGCGATAGCACGCGCCCTGATGGTAGGCGGAGTAGATCTCGTCGCGCTGCGTGGTGCAGATGCCCTTCTGCTCATCGCGACCGCGGGTAAATGGAATTCCGGCGACATGAACCGCCTCCCTGGCCGTGCCGCTCCCTCCGGCAGGCGGCGCTGCCTGCCGTACACAGGACGAACCGGATGCTCGTGCTGTAGCGCTGAAGTAGAAGTACGCGCCGCTGAAGGTCGATGCGGGAAACGGATTCTCCGGTATGGCCACGACCGCACGCATCCCCATAGATGCCGGCGCCGAGCGTGCGTCCAGGTGAAACGTGCTGATCTCATGGTCGGTGACGGAGAAGTTCCAGTTTGCGGGATAGTCGAACGAGACCTTGTAAATCGGATCGTGAAAGGTGTGTACGGCCGCAGCATCATGGGCAGGCTCGGTTTGCGCCATCAACGGCAGGCAAAGCATCCATAGCGCGGAGGCAGTAAAGCGGCGGCAAAGCCCAATCATGAATGTGACTCCACAAAAAATCCACAAGTTCAGGTTCTCATACGTGGGTTGGCATAGGTATAGGCCACATCCGTCAGCAGGTTGACGGCAACATAGGTCAGTCCGACTGCAAGAATGCATCCCTGCACCAGAGCATAGTCGCGGTTGGAGATCGCCGAAAGCGTCAGGCGGCCAATGCCGGGCCAACTGAAGACCGTCTCCGTAACGATAGCGCCCGAGAGCAGGCTGCCGAACTGCAATCCCAGGATCGTGAGCACCGGAATAAGGGCATTGGCAAGTGCATGCCGATACACCACCGTGCGCTCATTCAACCCCTTCGCTCGTGCGGTGCGGATGTAGTCCTGCCCCAGCTCTTCCAGCATTGCGGTCCGCACCATGCGTGTCAGCACTCCTGCCAGTCCGCTGCCCAGCGTAATGGCCGGCAGCACCAGATAGAGCCAGAAGTGCGCGCCAAAGACCCGCCCAGTCCCCGCACCGGACACCGGCAGCCAACCCAGCCGAATGGAGAAGATCAGGATCAGGATCGGCCCCAGCGCAAAGTTCGGGAACGACAATCCCCCCAACGAGGCGACGCCCAGCACGCGATCCGGCCAGCGCCCACGGTGCAGAGCAGAGACAACGCCCGCCGGCACGGACACCACAATCCCAATCGCCAGCGCCGCCAGCGTAAGCGCCAACGTATAGGGATAACGCTGCCCCACCAGGTGCGTCACGGAGTCGTGCAGGCGCAGCGATTGACCAAGGTCGGCGTGGAATACGCCCCTCCAGTAGCGGAGGTACTGCGTGTGGAGGGGCGCGTCCAGGCCATACGCGTGCCGCAGCACGGAGACATCGGAGGCCGTCGCGCCTTCGCCCAGCATCTGCACCACCGGATCCCCCGGCACCAGGTGGATGAGCAGAAACACCACCGAAACCACCACCCACAGCACGGGGAGCGTTAGCAGCACGCGGCGAACGGGTTTGGGAATACGCATCAGCGGTCGGTTCTCAGCGGTCAAATGTCGAAGCTCAACTGTTCGGGCGAATCCACAGTCGCAATCGTCTCCACGCGGACGCGCGCGATGCGCCGGCCGGACATCTCCTCTACGATAAAGCGCCGGCCGCCATGGACCACGCTCTCCCCAGCTATGGGAAGATGTCCTAGCTGCGTCAGCATAAATCCAGCCAGCGTCTCAACTCCGGCCTCACGCGGAAAGTTCCATCCTAACTGAGTCCCCAGGTCGCGCAACGTGGTGCTGCCGTCCAGCGCCATCACTCCCTCGGCGTTAAACCCGGCGGTCTTAGCGGCAATGTCGAACTCGTCCTCCAGCTCTCCCACTACCTGTTCCAGCACGTCCTCCGCGGTAACAATCCCAACGGTTGAACCAAACTCATCCACCACCACAGCAATCTGGCGGCGCCGGTCCTGGAACTCCTGCAGAAGCTCCACAGCGAGCTTCGTCTCCGGAACCACAAAAACGTCGCGCATCACCTGCCGCAACAGCAAGCCGGAGTTCATGGCGCCGCCCAGTCCCAGCGTCACCGCGCGGAAATGCATCAGGCGGGAGATGTCCTTGGAGTAGACAACGCCAATGATGCGGTCGGGATCGACCACCGATCCGGCGGGACCTCCCTCCTTCACCTCGTACACCGGTACGCGCGAGTGCTGCTCCTCCACGATCCGCGCGCTCGCTCGCTCAATCGGCATATCGGCCGGCAGCGAGAAGATCTTGCCGCGCGGCGTCATCACCTCGCGCACAGTCACATGGTTCAGCTCGATTGCGCGATGGATGATCTCTTCCTGAAACCTGGGCAGGAGCCCCATGCGGCGCGTCGCCGTGGCGATCAGCTTCAACTCCTCAGGGGAATGCACGGACCCCTCGCCCGTCAGAGGTGCGCGAAACAGTCGCAAGACAAACGTCGCCGAGCGGTTCATCAGCCGAACCGCAGGCCGTGTCATCCGGATGAACACATCCATCGGCCCGGACACCGCCAACGCGATGCGCTCCGCACGCTGCAGCGCCAGCGACTTGGGCACCAGTTCGCCAAGCAAAAGCTCAAAATACGTAATCGCCGCAAACGCGATCACGATGGCGACCGTGTGAGCATACACAACAGCCAGCCAGTGGACAGTCATCCAGCGCGAAGCAATATCCAGCAGCATCGCAGCCACGGCAGGCTCCCCCAGCCAGCCCAGCGCCAGCGATGCGAGAGTGACGCCAAACTGAACCGCTGGGAGAAACTCATCGATGTTGCGCTTCAGTTGCAGCGCCGTGCGTGCGCCTGGGCGGCCCATCGCCAGCAACTGCTCCATGCGCGTCTCGCGGACGCTGATCAGCGCGAATTCGGCCGCGACAAAGAAACTGTTGGCCAGGATGAAGAAGGCCACCAGGATCGCGCGGAAGAACATCCATTCCATCATTCCGTGCTGAGTCTAGCATCCCCGCGCCCTGCGATAGGCGCAACGGTGCCCATGCTCCCCGGGAAGGAACATGGGCACCCAGTTTAGATTTGCGAGAGTCCTTGCGAAGCTCGGTAGACTACACGAAGAGTTTGCTGATCGACTTGTCGATGGTGTCCTTCGGGACATAGCCGACGATCTGATCCGCCACCTTGCCGCCCTTGAACAGCAGCAGCGCGGGAATGCCACGGATGCCGTAGCGCATGGGCGTAGCCGTGTTAGCGTCCACATCCATCTTCACTACCTTCAACCTACCGCTATAGGACGTTGCAATCTCGTCCACCACAGGCGCAAGCGCACGGCACGGGCCGCACCACGCAGCCCAGAAATCCACTAATACCGGCTGCTCCGATTGCAGCACTTCCTTTTCAAACTCGGCGTCGCTCACTGCCGTTACAAACTGTCCAGCCATGTCATGCTCCTCCCGCTACTCTGCCAGGAGGCAAGTAGGGCGTATTCTTTCCACTTCCATAATAGATGCGCGCGGGGTGTGGGAGTTTCAGACTGGGCGGAAAGCGCTACTCCGGCCTGAAATAGTAACGCCCGCTGCCCGAGTTTGCACGGGACAGCGGGCGGCGTAGCAGCCCTCCCCAGAACTGCACACGGGCACATGGTATGAAATTCCGGCCATAAATGTAAAGAGTTTTTAAGCATGACTAAAGTAACCTGCTGGCTTCAAAATGACTCCTGATGTCCTCTGCTTGCGGCACTTAGGCAGTCAAGCCGAGCGACAGAGACGCCCCGGCAGCAATGCCGGTCTCGATAACCTCCAGCACAGATTCCCCAGCTACGGCCCGAATCCGGGCTGCAATCGCAGCAGTATCAGCGTCAGCCTCCGTCACCAGCAGGATGCCCGGGCCGGCGCCGCTCAGTGCCACGCCCAACACGCCCAGTTCTCCCGCCAGCGGTGTCAACAAGGGCAGCAGCGGGCAAGCCTCCATCCGATACGGCTGGTGCAGCCGGTCCTGCATGGCCACCAGCAGCAGGTCTCCGCGGCCCAGGGCAAACGCCGCCACCAGCAGCCCTGCCCGCTGCACGTTATGCACGCTGTCCGCACGGCTGTACACGTTGGGCAGCAGCGCGCGCGCTCGCTCAGTAGGCAAACTCGCCGGAGGCAGCGCTAGCAACAGCTTCCAGCCCAACTTCTGCCCGCACACAGCCGTCGTCACGGAGTCGCCGGAGACGGCCGAGATGGTCATGTACCCCAGCGCGCATGCGGCCACATTGTCCGGATGGCCCTCCCTGCGGCACGCCTCCTCCATGCAGGCGTGCAGGTCCCAGCCAAGGCTGCCAAAGTGGTTCGCCAGCATTACCCCGCCCAGCAGCGCGGCAGCGCTGGAACCGCATCCCATGCCCAGAGGTATCTCATTCCGAATCTTCAGCTTAAGCGGAAGCACCGGACGCCCAGCCTGGGTCAACACCTCGCGGTACGTCTCGAAGATCATGTTATTGCCAGGCCGCGCGCAGCGTTCGGCATTGCGGCCCGCGGCCTCAATGGTCAAAATCGGCCCGTCCACCGTCTCCGACACCTCCGCGTTGAGGGTCAGCGTCAGTCCCATGGCGAGTCCGACAGTGTCGAATCCGGGCCCCAGATTGGCAGATGTGGCAGGCAGGCGCAGCGTAATGCCGCCGGGATGCTGGCTCATACGGGGATTCCGGCGGCCACCGCCGCGTCCGACAGCGCCATGCGTTCTTCCAGCGCCTTCAGCACCACCGCCTCGTCCGCGTCCAGAACCAGCGGCGGCTTGCGCAGCAGTTCATTGCGTAGGCGCTCCTCAGCCGTAGCTCCGGCCGTCTCAGCTGCGGTCAGCAGCTCGCCTTTGTGGTAGTCGATGGTGTATTGCGGGTCTTTCAGGGTGTGTCCCGTCAGCACCAGCACCACGCGCTCTTCGCGGGTAACCTTGCCCTGCGCCACCAGCTTCTTCAATCCGGCCAGCGTCACCGCGGAGGCCGGCTCGCAGCCCACGCCTTCGGCGCCAATCTCGGCCTTGGCCAGCGCAATCTCCTGCTCGGTGGCCTGTTCGCACCATCCGCCGGTCTCCTCGACCACGCGGGCAGCCTTCTTCCAACTGGCGGGGTTGCCAATGCGTATGGCAGTGGCCCGTGTCTCCGCGATAACGGGCTTCATCTCCGGATTGTCGTCGCCAAACCAGCGGAAGAGCGGGTTTGCACCCTGCGCCTGGATCACACTAATCTTAGGCACTCGCGGAATCAGTCCGAGATGCTTCATCTCCAGGAACCCCTTGCCCAGCGCAGAGGAGTTGCCCAGGTTGCCACCAGGCACAACAATGTGCTCGGGCACCTGCCACTCCAACTGCTCCATAATCTCCATGGCCGGCGTCTTCTGCCCCTCCAGACGGTAGGGGTTGACCGAGTTCAGCAGGTAGATGGGAAAGCGCTTGACCAGCGACACCAGCAGATTCAGACAGCCGTCAAAGTCTGTCTTGAGCTGCACAGTCAGGGCGCCATAGTCCATCGACTGCGACAGCTTTCCCCAGGCAATCTTGCCCTCGGGGATAAACACGATCGACCGCAGCCCCGCGCGCGCCGCGTAGGCAGCCATGGCGGCAGAGGTATTACCCGTAGATGCGCACGCCACCCACTGGAAGCCGCGTTCCACAGCAACCGAGAGCGCCGCCGTCATCCCGGTGTCCTTGAAGGAGCCCGTCGGGTTCATGCCCTGGTGCTTGGCCAGCAGCCAGTCCACACCGGCCAACTCCGCGCATCGCGGCATCTCGTACAGCGGAGTGTTGCCCTCGAACAGAGTCACCACCCGATCCATATTGCGCACAATCGGCAACAGCTCCCGGAAGCGCCACACGCCGCTCTGATCCACCGCCATGGTGGACGTCTTGCGCTCCTGCCACAGGTGTCGCATGCCGCCGGGGTTAGGCAGGCGCAGGTCAGCAGGCGTAGCCGTGCCGGCGCCGGGGCTCCACGGATAGATCACTTCATACAGCCCTTGGCAGTCCGGGCAGCGAAAATCGCTGCTCCAGGCATCCGCGGCGATCCGTACACCGCAGTTTGTGCATCGTAGTTGATGTGTCGCGTTCATCCGTCTACCCTTTGGGCTATTGTATGCAATCGAATCCGCACATGCTGAAACGCATCCCATTGCTTCTCCTGCTCGGCGTTTTGGCAGCCGTGCTTCCCTGCTGCCGCGCCCAGTCGCCACGTGTGGTCCATGTGCTCGCGGCCGCAGACCTCCAGCCCGTAATGCCGGCTTTGGCTGATGCTTTCGCGCATGCTACGGGCATTCACCTGGTCGTCAGCTTTGGATCGTCCGCAACCCTGGCAACCCAACTCCTCAACGGCGATCCCGCCGACCTGTTCCTGTCGGCCGATTACACCTTTCCCGAGAACCTCGTCGCCGCCGGCCTGGCCGACACCTCGGAGCCGCTGCCCTATGCACGCGGCACCCTGGTTCTGTGGGCGCGCAACGGCTCGCCACTGCAGCCTCTCTCGCAGAACACCCTCAGCGACAGCCGCGTCACCTCGCTCGCGATCGCGAACCCGGAACACGCCCCCTACGGCCGCGCTGCCGTCGCCCTGCTCACCTGGATGAAGCTGTACGATCAGCTCAAGCCCCACATCGTCACGGCAGAAAACATCGCCCAGGCGGCGCAGTTCGTCGAATCCGGCAACGCGCAGCTCGGCCTCATCTCCCTCACCGAAGCCTCCACCGACCACCTCAAGCAGCTCGGATCCTTCATCCGCATGGCGCCTACGGCCTACCCGCCGATCCGTCAGTGCGCCGTAGTGATGAAGAAGTCCGCGCATCGCGACGACGCGCACGCCTTTCTGGACTGGCTGCGCTCGCCCGCGATTCAGCAAAACCTGCCCCGCTACGGCCTCGATCCCGTTCAGTAGCAGCGCTCCGTTACACTGATCGCAATGGACACCCAGGCTCTCTGGCTCACTCTGCGCCTCGCGCTCAGCACCACGGCGCTGCTACTGGTGTTCGCCCTGCCACTCGCATGGTGGATCGCATCTGGCAACGGTGCCGTGCGCGCGCTGATGCAGGCCGTTGTGGCGCTGCCCCTCATGCTGCCGCCAACCGTACTGGGCTTCTATCTTCTGGTGGCCATGGGGCCGCTCACGGCTCCAGGGCGTCTCATCATTCGGCTCTTCGGCCATCCGCTAGCATTCTCCTTCTCCGGACTGGTGGTCGGCTCCGTGCTCTACAGCCTGCCGTTTGCAGTACAGCCGCTGGTAGCGGGATTCCGCGCAGTCGATTCTTCGCTGCTCGAAGCAGCGGCCACACTCGGTGCTTCGCCCGTCCGCACCTTCTGGCAGGTTCTGCTCCCGCTGGCTAAACCATCGCTGATCACCGCAGCCGTGCTCACGTTTACCCACACCGTAGGAGAATTCGGGGTTGTGCTCATGCTCGGCGGCAACATTCCGGGGGCCACCCGCACCCTCTCCATCTCGCTCTACGACCAGGTGCAGGACTTCAACTACGCCGCCGCAAACCGCACTGCCGCCGTCCTGCTCGCATTCAGCCTGCTCACCTTACTTGCCATCTACTGGCGCGGTGCGGAGAGGAGGCCGTTGCTTGGCTGAATCGCCTCTCTCTACACCGGATCCCATCTGCTTTGTCCGCCTCCGCCACTCCATCGGCCTGCTCACCATCGATGTTGAGTTCGCGATAAGGCAGCCTTGGACAGTCCTTTTCGGCCCATCGGGCTCGGGTAAAACCACCATCCTGCGGGCCATGGCTGGCCTCGTCCGTCCGGACAAGGCGCTGATCGTCTCGCGCCGCCAGACCATCGCCGCAGATGCGGGGAAACATCGCTTCGTCCCTGTCCACAAGCGCAACACACGCCTCGTAGCCCAGCGGACAGCCCTGTTCCCGCATATGACGGTGCAGCAGAACGTCCTGTTTGGCGTCCGCCCCGCCAGCGACGGCACAACGGCGACCGCATTCGCCGAGATCGCCATCGAGCACTTTCGGCTAAAGGCCCTGTTGAGATCGATGCCCTCGACCCTCTCCGGGGGAGAGCAGAGACGCGTCGCCATCGCCAGCGCGGTCGCTTCGGCCATGAGCCTGGGGGATGGCGCGATCCTTCTGCTCGACGAGCCATTCAGCGGGCTGGATGCCCCTTTGCGCGACGAACTCATCGTCGACCTGCGCCACTCCCTCGCGGCGCTGAGCATACCGGTGCTTTCGGTCACGCACGATGTCGGCGAGGCGTTCCAATTGGGCGCTGAGGTCATCCAGATTGCCCAGGGGCGAGTGGTGGCTCAGGGGCCTGTCGCCCAGGTACTGGCTGCGGAGCGCATCCGGCTGCTGCAGCAGCTCAATCCGGCAACCTGAGTCAGCCAGCACATCGAAAAAGATTTGCGACTTTGCTCAGCAAATAGACAGGACACTACCCCAGCATCACCGGCTCCTGCTCCAGCTTGATCGCGGTCCGCTGCCACACTCCACCGATGACTGCGTCGCGCAGTGCGAGAATCTCCGCCGCAGTCGCCCCGCCACGGTTCACAATGGCGAGCACATGCTTGCTGGATAACCCCGCCCGGCCGAGCGAGAAGCCTTTGTGGAATCCGGCCCGTTCAATCAGCCATGCTGCCGATAGTTTCACACTTCCCTCGCTGTACCCCGCACCCGCCGGGAACTGCGGAATCTCGTCCACGCTGCAATCGCCCACCGCTGCCAGCCGCGCAACAGTTGCCACATCCACAATAGGATTCTTGAAGAAGGAGCCCGCGCTCGCCGAATCGGCGTCGGCAGAATCCAGCAACATCCCTTTGCGCGCGCGAATGGCCCGCACCGCAACGGCCGTCTCCATCAGCGTCGGGCGTAGCACCCCACGCTCGGCAAAATACTGCTTCACATCGCGATAGCCCAGGTGCGGAGCGCCGTCCAGCTTCAGCGAGTACTCCACTCGTATGATCGCATACCGTCCCATCTGCGAGGAGTTGAAGATGCTGCGGCGATAGGTGAACCCGCACTCAGCCGCAGCCAGGTGCACAACCCGCCCCGCCTCCAGGTCGAGCGCACGGACGCTGGCTATGCTGTGCGACACCTCCTGCCCGTACGCCCCAACGTTCTGCACCGGAGTGCCGCCAACGCTGCCGGGAATGCCGGCCAGGCACTCGATCCCGGCGCAGTTCTTCTCGACCACCAACTGCACCACCGCGTCCCAATCCATTCCGGCATCCGCGCAGATGGTCGCAAAACCGTCACCCCCATCTCGCCACTCGGATGCCGACCCTGTGATGCGGATTACCACGCCGGGAAACCCAGCGTCGTTGACCAACAGGTTGCTGCCGCCGCCCAGGATGAAATGCGGCGCGCCCTGCTCGTGGGCAAAGCGCACAGCAGCAAGCATCTCGCCTTCGTCGCCCGTCTCCACCATCCAGCGCGCCGGCCCACCCACGCCGAGCGTGGTGTAGGGCGCCAGCGGAACATTCTCAAGAATCGTCACGCCTCTAGACTAGTGCAACTCGTTCGTTTGCAACTGGCAGAGTCGAGCAAGTGGCGTACCTTCCCCTGCACCCCGTACAATCGGGATTGAAGCAGCTTGTCGACCAGCAGCTTTCCCTAGGAGGAAACAAATGTACCCAGAGATCATGCTGATCCCCATGCGCGAGGAACTCACCCGCGCCGGACTGAAAGAAGCACGGACTGCCGCAGAGGTAGATGCAGCCCTGGCCCAACCCGGCACCACCATGCTGGTGGTCAACTCGGTCTGCGGATGCGCTGCCGGTAAAATGCGCCCGGCAGTCCGTCTGGCCTTGCAGCACGCAATCACGCCCAACCAATCTGTCACCGTCTTCGCCGGCCAGGATCGCGAAGCTACGGAGAAGGCGCGCGGCTACTTCACCGGACATCCGCCAACGTCGCCGGCCATCGCCATCCTTCGCGACGGGCAGCTTGTCTACCTGATGCAGCGCTCCGCGATTGAAACCTCCACCGCACCGGCCATCGCCCAGGAACTCACGCGGGCCTTCGACGCCTACTGCGCCACCACGACCGTATAAGCATCCTCCGCGTTCCGTATCATCCCCGGTTCTACGGCCAGTTCACCGCCGGGAACTGGGGATTTCTATTGTTTGGCCATGCACCCTCAACTGCAACCAGCTTTGCGCCGATGAGATATGCAGGCCATGTGCAGCAAAGTTATCACCTCCCCAGTCGCTATTGGATCGTTCCTCGCCGAGCCTCCACAGGACGCCTCGCCGCCCCCGGACGCACCTCGCGACTGGTCGGAATGGGTGCTCCTGGGCGAAAGCGCCGCAGTGCGCCATCTCCGAGCGCAGGTTCGCCGCATCTCCCCACACTTCCGCACCGCGCTCATCCGCGGTGAGGCGGGCACCGGAAAATCCCTGGTCGCGCGCGCGATCCATGCCCACTCCCCCGTCAGCGACGGCCCATTCGTCGTGGCCCCCGCGGAGTATGTGGTTGAGTGCCTTGCCGCTGGCGAGTCCACCTGTTCGGCGACCATTCATGCCGCCGCATCGCTGCTCGCCTCCGCCCAGGGCGGCGTCCTTTACCTGGAAGGTGTCGGCGAACTCTCCTACCCGCTGCAGACGACCATCTACCGCTTCATTCGCTGGGCGGAGGAACGCCGCACGGCGCCGACCAACTCCACCTACAACGGCCCGGAGCGGCGGTGCGCCAACCTCCGCAGCGCACCCACCCGCATCCTCGCCAGCTCACGCAGCGACCTGCGCGCCCTGGCGCTCACCGGGCGCTTCCGCCAGGACCTGTACACCCACCTCTCAGCGGTCGAGATCATCGTTCCCCCCCTGCAACAGCGCGTGGACGATATCAGCGAGCTCTCCACCTGGCTGCTCAACCGGCTGGCCGAGCAGGCCGGTCAGCCATTCAAGCGGCTCACAGACGCTGCAATGGCGCACCTCAAGGCGCTGCCCTGGCCCAACAACCTTCGCGAACTGGAGGAGTCGGTCTCCCGCGCAGCTTCGCTGGTAGAAGACTCCACCATCGAGCGGCGCCACCTGCTCCCACTCAGCGAGGCCGAAGCCGCCGGCCAGGCGGCGCCTCTGGGCCGCTGGCCAGACCGCCTGCACGACGTCGTGCAACTGCACGTCCTCAATATCCTCACGCGCTGCGGCGGCAACAAACTGCGCGCCGCGGAACTGCTCGGCATCAGCCGCTCCACGCTCTACCGCATGCTCGGAGCATCCCAGACCCAGCCGAATCCATAAGACTCCTCCGGCCAATCCACCCGCCTGTCGGGGGATGGCCAAAGGCAGCAGGCAGCGACCCTGGCCCTGCCGGCAGCTACCCGTGTTCCGGGAGTTCCCGGTACTCTCATAGAGGAGTGTTCTTGAGAGGTCGAATGAAACAGCTTTTCCGCATTCTGTGCGCCTGCTCCCTGGTCGCAGTCTTCGCGCCCGCCCATGCGCCACAATCCCAGCTTTACGCTCAATCCGCCGCAGCCGTCGCGGCGCCGGCACCAAGCTCCCCCGACGATATCGCCGCCCGGTCCAAACAGCTCAGCAGTCTCTTCAACGACATTTGGCAGGACAAGCTGAAGCATCAGCCGGAGTACGCCACCTACCTCGGCGACAAGCGCTACGATAGCGAACTCTCGGACAACTCCCCGCGCGCCATCAACGACGCGCTGGCACGCGGACGCACGTACATCGAGCGCCTATCCGCCATCGACGCCGCGGGACTCCCGCACGAGGAGCAGCTCTCCGCCGAGCTGATGCTGCGCTCGCTGATTGAGGACCAGGAGGGCGCCAAATTCAAGGAGTGGGAGATGCCTGTCACCCAGTACGACGGCCTCCAACTCCAGTTGCCGCAACTCGTCCAGCACACCTCCTTCGACACCGCAGACGACTACGACCACTACATCGAGCGGCTGGGCAAGGTTCCGCAGGCCTTTACGCAGACGATGACCAACATGCAGACGGGCATCGACGACCACCGCACACCGCCGCAATACCTGATGGAGAAAGTGCTCACGCAGACCCAGGCCATCGCCGCGCAGAAGCCGGAGGACAGCCCGTTCGCGCTGCCGCTCAAGAACTTCCCGGCGTCCGTCTCGGCCGCGGACCGCAAGCGGATCTCCCAGGATGTGCTGGACACGATTGCCCAGCAGGTGCTGCCGTCGTACCAGCGCTTCGCAAAGTTCCTCGCGGTCACCTACATCCCCGTCTGCCGCAAGGACCCGGGAATCTGGGCGCTCCCCGACGGCGACGCCTACTATGCCTTCCGCATCCGCCAGAGCACAACGCTCGACAAGTCCGCCGCGGAGATCCACCAGATCGGGCTGGAGGAGGTCAAACGAGACGAGGCTGAGATACTCGCCATCGTGCACCGGCTTGGGTTCGCGGACCTGCAGAGCTTCTCCGCTGCGCTCAAGGCCAACCCCAAAGAGCATGCCGCCTCCGCCGACGCGCTGATCGCAACCTACAAGGGCTACATCGGACAGATGCAGCCTCGCCTCCCGGAGCTATTCGGCCGCCTGCCCAAAGCCAAGCTGGAGGTCGTCCCCATGCCCGCGTACATGGCGCCGGATCAGCCCCAGGCGTTCTACGACCAGGGGACGTCCGACGGCAAGCGTCCCGGCAACGTCGATGTAAATACCTACCACTGGGCCGACCGTTCGCTCGTAGACGTCGAGGCCGTCGCCTACCACGAGGGCATTCCCGGCCATCACCTTCAAATCTCAATCCAGCAGGAGCTTACCAGCCTTCCAGACTTTCGCAAGCAGGCCTACTACACCGCCTACACGGAAGGCTGGGCACTCTATTCCGAACGGCTTGGCAAGGAGATCGGCTTCTACCAGGATCCCTACTCCGACTATGGCCGCCTCGAAGCCGATATGTGGCGGGCGATCCGTCTGGTGGTGGATACCGGCGTCCACTCGCAGCAGTGGACCCGCCAGCAGATGGTGGACTACTTTCACCAGCACTCAGCCATCGACGAGACCAATGTGCAGTCCGAGGTCGATCGCTACATCGCCTGGCCCGGGCAGGCATTGGGCTACAAGATGGGCCAGCTCAAAATTCTTCAACTCCGCGACCACGCCAAAACGGCGCTCGGCCCGGCCTTCGACCTGAAGGCGTTCCACGACGTCATCCTCGACTCCGGCGCGCTTCCGATGGATGTTCTGGAGCAGCAGGTAGACGCCTGGATCGAAGCCCAGAAGGCAGCGTCTCCAAAGGCTCCCTAAAGGCGCGGCAGCCCCCCGGTCTAGGAGGGGAAGCTCGAACGCGCCAGCCAGTTCCCGAAGGAAGCTCTGCTCACCGGCAGGGTCGGGATCTATCGCACGTCATCCAGCTCCAGCAGATACCGGGCCTCTTCCAGCGTGAGCAGGTCTCCGTCCACGCCCAGTTCATAGTCGCCGGCGTTCGCTGGAACCGGGATCACCGTATCTACCCTGTGCCCCTTCCTGCGAAGGATATCCACTACCAGATCGATATCGACCATATGCCGCTACCTCCGGGCGCACCCCAAGCCGTCACTGTGCGGGACACACCCCTGCCATGCAGGGATGGGCGATCTTACACTGGGGTTGCCCTGCTCACTTCGAAAATGAGCGCAAGTAGATCACCAGGTTCCAGATCTCCACATCCTTCGCTCGCGGACCTTCTGCCGGCATCTTGTCCTTATCGTTCCCGTTCTTGATGGTGTTGAAGATCTGGGCGTCCGTCTTGTCCTTGAGTGTGGCCGGATCGCCGAAGTCCTTGATCGTCAGATGCATATCCGCAACCAGGTCCCCCTTGCCGTTCCCTTTGTCCCCATGGCACAGCGCACAGTCCATCCCATAGATCGTCCTGGCGCGTGCCTGGGATTCCGGCGTTGCCGTCACCGGATTGCTTTGCGTTGTCTCGTCCGCCGCCGGCGCTGCGTTGCCGGGTGTGGCGACCGGTTGCTGCGGCATCATGGCCAGCAGCAAGACCGGCGGAAGCGCACATATGAGCTTCAACATACAAACCTCCTTGACGGGCGGGTGGATCCCGGCCCTCCCGGCCCACAAGAAGCACATCCACCTGTACAGATGCAGTTTCCTCCCGTGGTCACAGTTCGTCTGTGTCCACTGTCACGCCTGCGCTCGCAGTCGAAGGTCGACCAATCCCATCCCCCCGGCAGACTCTCTGGTAGCCTGTTTGGATGAGTACTGACACCTACGAACTACCAGTCCAGGCACCTGTACTTCCGGGCCTGCGCGTCGCCATTCTCGGTGCGGGCAAGATGGGCGGAATTCTGCTCCAGGCCTTTCTCAAGAACAACCTTGTGCTGCCCGAACAGATCGTTGCCACAGTGCAGCATCCGGACCGCGCCCAGGCGCTCTCCGTGCAATACGGCGTTGAGGTGGGCACCAGCAACCTTGCCGCGGCCCAGCATGCGGATGTCATCCTGCTCGGCGTCAAGCCCACTCAGGTCACAGCCGTAATCGCAGAGATCGCGCCTGCGCTCAATCCGTCCAAAATGCTCCTCTCGTTCGCCGCATCGGTCAAGACGCGTTCCATCGAGGACGCTGCCGGCTGCGATCTCGCCGTAGTCAGGGCCATGCCGAACACGCCCGCCATGCTCGCCGCCGCCATCAGCGCACTGTGCCCAGGCCGCTTTGTCACCACCGAGCAGATGGCCATCGCCCAGCGGATCTTCCAGACCGTCGGCCGCACCGTGGTGGTGGAAGAGAAGCACATGGACGCGGTCACCGGGCTCTCCGGCTCTGGACCGGCCTTCCTCTACATCATCATCGAGGCGCTCGCCGAGGCTGGCGTCAACGTCGGTCTGCCCCGCGACGTGGCCACGCTGCTGGCCGCGCAGACGGCTTACGGCTCGGCACGCATGGTGCTGGAGACGGGGTACCACCCGGCGCTGCTGAAGGACGCCGTGACCACGCCCGCAGGCTGCACGGTGGACGGGATACTGGAACTCGAAGAGGGTGGCTTACGCGTTACTCTGATTAAGGCAGTCAAGCGGGCCACCCAGCGCGCCAAGGAGCTGGCCGCAGGGTGACCCCCATCACAGTCCGCTGCGGGGTGTGGGCGGTATATTGGCCTGTTCGAGGGGCACACCCATCCGTCGATTCCAAACCAATGGCACCACTCGATCCAGAGGTAGCAAATCCGCTATGAGAGCACTGTACAAAACTTGTTTCGTCGCACTTTTCTTGTCCTTGGCAACTTTGGCCGCAGCTGCGCAGCAACGTGTCCACGCAGCTTCAGGAGTCGTCACCGCGATCCGCCCAAAGATTCGGATGATCGAGCTGGACATGGACGATGGCACGTCGGGCCATTTCAAGTGGCTCAGCAAGTCGGACCCACCGATCGAGTTTGACAAGAGCGTCAGCACAGACACCGTTGCCGCCGACCAGTTCGCGACCCTCAAGGTGCACGTCATCCTCTACTACGTTGGCGAAGGGGACGTGCGTACAGCCGTTGCCGTCCGCGCCCTGGGCGATGCTCCGCTCAATACAGCCAACGGCACCGTGGTCAAATTGAACCGCCATGACCGTCAATTGACCATCAAGACCAGTACCGGCACGGAAGAGTCGTTCCGCCTGGACCCCAAGACCGTGGGTGACACTGAGAATGGCGTCGCGCAGGGCTTGAAGTTCGACTTCAACAAGGGCAACCCGGTCCGTGTCACCTTCACAGCAAGTGACGGCGGCGAAACGGCCTTGCTGATCGCTCCCGTTCTATAACGCACAGGATCGCACGATGGCAACCTCGTCAACCGCCGCACCGCACAATCGGCTCCTGGCTCGGTTCGCCTGGTTCGCCGTCTTCTACAACGTCCTCGTCATTGTATGGGGAGCGCTGGTGCGTGCCAGCGGCTCCGGAGCGGGTTGCGGCAACCACTGGCCGCTGTGCAACGGTCAGGTGATCCCGGTGTCGCCCGGCTTCCATACCATCATCGAGTTCACCCACAGGATGATGACCGGCGGCTCGGTGCTGGTTGTGTCGGCGCTGTTGGTCTGGACCTTCTGTACGGCTGCAAAGGGCTGGAAAACTCTCTACAAACTAGCCGGTATCACCCTCCTGACATCGATAACTGTTTCCCTGTTAGTTCGAGTCTTTCTTCTGGTCGAAGGGCCGCAGCAGAACAATCTCGCGATTATCGCCCCTGGCGTCTCTATCCTGATTTCTCTAACCATCTGGATATTCGTCGTATGGAACTTCGACATGCGGAGTAAGGCAAACGCCGCCTGCGGGTTCGCCGTCACGTCCATGCTGCTGCTGTTGAACGAAGCATTCCTCGGCGCGCTGCTGGTCAAGCTCGGATACGTCACCGGCAACGACTCGACCGGCCGGATCGTGGTGCTGTCGATTCACCTCAGCAACACATTGTTACTGATGGCCGCGCTGACGCTTACGGCGCGCTTCCTGTCGCCGGCCCAGGGCGACGCACCGCATCGCTGGGCGGGCCTGCAGCGCGCGCCTGGCTTCGGCTGGGTGGTTGCCGGACTTGCCGCAACCATCGGTGTCGGCGTCAGCGGCTCGATGGCGGCTCTGGGCGACACCCTCTTCCCCGCTTCATCGCTCCAGGCGGCCTTTGCCCAGGACTTCGCCGCAAACTCGCCCCTTCTGCTGCGCTTGCGGCTCGTCCACCCTGCCTGCGCGCTTGTCACCGCGGCCTTTGTGCTGTGGCTCATTGCGCGCTCCCACCAAATTGGACCACACAAGCTCCCCACCCAGGAACCCTACCGCACCTTCCTCGGACACCTGCTGCTGGCTCTGCTGGTGCTCCAGTTCGCACTGGGAATCGCAGACGTGCTGCTGCTGACACCCGCGTGGATGCAACTGCTGCACCTGTTCGGTGCGGACCTCTATTGGGTCACCCTGGTCCTGCTGGCGGCTGACACCATCTGGCCAGTCACGCCAGTTCCCCTGCCAGTCGCAATACCTTCCCCTTCAGCCTCGACCGCTTAGATCTACGCCTTCGTTAGTGCTGATCGGGCTTGCCCGCCATCGCGTCCCCGGCATTCTCGCTCCGGTGCGCCGTCGCCTTCGCCACTGACTTGGTCTTGTGCGCAGTCTTTTTGGCCGCGACCTTGGTGTCATGTCCAGCGTCCTTGGTTGCGTCGGCAGTCTTGTCTGCCGCGCGCCCCGTCGCGTGAGCCGTCTTGTGATACACCTTCTTCGTCGCGTGCGCCGTGTCCTTCGCGGCAACCTTGGTGGCGTGCCCGGTATCCACCGCGGCATCTTTCGTCGCGTGGCCTGCATCCTTCGTATCCTGCTTTGCGTCTTGGGCATTAGCTAGGCCCACGCCAAGGCCCAACGCAAGTCCAGCAATTATCGAAAGCCGCGTCCATCCCATCCGTTTCATGCGCAATCCCCCCGGCTTGCCTTGGGCAAGCAATCTCACTTAGATTCGCAACAGCCGTCCGGAGATGCATACGAATAGCCAGCCAAAACGCCTACCATGGCAACCCGTCGCCGAAGTCGGTATATTTCTCTACGGCTGAGAAAATCGTCCTCGAATCAACCAGACCGGCTGCACTGATCGAATCCCGCCGGCGGAATGGAAGCAATCTCCGATGCACTGTGCCGCAATCCCCGCCGTCATCCTGCTCGCCAGCACACAATTGACCCACCTCGCGCCCGTCGACATGGCTATCCTGCTGCTGTACTTTGCGATGGTCATCTTCATCGGTTTCTATGTAAAAGGTTCAACCAACACCAGCGAAGAGTTTTTTCTGGCTGGGCGAGAGATGTCCGCCTGGATTGCCGGCCTCAGCTTTGTCTCCGCCAATCTCGGTTCACTGGAGCTGATGGGCTGGGCAGGCGCCGCGTACCAGTACGGAATCCTCGCCACCCACTGGTATTGGATCGGCGCAATCCCGGCCATGCTCTTCCTCGGCATCGTCATGATGCCCTTCTATTACATCTCGAAGACGCACTCGGTCCCCGGCTACCTGCAACTCCGCTTCGGCGAGGGCGCGCGCGGACTCTCAGGCGTCTCCTTCGCCTTCATGACGGTGCTGATGTCCGGCGTCAACATGTACTCCATGGCGCTGGTGATGAAGGTCGTGCTCGGCTGGAACATCAACTTCTCCATGTGGGTCGGCGCAATCACGGTGGCGATCTATGTCATGCTGGGCGGCCTCCGCTCCGCCATCATCAACGAGGTGCTGCAGTTCGTGCTCATCTGGGCCGGGGCCATGCTCATCCCCATCCTCGGCCTCATAGAGGCAGGCGGCTGGACCAACCTCAAAGCGCAGATTACCGCGCGGGCCGGCGTCGAATACACCCACCTCTGGTCCACCACCGGCAACTTTGCGAACAACCCCATGGGAGTCAACTGGACCGGCCTCGTCTTCGGACTTGGGTTCGTCATCTCCTTCGGATACTGGACCACCGATTTCCTCGTCGTCCAGCGCGTGCTCTCCGCCAACAACCTGCGCGCGGCGCGTCTCGCGCCCATCATCGGATCTGCGTTCAAGATGTTCGTGCCCTTCTTCGTCATCCTGCCCGGCCTGCTGGCGCTGGTGCTGCTCAAGGACGCGTCGGGCCACCTTATTCAGCTCTACCCCGACGGCTCCGACATGGTCGTCAATCACGGCATGCACAGCTTCAATGAAGTGCTTCCGCTGATGATGATCCGTTACCTCGGGCCCGGCCTTCTGGGCCTGGGCATCACCGCCCTCATTGCTGGATTTATGTCCGGCATGGCCGGAAATGTAAGCGCTTTCTCGACCGTCTGGACCTACGACATCTACGGCGCCTACATCAACAAAAAGGCCTCGGACTCGCACTATGTCTCCATGGGCCGCTGGTCCACCATCGTCGGCATGGCCATCTCCGTTGGCACGGCCTACCTCGTCATGCATGCGGCCAGCATCATGGACTATGTGCAGGAGCTGTTCAGCTTCTTCATCGCGCCGCTCTTCGGCACGGTCATTCTTGGCATGTTGTGGAAGCGCGCCACCAAGGCTGGCGGCTTCTGGGGACTGCTGTCCGGCACAGCATCCTCCATCTTCATGTGGCTTGTGGTTCTTCACGACAAGACCAACATTCGCTTCATGATCCTGCAACCACATGCCTCGTCCGATACCATCCAGCGCGTCCAGGCGATGGCCGCCAACCTGTACCGTGCCGGCTGGTCCTGGTGCGTTTGCGTCCTTGTCACCGTCGTGGTCAGCTATATGACAAAGCCTACACCGGAGGCCCAGCTTACAGGCCTGGTCTACGGCTCTACCGTCATTCCTCACGATGGCTCTCGCAATCTCTTCGAAAAGCCCATCTTCTGGGCGGTCGTGATTGCCACCGTTCTGTTTGGCCTCAACCTCTGGCTCTGGTAAGCCCCCGGGATTGTCATTCTGAACGAAGGGAAGAATCCCCGCATTGAATTTGGAAGGAACAACAGCTATGACCGAACCCCATCCGCATCACGTCGACCCCAGCACCGAACAGTCGCTCTCCATCTGGTTCTTTGTTGGGGTCCTGATGCTTGCCTGTGGAGCCATCATCCTGGGCCAGGGCATCTACGAGTTCTCACACCCCGGCACCACCGTCCTCGCCAATCTCCACCCTGCCTTCTGGTGGGGTATGGTGATGACGCTCTTCGGCGCGTTCTATACCATCCGCTTCCGGCCACGCAAAGGCTGATCGGCTGGCACGCCCGTTGCCGTGCTACCCTGTCGGACATGAACGAGCCAATGAGCGTCGAACAGATTTATCAGATCGAGGAATACAGGGCGCTACGCAAGGAGATCGAGTACTATATCGCAGAGTTTCGTTCTCAGGAGCGGAACGTCGTGATCGCCGTCGGGGTGATCTGGGGATGGTTGATCGGCAACCATCAGTGGCATTACCTGCCATGGCTGGTTCCAGTCCTATTGTGTGGCGCGGCCTCCATCCGTTCTCATGTGCTGAATAAGCATATGGGTGTGATCAGCAGATACATCGCGTCCCTGGAGGATTCTTTCGGAGTCGGCGGGTGGGAGCACCATTTCACCCGCATTGTCAGAAGGAGGAAGTACAGCAACTTCGCAAACGTCTTTCTTACTAACACGCTCCTCCTGCTTGCAATCGTGGGTTTTTTCTTTCATTCGCAACTACTCAAATGAGCGCCTCGCGGGTCTGAATTCCGCCGAAAGTACGGGCATCCTCAACACGCCACATCAAGGGAGTTTCAAGAAATGTCTCGACCAATGACCATGGGAGTCCTCGTAGGCAACCGCGGATTCTTCCCCTCGCACCTCGCAACCTCAGGCCGCCTCGAAATCATCGCTGCACTCGAAGCCGCCGGCATCAAGCCCATCGTGCTGCACCCGGACGTGACTGCCCACGGAGCAGTTGAAACTTACGAGGACGCCAAAAAGTGCGCGGCCCTGTTCAAGGCCCACGCCGAGGAGATCGACGGTCTCATCATCACGCTGCCGAACTTCGGCGAAGAGCGCGGCCTGGCCGACGCCATCCGCCTGGCCGATCTCCGCGTCCCCATCCTCATCCAGGCTACGCCGGACACCCCGGGCAAGATGTCCATCGCCTTCCGCCGCGACAGCTTCTGCGGCAAAATGTCCATCTGCAACAACCTGAAGCAGTACGGCATCCCCTACTCGCTCACCACACTGCACACCGAGGCGCCAGACTCGCCGGAGTTCAAGGCCGACCTCCTGTGGTTCGCCGCCGTCTGTCGGACGGTTCGTGGCCTGCGGAACGTCCGCTTCGGAGCCATCGGCGCCCGCCCCACCGCGTTCAACACGGTCCGCTACTCGGAGAAACTCCTCGAACGATCGGGCATCACCGTCGAGACCCTCGACCTCAGCGAAGTGATCGGCCGCATCGGCCGCATGGCCGACAACGACGATGCCGCCGAGGAAAAACTCGCTGCAATCAGGAAATACATCCCCGTCGGCCAGACACCAGAGGCAGCGCTGCTGAAGATGGCCAAGCTCGGGGCTGTCATCGACCATTGGATGAAGGCCAGCGAACTCACCGTCTCCGCCGTGCAGTGCTGGACCTCCATCGAGGAGTTCCTTGGCATCGTCCCCTGCACTGTCATGTCCATGATGAGCGAGAACCTCATCCCTTCCGCCTGCGAGGTCGACATCCTCGGCACGCTCTCCATGTACGCCCTCACCCTGGCCAGCGAGACGCCCTCCGCGCTGCTGGACTGGAACAACAACTACGGCGACAACCCGGACAAGGCCGTCTGCTTCCACTGCTCCAACCTGCCCAAGCACTTCTTCAACGAAGGCATGAAGATGGATTATCAGCTCATCATCGCAGGCACGGTCGGCAAGGAGAACACTCACGGCACGCTCGACGGCACCGTCAAAGCCGGTCCCATGAGCTTTGCCCGCTTCACGACCGATGACTTCACCGGAACCGTCCGCGGCTACGTCGGCCAGGGCGCCTTCACCAACGACCCGCTCAACACCTTCGGCGGAGCCGGGGTCGTCGAGATCCCCAACATGCAGAAGCTGCTCCACTACATCTGCGAGAACGGCTTCGAACACCACGTTGCCGCCAGTTTCTCCACCACTGCCGCGCCCATACACGAGGCCGCCACCAAGTACCTCAACTGGCCCATGCACTGGCACCAGTAGCGCTGGCCGCGCTTCCCTGCACTCTCCAGCCGGACGGTCATCACTCCATCACGAGCGCCGTCCGGCAATCCTATCCAGGTACGCTGCAATCTCGTCCCAGCCATCGTTCCTGGTCGCCAGCGCGACGTATCCATCCGGCCGCAGCAGCCACAGGCCGCCCGCGTGGAACGGAGGTCGCACCTCGTCTTCCAGCAGATTCCCGTAGAGCCCCAGCAGCACGCCCGCACCGTGCTTCGCTGCCGGCGTGGATACATCCGCGCACACCGCAAACCTGGGTGTATCGCCTGCCCCCACTGCGGGCTCCCCCCTGCGCAGCGGAGCGCGTTCCCCCGCCGCGGGGTTGTCGTACGCATGTCGCCCCGTGCGGGTCAACGGACTGGTCGGATACTCCACAGAAACTTCAGAGAATGTCTCCGCCAGAGCGTCCCGAACCATCGAGAGCCCGAACATCAAAGACGAAATGTAGTTCCGCACGGACTGCTTCATCTCACCGCGCAAAACGGCGAGCGACGAAATCCTGCCAGTATTCCTCAGTACCTGATCGGCGACCGCGCTACGTTCCAGGCTATAGCTGCCCAGCAGCGGTTCCTCCGCACCCATGCCGCGCCACACCAGCGCCAGCTTCCAGGCCAGGTTGAACGCATCCTGCATGCCGGTGTTCATCCCTTGTCCGCCCGCAGGGCTGTGTACATGGGCCGAATCCCCGACCAGAAACACCCGGCCGCTGCGATATTCGGCTACCTTGCGTTCGTTGATATGGAACCTGCCCATACTGATTGGGTCCGACGCCGTTATGCCCCCTCGTCCGCGCGCATCCAGGATCGCCTGCACCTGGCTCAGACTCGGCTCCGATCCTCCCTTGTCGGTCTGCGATGCACCAACGTCCGCAATCACCCGATATCGCTCCCCATCGATGGGCATCACCACAAGCACCCCTTCCGGGTGCCAGCCCACGTCAATCTCTCCGGGGGTGTCGACACCCTGTAGCCTCACATCGGCCAGAATCCATCCGCTCGGCTGCGCATCCCCACGGAACACTTTTTTCATCCCATGGCGCACCGTACTGCGCGCGCCGTCACATCCAATCACCCAGCCGCTCTGGACCTTCTCCTGGAGGCCACCCGTGTGGAGCAATACCGACTCCACCCCGTCCTGGGACTCCACGAACGACACCAGATCGACCCCGCGCTCGACGCCGATGCCAAAACTCCGCAGATGCTCTTCCAGCAATCGCTCCGTCTCGCTCTGCGGCAACATCAACACATAGGGGTGAGTCGTCGCAACGGTTCCCAGATCAATACGGCCGATGGCCTTTCCATCGGCAACGATATTGGCTACCTTGACCTTCATACCGGCCGAGACAAACGCACCGCCGCACCCCGACCGGTCCAGCAACTCAAGCGTCCGGCTCCACACCATCAGAGCCCTGGACTGGTCCGTGCGTTGCTGCGCGCGGTCCACAATGCGAACCGGCACACCGTAGCGTGCCAACTCTGCCGCCATGGTCAAACCAACCGGCCCCGCCCCCACCACCAAGACCATGTTCCCCATCGACATCCCTCATTCTGAAACATGGCACCGGCCCGTGCTCGTGAAGGCAGAACTAGATGCTTCGCGATGCAGCCAAGCCTGTCAAGCGGGAAAATGCTATTTGCCGCAGCAGTTGCTCAACCGATCAACCCCCCGCAACCAATCTCAAGCGACCTCGAAATTAGGCAGTTGTCCAATCGCTCAGCCGCCGCGTAGACTTGTGGGCGCACGTTGCAATCCATCTCAAAGGTTGACCTCATGAAGCTGGAGTTTCCCGCGCTGCTCTGTGTATCCGCTCTGCTCGCCACCACGCTCACCGCCCAGACACCGCCCCTGCCGGCTCCCTCCCCCGCAGCGCAGGTCGGGGCGCAGAACACGCCGCCGCGCAGGGTCCCCGAGGGGCCGTACAAGGAAGTGATTCCGCCCTCACCCGGTGACCTTACCGTGTGGCCGCGCGGCGCATCCCCGCAGGAGGTTGGCAAGGCATTAGCCGAGCACTTCGTCACCGGGACGCAAAGCGAACGATTCTCCGGCTATCCGTATGTGTGCACCTTCTACGGAGCCATGATCTTCGCCGCTCTCACCCATGACGACTCGTTGCGCGACCGCCTCATCGCCAGGTTCGATCCCCTGCTGCCCGGCGGCACCGGCCGCACGCCGCAGCGTCACCACGTCGACGACTCCATCTTCGGCGTGATGCCGCTGGAGATCGCCATCCAGACCAAAGGCCTTCCTACCTACGATCCCAAGTACCTCCAACTCGGCCAGTCCTGGGCGGACCGGCAGTGGGGCCCGCTGACGGCCGACACTCCGCCTGAGCTCCCCCAGGATGTCCACGATGCGCTGGTGAAGGATGGCCTCTCGCCCGAGACGCGTCTCTGGGTCGATGACATGTACATGCTCACCATGCTCCAGCTCGAGGCCTATCGCGCTACCGGCGACCGCAAATATCTCGACCGCGACGCGCACGAGATGGTCACCTACCTCGACCGCCTCCAGCAGCCTAACGGCCTCTTCTTCCACGCGCCCGACGTCAAGTACTTCTGGGGACGCGGCGATGGCTGGTTCGCCGCCGGCATGGCCGAGATGCTCCGCACCCTCCCCGCCGACCATCCCGACCGCCCGCGCATCATGGCCGGCTACAAAAAAATGATGGCGGCGCTACTGAAGTACCAGGGCGCAGACGGCATGTGGCACGAGTTGATCGACCACCCCGAGGCGTGGCCCGAATCCTCCAGCTCCGCCATGTTCAGCTTCGCGCTGATCACCGGCGTCAAGCATGGCTGGCTAGACGTGGCCACCTACGCGCCCGCAGCCCGCCGCGGCTGGATCGCCGTCGTCGGCTACGTCGACCAGAACCATGACGTCACCCAGGTCTGCACCGGCACCGGCAAGCTCGACAACATGCAGTACTACCTCGATCGCAAACGCGAGACCGGCAACCTGCACGGGCAGGCGCCCGTCCTCTGGGCCGCCGCAGCCCTGCTGCGCGACGAGAAATAATGTGTCGCCCAGACGCAAGCAGGTGTGACAGAGATCACAGCCAGCCGCCCGGCCAGCCTCTATCTTTAGCCATGAGGGGCTCACTCGAGAAGCATATGCCCAATGTCCTGCCGCCTGCCATCGTTGGGCGGCACGGGCGTTTAAAGGCCCTATAGGGATCCGCAACCGTCCGCGGTCAACGCCGGCATTGCGAAATCCGCCAATCTCCGCCATACTTAGGTGTTGGGTTTGTGTGAGCTGTGGTACCGCAGGCTGTGCCGGCGGATCGCTCGACTTCATCTCTTCGCCCATACATACCGTTTTCATCTGAGAGGATTCCCAAGTGTTGATGATTCGTCTGGCGCGCGTTGGCGCCCGCAAGCAGCCCCACTATCGCGTCGTTGTCATTGAAAAGGACCGTGCCCGCAATGGACGTTCCGTCGAAGTTGTCGGCACCTATAACCCGCGCACTTCGCCGGCGTCGCTCGAACTCAAGCGCGATCGCATCGACTACTGGGTCGGCAATGGCGCACAGTTGTCGGACCGTGTCGGCAAACTGCTCGCCAAGCCCGCCGTTGAACCTGTCGTCGCCGCTTAGTAACTAAGTGGTAAATTAGTAACCAGTTTCCAGTGCCCAAAGAGTGTCGCTTTCGCGGCATTCCTACTCCCCATTCTCCCGAATTTTCTGTAGACTTTCCGCAGGCTTGCTTGCGCGGGTCTGCGGTTCTCCCCCTGAGAATTACTCGGCAAGAGAGCTCCGCGCCGCACCGGTTGCAAGTCATTCCTACTCTGAAGACCTCTCCTAGAAGGAGGCTACGAGCGGAGTCAAACCGGTACGGCATATCTCCTAGAGGTGTCTGTGATGAATGAAGTTAGGCCAAGCGACTCCGAGCCGTCGGAGCTTATGAAGCGACTCATTTTGGAGATCGTACGGGCATTGGTAGACCAGCAGGATGACGTATCGGTCGAGTTGCTCGAAGACCACGATTCCACCGTCATCCGTCTCCGAGTCGCGCACCAGGACATCGGCAAAGTCATCGGCAAGCAAGGCCGCACCGCCCGCTCGCTGCGCACCATTCTGGGCGCAGCCAGCATGAAGCTGCACCACCGCTTCGCACTCGACATTCTGGAAGACGACGGGCCGCGTTCGGAAGCCTGACCGGGGCCCCCGCTGGTCTCGCGCTCGGCTCGCACGACCCAGCTTGCTCTCGCCGCAGTTTGCCACACTGCGACTTGGCAGCCTTGCTCCGCAGGTTGCGCGGCACAGGTACCATGCAATCCATGGACTCCACTTCGCAATGGGTCGTGCTCGCCCACATCCTCCGTCCCCAGGGACGCAAAGGTGAGGTGCTCGCAGACCTCTACACGGATTTCCCCGACCGCTTCGTTCAGCATCCCAGTGTCTGGCTCGCGACGCCCGGATTCGCCGGTCCGGTCGCGTTGCCGCCCACTGCCGCCGGCCAACCTCAAGCGGTCGAGGTCGCGGCCCACTGGCTTCCGCTCGGCAAGAACGCTGGCCGCATCGTTCTCCACTTCGCAGGCGTTGACACTATCGAGCAGGCCGAGAAGCTCTCGGGCAAGGAGGT
>Ga0302202_10000734_pt1 | contig 42297 bp, 35 predicted proteins | sample II_Bog_N3_3_FD_194579 | JGI IMG/M metagenome (GOLD analysis project Ga0302202, IMG submission 194579) | Peat permafrost microbial communities from Stordalen Mire near Abisko, Sweden - II_Bog_N3_3 | ecosystem: Environmental > Terrestrial > Soil > Wetlands > Peat | place: Sweden: Abisko...
CATCGAGATCCACACTGCCACGATCGGTGAAGCGTGGGTCGAGGTTGCGCGGCGCATCCTGGCTGACGGCTTGCCGAGCACGTACGACGGGCTGGCCGTGGTCGAGGTGCCGCGCGTCACTCTCACCGTTGCTGCGCCTCGCGCCGACGACCCGATCATCGAGCAGTTTGCGGACCCCGGGCGGCTGGCCTGGATGCACGCCAACTTCACCGACCATGCCCTTGTGCGCGAGCTCGGGGATGCCCGAAGCTACGCCAGCCGGCTCTTTGACTATGGGGATGCGGGCAGAAACCAGGTCGACTGGCTTGTCGAGAGGCTTCGCTCAGATCCGACCACCCGGTCCGCGACGATCACAACGTTCGAGCCGCTCCTCGACACGTCGTATATCCCGTGTGTCAGCCTCCTCGATTTCTGGCTTCGCGATGGCGCGCTCGAGCAGGTCGTCTACGCCCACAGTATCGACTTCGGGGCAAAGGGGTACGGCAACCTGGTTGAGCTGGCCTGGTTGCAGCAGCACATCGCGGGCCGGCTCGGGGTATCGGCCGGGCGGCTCGACTTCTTCGTGAAGTCCGCGCACGTGTACTCCACCGAATTCGACTATATGAACGCGGTGTTGGCGAGGGTAGAAACAGTCCGCTAAGCTGGAATGTCGCGATTATGCCCGGTGTTAATCGGGTGTGACAGCACTTCTCATCCGCCCGCCCGTGGCGAACCAATAACCAAGTTCCACGTCACTGGCCCGATTTATGTCTTCACCGACATTTTCCTACTGGAGCAACAACTACATGACACTCATCACGACCGACGCTGTAAAAAAAAGCGGGGCGCCCAAGCAGGTTGCCATCAACGACATCGGATCTGCTGAAGATTTCCTTGCCGCGGTCGAAAAGACTCTCAAGTTCTTCAACGACGGCGACCTCATCGAAGGAACCGTCGTCAAGATCGATCGTGACGAGGTGCTCCTCGACGTCGGTTACAAGACCGAGGGTGTAATCCCCTCGCGCGAACTTTCCATCAAGCACGATGTCGACCCCACCGAGGTCGTCCAGGTTGGAGACCTGGTCGAGGCTCTCGTTCTCCAGAAGGAGGACAAAGAGGGTCGCCTCATCCTGTCCAAGAAGCGCGCGCAGTACGAGCGTGCGTGGGGCGATGTGGAGAAGATCAAGGATGCCGACGGCGTGGTGACCGGATCGGTCATCGAGGTCGTCAAGGGTGGCCTCATCGTCGACATCGGACTGCGCGGATTCCTGCCCGCATCCCTCATCGAGCTTCGACGCGTTCGTGATCTCACGCCGTACCTCGGCCAGGAGATCGAGGCGAAGATCCTCGAGCTCGACAAGAACCGCAACAACGTGGTGCTGTCCCGCCGTGCGCTCCTCGAGCAGACGCAGAGCGAGAGCCGTACGACGTTCCTCGGCAACCTTGCCAAGGGCCAGGTTCGTAAGGGTGTCGTCTCGTCTATCGTCAACTTCGGCGCGTTCGTCGACCTCGGCGGCGTGGACGGGCTCGTGCACGTCTCAGAGCTCTCGTGGAAGCACATCGAGCATGCCTCAGAGGTCGTCGAGGTGGGCCAGGAGGTCACTGTCGAGATCCTCGAGGTCGACCTCGACCGTGAGCGCGTCTCACTCTCGCTCAAAGCCACCCAGGAAGACCCGTGGCAGGTGTTCGCTCGCACGCACGCGATCGGCCAGGTTGCCCCAGGAAAGGTCACGAAGCTCGTGCCATTCGGTGCGTTCGTTCGCGTCGCTGAGGGCATCGAGGGACTCGTGCACATCTCGGAGCTCTCGGGCAAGCATGTCGAGCTCGCTGAGCAGGTTGTCTCGGTCGGCGACGAGGTCTTCGTCAAGGTCATCGACATCGACCTCGAGCGTCGCCGCATCTCGCTCAGCCTCAAGCAGGCCAACGAGGGCGTTGACCCGGACGGTACCGAGTTCGACCCGGCCCTGTACGGCATGCTCACCGAGTACGACGAGGCTGGCAACTACAAGTACCCGGACGGATTCGACCCGGAGACCAACGAGTGGCGCGACGGTTTCGAGACCCAGCGCGAGAAGTGGGAGCAGGATTACGCTGCCGCCCAGGCTCGCTGGGAGTCGCACAAGAAGCAGGTTGCTGCCGCCGCCCTCGAAGAGGACCAGCCCAGCTCCGGCGTGCCGGCCGGCGCATCCTCTTTCTCGAGCGATGACTCAGCCGTCACGTCTGTCGGCACTCTCGCCGACGACGAGTCGCTTGCGGCTCTGCGCGAGAAGCTCTCCACCGGTAACTAGCGGTAAAAGCAGGACGGCCGGCCTCGACAGGGGCCGGCCGTCCCGTCGTTAACCCACCTGATGCCCCGGTGGCGGGAGAAAGTGCACGCTATGGGCGGAGATCCATGCCGATGGGCGGAGTAACGACTCCCGCCGGGGTGCAGTTTCTCCCGCCAACCTGGGGGCCGGTTCGGAGGCCGAGCGCCGCCCGCGTTATTGGTTAGGGTGGAGAAATGAAGCTGATCGGCCTCACGGGCGGCATCGCGTCCGGCAAGTCCACGGTCGGCAAGCGGCTCGCGGAACTCGGAGCCGTCGTGGTGGATGCCGACCAGCTCGCCCGCGAAGTCGTCGAGCCTGGTACCCCGGCCCTTGCCGACATCGCGCGCGTGTTCGGCCCGTCCGTCATCGCCCCGGATGGCTCGCTCAACCGACCAGCTCTTGGCGCCATCATCTTTTCCGACGCAGCCAAGCGCGAGCAGCTGAATGCAATCACTCACCCCGCCATCTGGAGGAGGGGGAACGAACTGTTCGCGGAGGCCGAGGCACGCGACCCTGACGTCGTCATCGTCTATGACGTGCCACTGCTCGCAGAGGCGGCGGCCGATCGCCCGATGCAGTTCGACCGGATTGTCGTCGTGCAGGCAGACACTGAGACTCGCATCAATCGCCTGGTGGAGTTGCGGGGCATGAGCCGCGACGAGGCCGAGGGACGCCTCCGCGCGCAGGCGTCCGACGACGAACGGTTGAGAATCGCCGACGTCGTGATCGATAGCAACGGCACCCTCGAGCACACCCGCGAACAGGTCGATTCGCTCTGGGCAGAATTGCGCCGCGAATAGCGGCGCATGTTTGCCATACGTAGGGTGGATGAATGACGACGCTCCAGCATCCGACACCGCAGCATCCGATCGGCTCGGGATTCGGCCCACGCAGCACGGCCGCTGAGGTGGTCGCCGGAATCGACCTCTCCGGCAAGCTCGCGATCGTGACCGGCGGATATTCGGGGCTCGGGCTCGAGACGGTACGGGCCCTCATGGGGGCGGGTGCCGCGGTGGTGGTTCCGGCGCGCAGGCCCGACCAGGCGAGCTCCGTTCTGGCGGCGGCCGGACTGGGCTCGGCCCAGGTCGACGAGCTCGACCTCGCCGACCTGGAAAGCGTGGGGGACTTTGCGAACCGTTTCCTCGAATCGGGTCGCACCATTGACATCCTCATCGACAATGCCGCCATCATGGCTTCGCCCGAGGTTCGCGTGGGAGACGGCTGGGAGTCGCAGTTCGCCACTAATCATCTCGGGCACTATGTGCTGGCCAACCTCTTGTGGCCAGCGCTTGTCGACGCCGGGGGTGCGCGAGTCGTCGCTCTGTCCTCGACGGGGCACAAGCTGTCGGACATCAGGTGGGATGACCCGCAATTCACGACCGGCTATGACAAATGGAAGGCGTACGGCCAGGCGAAGACTGCCGATAGCCTCTTCGCCGTGCAGCTCGATGTGCTGGGGGAGCCCTTCGGTGTGCGCGCCTTTGCCGTGCATCCGGGCGGGATAATGACTGAGCTTCAACGCCATCTTCCGCGGGCGGAGATGATCGCGGCCGGATGGATGGACGCGGACGGCACCGTCAACGAACGGTTCAAGACCCCCGAGCAGGGCGCCGCGACGTCCGTGTGGGCTGCGACGTCGCCGTCCCTGGCTGGCCGGGGCGGCGTCTACTGCGAGGACTGCGACATCGCGGAGATCACCAGGCCGGATGCAGCGGATGCCCGGATCCGGGGCGTCAACGACTACGCGGTCGACCCCGATTCTGCGGCGCGACTGTGGGCACTGTCGGCGAGGCTGACCGGAGTGAACGCCTTCCAGCCCGTCTGACCGGCAAGCGCTCCGTTTCCAGCGCCCGGGCCAGCCAGCGCACGGGCCAGCCAGCGCACAGTCCAGCCAGCGCACAGTCCAGCGAGCGCCCGGGCCAGCCAGTGTCGGGGGCCCTGCCTAAGCTGGAGACATGGAGCCCACTCGCGTCGTTCGTCCTTTCGAGGTCATCAGCGATTACGTGCCGAGCGGCGACCAGCCGCAGGCGATCGCTGAGCTCGTCGGCCGTATCAACGCGGGTGAGACCGATGTCGTGCTGCTGGGCGCAACCGGCACCGGCAAGTCGGCAACGACGGCCTGGCTCATCGAGCAGGTTCAACGTCCCACCCTCGTTCTCGCACACAACAAGACGCTTGCCGCACAGCTCGCCAACGAGTTCCGGGAGCTCATGCCGAACAATGCGGTCGAATACTTTGTGAGCTATTACGACTACTACCAGCCCGAGGCCTACGTTCCCCAGACCGATACGTTCATCGAGAAGGATTCCTCGATCAACGCCGAGGTTGAGCGTCTTCGGCATTCGACGACCAACTCGCTTCTGTCCCGCCGGGATGTGATTGTTGTCTCCACGGTCTCGTGCATCTACGGTCTTGGAGCTGCCGAGGAATACCTGGGCGCCATGGTCGCTCTCCGTGTGGGGGAGCGTATCGGGAGAGACCACCTCATCCGCCAGTTCGTGAACATGCAATACCAGCGAAATGATGTCGATTTCTCCCGGGGAAAGTTCCGGGTTCGTGGCGACACGATCGAGATCATCCCGGTCTATGAGGAGCACGCGATCCGCGTGGAACTCTTCGGCGACGAGATCGAGGCGATTTATGCCCTTCATCCGCTGACCGGCGAAGTGCTGAAGAAGATGGACTCCGTGTCGGTGTTCCCGGCCACGCACTACGCGGCCAGCACCGAGACGATGAAGAAGGCGATCGTCACGATCAAGGAAGAGCTGAAAGAGCGCCTCGCGGAGTTGGAGCGTCAGGGCAAGCTGCTCGAGGCCCAGCGGCTCAGGATGCGTACGACCTTCGATATCGAGATGATGGAGCAGATCGGCTTCTGCAGCGGCATCGAGAACTATTCACGGCACATTGATGGCCGGGCTCCCGGCGAGGCTCCGAACTGCCTGCTGGATTATTTCCCTGACGACTTCCTGGTCGTCATCGACGAGTCGCACGTGACCGTCCCGCAGATCGGTGCCATGTACGAGGGCGACGCGTCCCGCAAGCGAACCCTGGTCGAGCACGGCTTCCGCCTGCCCAGTGCCCTCGATAATCGTCCGCTCAAGTGGGAGGAATTCCTGGATCGGGTCGGACAGAAGGTCTACCTGTCGGCGACCCCTGGTCGCTACGAGCGTGGAATCACCGATTCGGTGGTGGAGCAGATCATCCGTCCGACCGGCCTGATCGACCCGAAGATCGTCGTGAAGCCGTCGAAGGGCCAGATCGACGACCTGCTGGAACAGATCCGTTTGCGTGTCGAGCGCAACGAACGAGTGCTCGTCACCACGCTCACCAAGAAGATGGCCGAGGAGCTCACCGACTTCCTGGGTGAGGCGGGCGTGCGCGTGAGGTACCTGCACTCCGATGTCGACACCCTGCGTCGCGTTGAACTGCTCACCGAGCTCCGCCAGGGCGTCTACGACGTGCTCGTCGGTATCAACCTGCTTCGCGAGGGTCTCGACCTGCCGGAGGTATCGCTGGTTGCCATCCTGGATGCCGACAAGGAGGGGTTCCTCCGGTCATCCACGTCGCTCATCCAGACCATCGGGCGCGCCGCGCGCAACGTCTCCGGCGAGGTCCACATGTACGCGGACGTCCTGACCGACTCGATGAACCTGGCAATCGAGGAGACCACCCGACGTCGAGAGAAGCAGGTCGCCTACAACCTGGAGCGAGGGGTCGATCCCCAGCCGCTGCGCAAGAAGATCGCCGACATAACGGATGCCCTGCTGCGTGAGGGAGCCGATACAGCGCAGCTGCTCAGTTCTTCTCGGTCGAGCAAGGATGGCAAGAAGCGGTCGCCAACGCCCAACCTGAGATCCGACGGGAGCTTCGAGGGCCTGGCCGCGGTGGGCGGCAACAACCTGGAATCGATCATCGCCGATCTCAACGAACAGATGCTGCAGGCGGCGGGCGAGCTCAAGTTCGAGTTGGCGGCCCGGCTGCGCGATGAGGTGTCCGAGTTGAAGAAAGAACTGCGGCAGATGGTCTCGGCCGGGCATCTCAAGTAGCACCGGCCCGGCGGATGCGACCCGTCTCCAGGTCGATGGGGGTCAGCGCAGAGCGAACGCCGCCGTCCCAATGTCGGTGGCTTCCGTAGACTGTAGAGAGTGTCGATTTCATCCGTTCCCTCGCTCTCGAAGCTCAGCGTGCGAGGCGCGCGCGTCCATAACCTGAAAGACGTCGACCTCGAAATTCCTCGTGATTCCCTCGTGGTTTTCACCGGGCTTTCGGGTTCGGGCAAGTCTTCGATGGCGTTCGACACGATCTTCGCCGAGGGACAGCGACGTTACGTCGAGTCGCTGTCTGCTTATGCGCGCCAGTTCCTCGGCCAGGTCGACCGCCCCGACGTGGACTTCATCGAAGGGCTGAGCCCGGCCGTGTCGATCGACCAGAAGTCGACCAACCGCAACCCGCGGTCCACCGTGGGAACCATCACCGAGATCTACGACTACATGCGCCTGCTCTGGGCGCGGATCGGCATCCCGCACTGTCCTGTGTGCGGCGAGAAGATCGAACGCCAGACGGTCCAGCAGATCGCCGACCAGCTGATGACCCTTCCGACGGGAACGCGGTACCAGGTGGTCAGCCCTGTGATCTCGCAGAAGAAGGGCGAGTTCGTTGACCTGTTCCAGTCGCTCGCGGCCAGCGGCTACTCGCGCGCGATCGTCGACGGCGAGCAGGTTCAGCTGAGTGAACCGCCGATCCTCAAGAAGCAGCTCAAGCACGACATTGCGGTCATCGTCGACCGGCTGGTGGCGGCTGACGACATCCTGACTCGCCTCACCGATTCGCTCGAGACGGCGCTGCGGCTCACGGATGGTCTTGTCGCCATCAACTATGTGGATGAGTCGGGAGACGCGGCCTGGCGCAACTTCTCCGAAAAGCTGTCGTGCCCGAACGGACATCCGCTGCAGCTCACCGAGATCGAGCCCCGCACGTTCTCGTTCAACGCGCCATTCGGCGCCTGCCCCGAATGTTCGGGGCTTGGCACAAAGATGACCGTGGATGCTGACCTTCTGATCGCCGACGATTCGGTCAGCCTGCGCGACGGTGTGATCCTGCCGTGGGCCCAGTCGGGCAAGGGCGTCGCACAGTACTTCGAACGTCTCCTTCAGGGGCTTGCCGACGACCTCGGATTCTCTCTCGACACGCCCTGGGGCGAGCTTTCCGCTGAGGTTCAGGACGCCATCCTGAACGGCAACAACTTCGAGGTGACCGTGCGCTGGCGCAACCGGTTCGGCCGCGAGATGAAGTACACCACAGGGTTTGAGGGCGTGATGCCCTACATCCAGCGTAAGAACCTTGAGGCCGAGTCGGAGTGGTCGAAGCAGCGCTACCTGAGCTACCTGCGTGAGACCCCGTGCCCGGTCTGCCACGGCAAGCGTCTCAAGCCCGAGGTGCTCGCGGTGACGATCAACGGCAATTCGATCTCCGACGTGTGCGAGCTGAGCCTGCTCAATACGCAGTCGTTCATGGCGGCGCTGACACTCACCGACCGGGAAGCGCACATCGCGGCAGCCGTGTTGCGCGAGGTTCGCCTGCGGCTCGAGTTTCTGATCGAGGTTGGGCTGAGCTATCTCGACCTGGCGAGGGCCGCCGCAACGCTCAGCGGTGGGGAGGCGCAGCGCATACGCCTGGCGACCCAGATCGGCTCCGGTCTCACCGGTGTGCTGTATGTGCTCGACGAACCAAGCATCGGCTTGCACCAGCGCGACAACCGGCGACTCATCGAGACCCTCGTCAAGCTGAAGAACCTCGGCAACACGCTCATCGTCGTCGAGCACGACGAAGACACGATTCGCACCGCCGACTGGATCGTCGACATCGGCCCCGGGGCCGGCGAGCTCGGGGGGGAGGTCGTGCACTCGGGGTCCTACGAGTCATTGCTGGAGAACACCAGGTCGCTGACCGGTGACTACCTGTCCGGTCGCCTCGCGATCGAGACACCGCTCACGCGTCGCCCGGTCGACCCGAAACGCCAGCTCACGGTCCTGGGGGCTCGGGCGAACAACCTGCGCGACGTTGACGTGAGTTTCCCGCTTGGGGTGTTCACCGCGGTCACGGGGGTCAGCGGATCGGGCAAGTCGTCGCTCGTCAACGACATCCTGTACAAGGTGCTCGCCAACGAGCTGAACGGCGCACGTCAGATCCCCGGTCGGCATACTCGCGTGACCGGGCTCGACCAGCTCGACAAGGTCGTGCATGTCGACCAGGCGCCGATTGGCCGCACCCCACGATCGAACCCCGCCACCTACACGGGCGTTTTCGACAAGATCCGCACGCTGTTCGCCGAGACCGCGGAGGCCAAGGCGAGGGGATACCTGCCCGGGCGTTTCAGTTTCAATGTCAAGGGCGGCCGGTGCGAGAACTGCGCGGGCGACGGCACCATCACAATCGAGATGAACTTTCTTCCCGATGTGTATGTTGCCTGCGAGGTGTGCGGTGGCGCGCGCTACAACCGCGACACGCTGACCGTCCACTACAAGGGCAAGAACATCGCCGAGGTTCTCGACATGCCCATCGCGGAGGCGGCCGAATTCTTCGAGGCGATCACGGGCATCCACCGCTACCTGAAGACGCTGGTCGAGGTGGGCCTCGGCTATGTGCGGCTTGGCCAGAGCGCAACGACCCTGTCCGGTGGTGAGGCGCAGCGCGTCAAGCTCGCTACCGAGTTGCAGCGCCGCGCGACGGGTAAAAGCGTCTATGTTCTCGACGAGCCGACGACGGGTCTTCACTTCGAGGATGTCCGCAAGCTCCTCATCGTGCTGAACGGGCTCGTCGACAAGGGCAACACGGTCATCGTGATCGAGCACAACCTGGATGTCATCAAGTCGGCAGACTGGATCGTCGACCTCGGCCCCGAGGGCGGTGCCGGCGGAGGTGAGGTCGTGGCTGTCGGCACGCCCGAGCAGGTCGCCGCCAGCACCCAGAGCCACACGGCGACGTTCCTTCGGGAGATCCTCAGTCCGGCCCTGCTGGCCGGTTAGGCTGTCTGAACTCGCGGGTCTGACCCGCCGCCCCAGGTGCACACGAAAGACACGGTCATGGCTGACACGGTGAGCTACCGGCCCAAGGCCGGCGAGATCCCCACCTCTCCCGGCGTCTACCGCTTTCGGGACGCGACGGGCCGGGTGCTCTACGTGGGTAAGGCAAAGAACCTGCGCTCTCGGCTGAGCAACTACTTTGCACCGCTCCACACGCTGCACCAGCGCACCCGGCGCATGGTCACGTCGGCCGCGTCGGTCGAGTGGACGGTGGTCGGCAACGAGTTCGAGGCGTTGCAGCTCGAGTTCACGTGGATCAACGAATTCGATCCGCCGTTCAACGTGCAGTTCCGCGATGACAAGTCGTACCCTTACCTCGCGATCACACTGCAGGAGGATGTGCCTCGAGTGCTCGTCACGCGCAACCGCAAGATCGCGGGCGCGCGGTATTTCGGGCCGTACTCCCGGGTGTGGGCCATCCGGGAGACCGTCGATACGTTGCTCAAGGCTTTCCCGATGCGCAGCTGCACCGACACCACCTACAAGCGTGCACAGCAAACCGGTCGCCCCTGCCTGCTGGGCGATATCGGCAAGTGCGCGGCCCCGTGTGTCGCACGGATCAGCAAGGAGGACCACAAGTCGATCGCGGTGGACTTTGCGTCGTTCATGTCGGGCAATGACTCGAAATTCATGGCGGACCTGGAGCGCAGGATGAAGTCGGCGTCTGCCGACCAGGACTACGAGTCCGCGGCGCGGTATCGCGACCAGTTGGGCGCCATGCAGACGGCAATGTCGAAGAACGCGGTGGTGCTGTCGGAGGACATCGACACCGATTTCTTCGGGATCGCGCACGACGAGCTTGCGGCAGCCGTGCAGCAGTTCATCGTTCGCGGTGGCCGCATCCGGGGTGTCAAGAGCTGGGTCGTCGACAAGGAGCTCGATGTCGAACTACCCGAGCTTGTCGAGACCGTGTTGCAGAACGCCTACAGCGAGCAGGACCTTCCGCCCCGCGAAATCGTCGTGCCGGTGCTGCCGGACGACAGTCCCGAACTCGAACAGTGGCTCGGGACCCTGCGCGTCGCCGGTCGGCTGAACGCGACGAGGGTGTCTCTCAAGACCGCCCAGCGCGGTGAGAAGGCCGCGCTGGCGCTGACGGTGGCAACGAACGCGCAGAATGCGCTCGTGCTGTACAAGACGCGCCGCAGCGGAGACTTCACGGCGCGCTCCCAGGCCCTGTCCGACATCCAGGATGCGCTGGACATGCCGGACGCACCGCTGCGAATGGAGTGCTACGACGTATCGCACCTGAGCGGAACGAACATCGTGGCGTCGATGGTCGTGTTCGAGGACGGCCTGCCGAAGAAGGACCAGTACCGCAGGTTCAGTATCCCCGAGTCGACGGATGACACCGAGTCGATCTACCAGACCCTCACGCGCAGGCTGGCTCACCTGGACCAGGACGAGACTCGCGCCGAGGAGGCCAACGAGCTCGCCGAAGCGGAGGGTCGCCCGCGGCGTCGATTCGCGTACCGTCCCAACCTGCTCATCGTGGATGGCGGCCAGCCGCAGGTCGCTGCCGCGAAGCGCGCGCTCGATGATGCGGGCGTGACGGGGATCACGCTGTGCGGAATCGCCAAGAGACTGGAGGAGATCTGGTTGCCAGACTCCGACTACCCGGTCATCCTTCCTCGCAACAGCGACGCGCTGTTCATGATCCAGCGCATCCGCGACGAAGCGCATCGATTCGCGATTACTTACCAGCGCCAGCGCAGGTCCGCCGACGTCTCGTCGACGCTGTCCGAGATCGCCGGGCTTGGTCCGGCCCGGGTGAAGCTCCTGCTTAAGCACTTTGGTTCCGTGGCCAGGCTTCGTGCGGCGGATGCGGAGACGATCGCGGAGGTCAAGGGTGTCGGCCCGGTGCTTGCGCGCCAAATCTACGAGCAGCTTCGGCGCTAAACTGGCGATTCGACTAGGCGCACCCCAGGGACGAGCATGACCACGGACAGCGAACGGCAGGACCTGCTGGTTGTCACGGGGATGTCCGGCGCTGGTCGATCGACCGTTGGCAACGCCCTCGAAGACCTGGGTTGGTACGTTGTCGACAACCTGCCGCCGCAGATGCTTCGACCGCTCGTCGACCTCGCGGAGCGCGCGGGCGGGTCGCTGCCCAAGATTGCCGCGATTATCGACATCCGTGGTGGCAAGCTCTTCACGGATGTGCTCGAGGCGCTCCAGCAGCTTCGCGCCGACGCGCGAGTGCGAGTGCTGTTCCTTGACGCGACGGATGCCGCGCTCGTTCGCCGCTTCGAGATGGTGCGCAGGCCGCATCCCCTGCAAGGCGAGGGCACCCTGCTCGACGGAATCGCGAAGGAACGTCACCGCATGGAGGAGCTCAGGGAGACGAGCGACATCGTCATCGACACCTCCGAGCTCAACATCCACCAGCTCGCGACGAGTGTCTCGGAGAAATTCGCCGAGGCGGAATCAGCCGGGGTGCAGGTCACCATCGTGAGTTTTGGGTTCAAATACGGGTTGCCCGCTGATGCCGATCTTGTGGCAGACATGCGCTTCCTGCCGAACCCGTTTTGGATCCCGGAGCTCAAACCGCTTACCGGGCTCGATCCGGAGGTCAGCCAGTATGTGCTCGGCGGCGAAGGCGCGGAAGAGTTCGTGAACGCCTACGCCAAGGCCTTGTCGCCGGTGCTGGCCGGGTACCAACGCGAGAACAAGAGACACGCTACGATCGCCATTGGGTGCACGGGCGGTAAGCATCGCTCAGTTGCTGTCGGCGAGAAGCTCGCGTCCCTCCTGCGCTCGGAGCCCGGAGTCGTCGTCAACGTGAAACACCGAGACCTCGGGCGGGAGTAATTCCGCGCGGATCCGGGCATCCACCGCCCATTCCGCTACCCCAAGCCGAATCTTACGAAAACCGAAGAGGACCGAACTGTGGCACTGACTGCCGATGTCAAAGATGAACTTGCGCGCATCGGCGTCAGCAAAACCACCGTCCGGGCGGCGGAACTCGCGACCATTCTTCGTTTCGCCGGTGGTCTTCACGTGATTTCGAACCGGATCGCTGTTGAGGCGGAGCTGGACAGTCCCGCCCTCGGACGCCGGGTGCGAAAGGACCTCGCCGAGCTCTACGGGGTTCGCAGCGAAGTCGCCGTCGTGTCGGCCTCGGGATCGCGCCAGGCCAGCCACTATCTCGTGCGCGTCGTCGACGGCGGTGAAACCCTTGCCCGCCAGACAGGGCTTCTGGATGCCCGGCGGCGTCCCATCCGCGGCTTGCCCAACCGTCTCACGACCGGGTCTCGTGAGGAACTCGCCGCTGTGTGGCGCGGCGCCTTCCTTGCCAGGGGCACCCTGACCGATCCTGGGCGTTCCGCAGCGCTGGAGGTCATCTGCCCGGGCAACGAGGCCGCCATGGCTCTTGTCGGTGCCGCAGGGCGCCTGCACGTGCCAGCCAAGGCGCGCGAGGTGCGGGGTGTGCATCGGGTTGTCATCCGCGACGGTGAGGCCATCAGCGCGATGCTCGTGCTCATGGGGGCCGAGACGAGTGTTAAGTCATGGGAGGAGCTCCGCCAGCGTCGTGAGGTGCGAGCAACTGCGAACCGGCTCGTGAACTTCGATGATGCCAACCTCCGTCGTTCGGCCCAGGCGGCAGTCGCTGCCTGTTCGCGTGTCGAGCGCGCGCTCGAGATCCTCGCGGATGACGTGCCGGAGCACCTGCGTTATGCGGGCGATTTGCGACTCCGGTTCCGCGATGCGAGCCTCGATGAACTTGGTCACCACGCTGACCCGCCGATGACCAAGGACGCCGTCGCCGGTCGCATCCGGCGACTGCTGGCGATGGCGGACAAGCGCGCATCCGACCTGGGAATTCCCGGCACCGACGCGAACCTCCCGCCCGATCTCGAGGATTAGCTCTTGTCATCCTGGGAAGCAACAGGGAGACTGCCGGGTTGTCGTCACTAGACTGAAATAGTCACCCTGGCCCGACAAATTCGCGCGGCCGTGGGCCAATTTGCTAGGAGAATTCGATGGCTGAGTACACACTTCCAGATCTTCCTTACGACTATGCAGCGCTCGAACCGCACATCAGCGCGCGCATCATGGAACTGCATCACGACAAGCATCACGCGGTCTATGTCGCGGGGGCCAACACGGCGCTGGCGAAGCTCGCGGAGGCTCGCGAGAGCGGCGACTACGCTAATATCCCCAAGCTCGAGAAAGACCTGGCCTTCCACCTCGGCGGCCACATCAACCACTCGATCTTCTGGAAGAATCTCTCGCCGGACGGCGGCGACAAGCCCACCGGTGAACTGGGCGCGGCGATCGACGAGTTCTTCGGCTCCTACGACAAGTTCGTCGGCCACTTCTCGGCCGCGGCAACCAGCCTGCAGGGCTCGGGGTGGGCTGTGCTCTCCTGGGATCCGGTGGGCAAGCAGCTCATCATCCAGCAGCTTTTCGACCAGCAGGGCAACACGGCTCTTGGCACCATCCCGGTGCTGCAGCTCGACATGTGGGAGCACGCGTTCTACCTTGACTATGTCAACGTCAAGGGCGACTACGTCAAAGCGTTCTGGAACATCGTGAACTGGGCCGACGCGCAGGCCCGATTTGAAGCTGCGCGCACGGGCGCAAGCGCCCTGCTGCTACTCTCGTAACGGCATCGTGGCCGGGGCGCCCTGTGAATAACAGGCCCCCGGCTGCGCGCGTTTCCCCCCGTTTTACTCTCCATCACCACCACAGGAGCGCTGGGTTTTCGCAGCGCATGAACAGCAGGAGTTTCATTGAGCGTCAAGATCGGCATCAACGGATTCGGCCGCATCGGCCGCAATTTCTTCCGCGCGGCACTCGAGAAGGGCAGTGACCTCGAGATCGTCGCTGTCAACGACCTCGACAGCCCCACCGCTCTGGCTCACCTGCTGAAGTACGACACCGTTGCCGGTCGTCTCGGCGCAACCGTCGAGGTTGACGGAGACAGCATCGTGGTAAACGGCAAGCCGATCAAGGTTCTGGCCGTGCGCAATCCGGCAGAGCTTCCCTGGGGCGAGTTGGGCGTCGATATCGTGGTCGAATCAACTGGTCGATTCACGAAGTCAGTGGATGCTCGCCAGCACATCACGGCGGGCGCGAAGAAGGTCGTCATTTCGGCCCCCGCAACCGGTGATGACGTCGCAACACTCGTTCTCGGTGTCAACGAGGGCACCTACGACTCCTCGACTCACGACATCATCTCTAACGCGTCGTGCACCACCAACTGCCTCGCGCCGCTCGCAAAGGTCTTCCTCGACAACTTCGGCATCGAGCGTGGCTTCATGACCACGGTTCACGCCTACACCGCCGACCAGAACCTGCAGGATGGCCCGCACAGCGATCTTCGCCGTGCCCGCGCCGCAGCACAAAACATCATCCCCACATCGACGGGTGCCGCTAAGGCACTCGGCCTGGTCATCCCGGAGCTGGTCGGAAAGCTTGACGGCTACGCGCTGCGAGTGCCGGTGATCACCGGCTCGATTACCGACCTCACGCTCGAGTCCAGCAAACCGGTTACTGTCGCGGAGATCAACGCAGCGTACAAGGCGGCCGCCGAAGGTCCGCTGAAGGGCATTCTGAAGTACACCGAGGACGAGATCGTCTCGAGCGACATCCAGGGCGACCCGCACTCCTCGATCTTCGACGCCGGCCTCACCAAGGTCATCGGTTCGCAGGTCAAGGTCGCGTCCTGGTACGACAACGAGTGGGGCTACTCGAACCGCCTCGTTGACATCACCGAGTACGTCGCCGACAAGCTGTAGGTAAGCATCCGTGGCACTCCGCACGCTTGATTCGCTCGGAGACCTTTCGGGCAAGACCGTCGTCGTCCGCTGTGATCTGAATGTTCCGCTCAAGGACGGACAGATCACGGATGACGGCCGCATTCGCGCTTCGCTGGGCACGCTGAACGCGCTGTCGGATGCGGGTGCCCGACTCGTCGTGATCTCCCATCTGGGTCGACCGGAGGGTGTGCCAGAGGAGCGGTACAGCCTGGCACCGGTGGCCCACAGGCTCGGGGAGTTGCTGGGCCGGCCGGTCGCGTTCGCGAGCGATACCGTCGGGCCGGCCGCGACGGCCGCCGTGGCTTCGCTCGGCGACGGTGGAATCGTGGTGCTCGAAAACCTTCGGTTCAACGCGGATGAGACAAGCAAGAACGACCAGGAGCGCGAGTCGTTCGCCAGGAAGCTGGCAGGATTCGGCGACGCGTTCGTATCTGATGGCTTTGGTGTGGTGCATCGCAAGCAGTCCAGCGTCTACGAGCTCGCACGGGAGCTTCCGAGCGCGGCCGGCTTGCTGATCGAGGCGGAGCTCAGGGTACTCGAGAAGCTCACGGTCGACCCGGAAAAGCCGTACACGGTGGTTCTCGGGGGTTCGAAGGTCTCCGACAAACTCGACGTCATCGGTGCCCTCCTGCCTCGGGTGAATCGACTGCTCGTTGGCGGGGGAATGCTGTTCACCTTTCTCGTCGCCCAGGGTTACAAGGTGGGTGCGAGCCTGCTCGAACTCGACCAGGTCGATGCGGTCACCGGGTATCTCGCCACGGCGAAGCAACTCGGGGTCGAGATCGTGCTCCCGACCGACATCGTCGTCGCGGAGGCATTCGGTGCGGACGCACGGCATGTGGTGGCACCTGCGGACGCTATCGAGGACACAGAGTTCGGAGTATCCGGGCTGGGTCTCGACGTCGGCCCGGACACGGCGAAAGCCTTTGCCTCAATAATCGAGAGTTCGAAGACCGTGTTCTGGAACGGGCCGATGGGTGTCTTCGAGCTCGCGCCTTTCGCAGCGGGAACCTTCGCGATCGCCGACGCCCTCACCCGGGTCTCCGGCCTCGCCGTCGTTGGCGGGGGCGACTCCGCGGCGGCCGTTCGCGAGCTCGGATTCTCGGACGACCAATTCGGTCATATCTCAACCGGTGGCGGAGCCAGCCTCGAGTTTCTCGAGGGCAAGAAACTCCCCGGACTCGAAGTACTCGGATGGCAGGCTCGCTGATGGCACAGGTAACCGCAGAACGAATCCCGTTCATCGCCGGCAACTGGAAAATGAACCTCGATCACCTGCAGTCGATTGCGTTCGTCCAGAAGCTCGCGTGGACGCTCCAGGACGCCCGTCACGATTTCGGTGCGACGGAGGTTGCGGTGTTCCCTCCGTTCACCGACCTGCGCTCGGTGCAAACTCTTATCGCGGCGGACAAGCTCGAGGTCGGATTCGGTGCTCAGGATGTCTCCGCCCATGTGCGCGGCGCCTTCACCGGGGAGATCTCCGCTGAATTCCTCAAGGCTCTCGATGTGAAATACGTCATCATCGGTCATTCCGAGCGGCGCCAGTATCATCATGAGACCGACGAGATTATCGGCGACAAGGTTGCGCTCGCGCTGGGGAACGGACTCGTGCCCGTGATCTGCGTGGGCGAAACCGCAGAAGATCTCGAGCTCTATGGGCCGAGCGCTGTGCCGGTTCAGCAACTTCACGGCGCATTGGCCGCGGCGGCGGGCGCAACCAACATCGTCGTGGCCTACGAGCCGGTCTGGGCCATCGGGTCGGGTCAGGCTGCGACGCCGGAACAGGCCGAGCAGGTGGCGGAGCAGCTGCGGTATGTGATCGCCGAGTTGCTCGGGGGAGAGGTCGCGGATGCGACACGCATCCTCTACGGAGGTTCCGTCAAGTCAACCAATATCGCCGGTTTCCTGCGCCAGCCCAACGTGGACGGGGCGCTGGTGGGCGGCGCCAGTCTCGACATCGCGGAGTTCGCCTCGATCGCCCAGTTCCGTAAGCACGTCGGGACTTAGTCGAGAACCCGGGGCCTCGTCAGTGCCCTTGTGATTCGCGCTTCGAAAAGAGCAAGTTATACTAAGCGTTGGCCTTCGGGCCGGTTGAAAGGTTAGTCGTGGCAATTCTCCAGGTTGTACTGCAGGTCATTCTTGGGCTCGTGAGCCTGCTGTTGACCCTGCTCATCCTGCTGCACCGCGGGCGCGGTGGCGGCCTGTCGGACATGTTCGGCGGTGGCGTGACGTCGAACCTGGGCGCCTCAGGTGTCGCCGAGCGTAACCTGAACCGGATCACGGTCATCCTGTGCCTGGTCTGGATCACCTGCATCGTGGTACTTGGGCTCATCCTCAAGTTCACGAGCTGACTGCTCCACACCTTTCCCGTTCGCGCAACACCCTTTTCGAGAAGAGAATTTCGTGGCCTCAGGCGGTAGTGCTATTCGCGGTTCCCGTGTCGGAGCCGGCCCGATGGGCGAGCAGGATCGAGGCTTCCACGCGGACCGCATCCAGGTCTCGTACTGGGACGAGCTCGGCAATGAGACCGTGCGCAATTTCGCCGCGAACCTGCCCGACGATGAGATTCCCGACATCATCGACTCGCCATCGACGGGGCTTCCCGCCGGCCGTGACCGCAATAACCCGCCCTCGGTGGCGAAGCTCGAGCCCTACAAAACGCACCTCGCCTATGTGAAGGAGCGCCGTACCGAAAAGGAAGCGGCCGACCTGCTCGAAGAGGCACTGGAGCAGTTGCGTGCGCGCCGCGGCAAGGTCTCTGGCTAAATACCGGCCATATCCGCACGATCGCTACATATCCGCACGATCGCTACTCGTCGTCAGCGGTCCAAAACTGGTCAGGAAGCTTCAGGTTGTCCGGCACCTCGGCAGCTGCATCCTGGTCGACCAGGAATTTTGTGCTGCGACGGCCGTGAATACCCGCTGCGGGTACCTCGAAGACGCTGGCGTCGGCGAGGGTCAGCCCCAGCGCCGATGCCTTATCCGCACCGGCCAGCATGAGCCAGACGCGTTCGGACGAATTGATCACCGGCAAGGTGAGGCTCAGTCGTTCAGGCGGCGGCTTGGGGGAGTTGCGTACGGGAATCACTGTGCGTAGCTCTTCGCGAATCCCTCCGCGTTCGGGGAACAGTGACGCGATGTGTCCGTCGGGGCCGACACCCAGGAACGTGATGTCGAAGGCAGGGTAGTCGAGGCCGTCCGGCGCTGCCGCCTTCAGTTCAGCGGCATACGCCTCTGCCGCAGAGTCAAGGTCGAGGCCCGCGTCTGACGCCGCATAGGCGTGCACTCGTTCGGGATCGACGGGAATGTGCGCCAACAGGGCATCGCGGGCCTGCGTCTCGTTGCGTTCCGCATCCGCATCGGGCAACCAGCGCTCGTCACCCCACCAGAAGTTGACCTTTGACCAGTCGACGCTGTCCCGTTTCGGCGACGCGTTGACCGCCGCGAGCGAGGCGTATCCCATGGTGCCGCCGGTGAGTACGATCGTCGCCTCACCGCGCGCCGCGATGAATCGGCCCAGCTTGGTGAGCAACCGGGCTGCGATGGCATCGGCCAGCGCCTGCTTGTCGGTGTAGACGACGACCCGGCGATCCCCAGTCATTTCGTGGTCGCCGTACCCTTCGGTGCCCGGACCGTCTTCGACTCGGTCGCCGACTTCGACTCGGTCGCCGACTTCGCCGACGCTGCCGACGCTGCCGACGCTGCGGAGTCCGGCTGCTTCACGGATGCGGGCTCCTTCACGGACGCGTTCGCCGACTTCTCGAGCTGGGCGACGCCATCGCGAATGACCTCACCGAAAAGGAAATCGGGATCGAGACGACGCAACTCCTCGGCGAGGCAGTCACGCAGGCTCCGGCGGGGGAGCGAGATGTCGTGGGTCGGTTGCCCGGGCTGTTTAAGCGTCGCGATGGTAGGTGTCACACGCTCGAGTTCGATGACGCCCGACGCGCGGTGAAGGCGTACGCCGTGGATCCCGCTCGATCCCGTTGACGGATTGGTCATGGCAAGCTTGACGTGAACCTGCAGCTGCTCCTCGAGCCAGGCCGCCAGCAGCACGGTCGAGGGTGAGTCGGCAGCGCCATCCACCTCTACCGCGGTGATGCTCTCGTAGGGCGGCTGGTCCAGAACTGCGGCCAGCTGCGCGCGCCACAGGGTCAGGCGCGTCCACGAGAAGTCGGTGTCGCCTGGCGCGTAGGTCTCCGCGATGTGGTGCAGTGCGCCAAGTGGATTCGTCGCGGCGGCCGCGTCGGTGATCCGACGCTGTGCGATCCGGCCGAGCGCGGATTGGGACGCGTTGTGGGGACCGTCGCCGGGCCACCAGACCACGACGGGCGCGTCCGGCAGCAGGAGCCCGGTCACCAGGCCCTCCTTGTCGCTTGCCGTGTCGCCGTAGGCCCGAACCACGATAACCTCGCTCGCGCCGGCATCGCCACCGACCCGGATCTGGGCATCCAGCCGCGCGTCGCTGTGATTGTCGGCGTCTCCGCTGGTCGAGACCACGATCACGCGCATCGGATGCTCACGAGACGCATCATTGGCGGCCTCGATGGCTTCCTCTTCTTCGCCCAGCTTTGTCGAAATGATGAGCGTCAGCACGCGCCCGAGGGCTACCGCGCCGCCCTCCTCGCGGATCTTGACGAGGGTTTTCGAGATCTGGCTTGTGGTGGTGTCAGGCAGGTCGATAATCATGGGCGTCTCCAGACTCGTCCGTCGCGGGCGAGAAGTTCATCGGCCGACTCGGGTCCCCAGGTTCCCGGCCGGTACTGGTCGGGTTGGCCCTGGGTTGCCCAGAACTCCTCGATGGGGTCGAGGATCTTCCAGCTGAGCTCGACCTCTTCGTGCCGGGGGAAAAGCGGCGGGTCGCCGAGCAGCACGTCGAGGATGAGGCGCTCGTAGGCCTCGGGGCTGGCCTCGGTGAACGCGTGGCCGTAGCCGAAGTCCATCGTGACGTCGCGTACCTGCATACCCGCTCCGGGTACCTTCGAGCCGAACCGAAGCGTCACACCCTCGTCGGGCTGCACGCGGATCACGAGCGCGTTCTGGCCGAGGACGCCCGTCTGGCTTTCGGCAAACAGGTACTGCGGCGCGCGTTTGAAGACCACGGCGATCTCGGTGACTCGTCGACCGAGACGCTTTCCGGCGCGGAGGTAGAACGGAACGCCTGCCCAGCGACGGGTGCCGATATCGAGCCGGATTGCGGCGAACGTCTCGGTCAGCGACCTCGGGTTCATCCCGTCTTCCTCGAGGAAGCCAACGACCTTCTCGCCGCCCTGCCAACCTCCGGAATACTGGCCGCGCGCGGTCGCGACGCTCAGGTCTTTGGGCAGCCGAACCGCCGACAGCACCTTCTCTTTTTCGGCCCGGAGGTCGGATGCCGCAAAAGACACCGGCTCCTCCATGGCGGTCAGGGCGAGTAACTGAAGCAGGTGGTTCTGGATGACGTCGCGTGCCGCACCGATACCGTCATAGTATCCAGCGCGCCCACCGACCCCGATGTCTTCGGCCATCGTGATCTGCACGTGGTCGACGTAGTTCGCGTTCCAGATGGGTTCGTACATTTCGTTGGCGAAGCGGAGCGCCAGGATGTTCTGCACGGTCTCTTTGCCGAGGTAGTGGTCGATCCGGAAAACGCTATCCGGCGGAAACACCGACTCGACGACGGCATTGAGCTCCCTTGCGGTCTTGAGGTCGCTGCCGAACGGCTTCTCGATGACTACTCGCCGCCACTCGTCGCCCACCTGGTCGGCAAGGCCAGAGCGACGCAACTGCTCGGTGACCTGGGGAAAGGACTTGGGCGGGATTGAGAGATAGAACGCGTGATTTCCCATGGTGCCGCGCGTCTTATCGAGCTCCGCGAGCGTCTTTTTGAGGGTTGCGAATGCCGCATCGTCGTCGAACTCGCCCTGCACGAAGCGAATCCCCTCGGCGAGCTGGTTCCAGACATCTTCGTCGAACGGTGTGCGAGCGTATTGCTCTACCGCGTCGTGCACGACCTTCGCAAAATCCTGGTCGACCCAGTCCCTGCGGGCGAAGCCCACCAGGGCGAAGCCAGGTGGAAGGAGCCCCCGGTTGGCGAGGTCGTACACGGCGGGCATGAGCTTCTTGCGCGCCAGGTCGCCGGTGACCCCGAAGATGATCAGGGCACTCGGGCCCGCGATGCGGTTGAGTCGTCTGTCGGACGGCAGGCGCAGCGGATTGAACTGTGGAGTGATTTCCACCGGTGACATGCGGTTCCTCGTTTGTTTCGGCCGCGCCTAGCGCAGGGCGCCGGCGACGACGGCGACCCCGGAGGCCGGGTCGGTCAGAGTGAGCGTCAGCACCGGTCGGCCGTGATCAGCCAAAACGCTGGCATCGCCCGCGGCCTGGTAGGTGATCAGTTGCCCGAAGGTGAACGGACGGTCGGGGATCGCAAGATCCTGGGCGGCCGTCTGGGTGATCTGCAGGAAAACTCCCACAGCCGGCCCACCTTTGTGGAACTGGCCGGTTGAATGGAGAAAACGCGGTCCCCAGCCGAAGGTCACCGGGCGTCGGGTACGTGCGGCGAGAACATCGCGCAGCTCTGCGAGCTGCGGGTGCGCAACCCGGTCGACGTAGGCCTGGATCGCCACGTATCCGTCGTCGGTGAGATGGGCAAGCAGCTGGTCGACAACGGTCGCCAGGCTGGTGGCTCCATCCACGACGTCCGGGGTGCCACGAACCTCAACGGCATCCTCAGTAAACGCCGGCGCGATCGGCGCGGGGGTCTTGTCGAGGAGCGCCCGCGTGGCGATCTTGGCCGACTCAACGTCGGGCTGGTCGAACGGGTTGATTCCGAGCAGTCGTCCGGCGACGGCGACGGCGTACTCCCAGGTGATCAGCTGCGCACCAAGTGAGCCGGTGATCTCGATCTCGCCTGGCTTGACGTGGCGCTCGTCAGCCGCGGACCCGACGAGACGAATGATCTGCACATCGTGCAGCTCCTCGGTGAGCTCCGGGGCCGAGAGGCCGAGCACCACGGGAAGGATGCCCTTGCCCTGCTTGCCCGTCGACTCGGCGATGAGCTGCTCGGCCCAGTCGGCGAACCCGACAATGTGGGTGCCGTCTGCAACGATGCCGAGCTTGTCTTTCAGCGGATTCGTCGCCGAGATCGCCGCCCCGAGCACCAGGCCGGGGTTGGTCTCGTTGTCGGTCACCAACTCGAGAATCGTCGCGCTCGCCTCATCCAGCAGGGCGTTGATGTCCACCCCGGCCAGACCGGAGGGCACCAGGCCGAAGGCGGTCAGCGCGGAGTACCGGCCTCCGACATTGGGATCGGCGTTGAACACGTGGTACCCGTCGGCGCGTGCGGCAACGTCCAGCGGAGAACCTGGATCGGTGACGACGATGATGCGCCGGGTGGGATCGATGCCGATGTCGGTGAAGGCCTTCTCATACAGTCGCTTCTGGCTATCGGTCTCGACCGTGCTGCCGGATTTCGATGAGACGACCAGCGCCGTCGTGGCGAGGCGGTCGTCCAGCGCGTGGAGTACCTGGCCGGGCTCGGTCGAGTCCAGCACCGTGAGCTCGACCCCGTAGGTACGAGTAATCACTTCCGGGGCGAGGGAGGAGCCGCCCATTCCCGCCAGAACGATATGGTTCACGCCGTCCTGGTGGAGCAGGTCGCGCAGTTCATAGATCTCGCTGACGAGTGGCCGCGAGATCGAGACGGCCTCCGTCCAGCCGAGTCGCTTTGCCGCCTCGGCTGCGGCGTCCGGGCCCCAGAGGGAGTCATCGAAATCCGCGATTCTACTGGCGACCAGGTCTTTGACGAGGATGGGTACGGCGTTTTCGACAGCCTCGCCCGCAGCCCCCGTTGCCTTGATGTGCACGGTCACTTTGCCGCCTCCAGAGCCGCACTGACGGTGTCGAGCAGTTCGTTCCAGGAGACCACGAACTTTTCAACGCCCTCTTTCTCGAGGAGTGCGGTGACCTCGTCGTACGAGATACCCAGTTCGGCGATCCTGTCGAGGACTTCGTTGGCCGCCGAATAGCTGCCGGTTACCTTGTCACCCTCGATCACCCCGTGGTCGAAGGTCGCCTCCAGCGTCTTCTCCGGCATGGTGTTGACGACGTCCGGGACTGCGAGCTCGACGACGTAGAGCGTGTCGGGCAGGCTCGGATCCTTGACCCCGGTCGATGCCCACAGCGGCCGCTGCTTATTGGCACCTGCGGCGAGGAGTGCCTTCGCTCGCTCCGACTCGAACGCCCCCACGAACACCTCGTAGGCCAGCTGTGCGTTGGCGACACCGGCTTTGGATTTCAGCGCGAGAGCGTCCTCAGTGCCGAGGGCGTCGAGCCGGTTGTTGATTTCGGTGTCGACCCGCGAGACGAAGAAGGATGCGACGGAGTAGATCTTCGACAGGTCGTGGCCGGCGGCTTTGGCCTTTTCGAGCCCCGTCAGGTAGGCGTTGATCACCTGGCGGTGACGCTCGAGGCTGAAGATCAACGTCACGTTGACGCTGATACCCGCGGCGATGGTTTCGGTGATCGCCGTGAGTCCCTCGATAGTGGCAGGGATCTTGATCATGGCGTTCGGGTGGTTGACCTTGGCCCACAGACGCTTGGCCTCCGCCGTCGTGCCCTCGGCGTCGTGGGCCAGCCCGGGTTCGACTTCAATCGAAACCCGGCCGTCCTTGCCGCCCGACTGCTCGTAAACGGGTGCGAAGATCTCGCAGGCATCCGCGACATCGTCGGTCGTGATCTCGAAGACGGCATCGGTCACGCTCGTGCCAGCCTTGGCGAGTTCCGCAACCTGCGCGTCGTAGGCATCGCCCTTGGCGAGCGCGGCAGCGAAGATCGTGGGGTTGGTGGTCACTCCGACGACGTTGCGGTCGGCGATGAGCTTCGCCAGGCCTCCGGACGAGATTCGCTCCCGCGACAGGTCGTCGAGCCAGATGCTGACGCCGAGCTTGGTCAGTTCGGCGGTGGGTGTGGTGGTGTCGGTCATTTTGTCGCTTCTTCTCTTCTTCTGTCTCAGTGTGAGCGTGCGGGCTAGCCCTGCGCTGCAGCCAGTGACTCGTGCGCAGCGGAGACGGCGTGCTCGGTCGTCAGGTGGAACTTCTCATAGAGAGTCTTGTAGTCGGCGGATGCGCCGAAGTGCTCGATCGAAACGCTGCGGCCCGCGTCGCCGACGTAACCACGCCAGCCGAGCGCGATCCCGGCCTCGATCGACACGCGCGCCTTGACGCTGCTCGGCAGCACGGACTCGCGATAGGCCTCATCCTGCTCCTCGAACCATTCGAGGCAGGGAGCGGAAACGACACGCGCATTCACACCCTCGCCCCTGAGCCGCTCGCGGGCATCCACGGCGATCTGCACTTCTGAGCCGGTAGCGATGAAGATGACATCCGGCGTGCCGCCGGGCGCTTCCGCAAGGATGTAAGCCCCCTTCGCGGTGTTGCGCGCCGACGCGAACGTGTCGCCGTCCGCATCCCCGTCGCCGCGCTCGAACACGGGAAGATTCTGCCGGCTGAGCGCGAGCCCGGCCGGCCCCTTGCGCCGCTCAAGCACGGTCTTCCAGGCATACGCCGTCTCGTTGGCGTCTGCGGGTCGCACAATGTCGAGCCCGGGGATCGCGCGAAGCGACCACAGGTGTTCCACGGGCTGGTGCGTGGGGCCATCCTCGCCCAGCGCCACAGAGTCGTGGGTCCAGACATAGATCGTGGGGGCCTTCATGAGCGCCGCGAGTCTCACCGAGGGCCGCATGTAGTCGCTGAAGACCAGGAACGTTCCCCCGAAAGGCCTCGTGTTGCCGTGCAACACGATTCCGTTGAGGATTGCGCCCATGGCGTGCTCGCGGATACCGAAGTGCAGCACCCGGCCGTACGGGTTTCCCGCCCACTCGTGAGTCGACCACTTCACCGGCACGAAAGAACCGCCGCCTTCGATGGTCGTCAGGTTCGACTCCGCGAGGTCGGCGGAGCCGCCCCAGAGTTCCGGCATGAGGGGTGCGATCGCGTTGATCGCCTTACCCGAGGCAGCTCGGGTCGAGACATCCTTGCCGGCAGGGAAAACCGGCAGGGCCTCGTCAAGGCCAGCGGGAACATCGCCCGCCAGCACCCGGTCGAGCAGCTTCTTCCGGTCGGGATTCGCGGCAGCCCATGCGTCGAACTGCTCGTTCCATTCTGCGTGCGCCGCCTTGCCGCGATCGACGGCCTCGCGAGTGTGCGCAAGCACCTCGGGATCAACATCGAAGCTCTTGTCGGGGTCGAAGCCGACGACCCGCTTGATCGCCGCCACCTCGTCGGCGCCGAGTGCCGAACCGTGGGCCTTACCGCTGTTCTGCTTGTGCGGAGCCGGCCAGCCGATGATGGTCTTCAGGATGATCAGCGACGGCTTGTCGGTGACGCCCTTAGCCGCCTCAATGGCGTCGTACAGCTCCTGTACGTCTTCGATGTATTCGCCGGTCTTCTTCCAGTCGACAACCTGCACATCCCAGCCAAGGGCAAGGTAGCGGGCGTGGACGTCTTCGGTGAAGGCGATGTTCGTGTCGTCTTCGATCGAGATCTGGTTGGAGTCGTAGAAGGCGATGAGGTTGCCGAGCTCCTGGTGCCCCGCAAGCGAGGCCGCCTCGTTGGTGATGCCCTCCTGCATGTCGCCGTCACCGGCGATCACGTAGACGAAGTGGTCGAAGGGGCTCTTGCCGGGTTCCGCGTCAGGATCGAACAGGCCTCGCTCGTAGCGGGAGGCGTACGCAAAACCGACGGATGACGCAAATCCGGAACCGAGTGGGCCCGTGGTGATCTCAATGCCGTCGGTGTGCCCGTACTCCGGGTGCCCGGGGGTCTTCGAACCCCACGTGCGAAGCTCCTCAAGGTCTTTCAACTCGAGGCCGTAGCCGCCGAGATAGAACTGGATGTACTGGGTGAGCGAGGAGTGCCCGGCCGAAAGGATGAAGCGGTCGCGCCCGATCCAGGTGCTGTCGCTCGGGTCGCGACGCATGACGCGCTGGAACAGCAGGTAACCGAGCGGGGCGAGGCTCATCGCGGTTCCCGGATGCCCGTTGCCCACCTTTTCGACTGCATCTGCTGCAAGAACGCGAACCGTATCGACGGCCTTGGCGTCAATCGGATCCCACTGGATATCTGGCATTGAAGCGATGACCCTTCTTTTACTTCGGGCCGTCGGCTCTCGAGCCGAAGGCACCGTGCGGTGGTAGCTGCCCTGACATCATCGGCATGGCACCCCAGAAGCTGAGATTCATCAGAAGCTGTTTTTCGTCAGAAGCTGTGTTCATCAGAAGCTCTGCATCATTGGGTGCTCTCACGGCACCACAGCGCCCGCCAATGGGGCGGGGGAGAAAGTGGATGGCCACGATTGGCAAGCACGTACAAGTATAGAGAACCCGACTCCCTGACGCCGGTTCGCGCGAGGGGGCTTGCGGAAAGCCTGCAGGCAGTATCGCTTAGGATCAGATCGCCGCTCGAACCAGTTAGAGGAGCTATGAACGTTGCGCTGTCAGCCGGGCCAACCCGTTCGCGCATCGGTGTGATCCGCAAGGCCAGGGCCTATGTCGCCCTGACCAAACCGCGCGTCATCGAGTTGTTGCTGGTGACCACCGCGCCGGTCATGATCCTCGCGCAGCACACGCTCACCCCCGGCTCACCGATTCCCAACCTGTGGCTCGTGCTCGGCACGCTCATCGGCGGAACGCTCAGCGCGGGCTCTGCGAACGCGTTCAACTGCTACATCGATCGCGACATCGACAGGGTCATGGAGCGCACCAAGAAGCGGCCTCTGGTCACCGGGGACTTGACCGACCGTGAAGCCCTGGTCTTCGCCTGGGCAAGCGGGGTCGCGTCCGTTCTCTGGCTCGGCCTGCTCGTGAACTGGGTCGCGGCTGCGCTTTCGGTTGTCGCCGTCCTGTATTACGTGCTCGTCTACACTCTGCTGCTCAAGCGCCGCACAGCGCAGAACATCGTCTGGGGTGGGGCAGCCGGGTGCATGCCGGTACTGATCGGCTGGGCTGGCGTTACGGGTTCGCTCGGCTGGGCCCCGCTCATCCTGTTCGGCATCGTGTTTCTCTGGACTCCGCCGCACTATTGGCCGCTCTCGATGCGCTACCGCGCCGAGTACCAGGCCGTATCGGTACCGATGCTCGCCGTGGTGCGCGGGCGAACCCAGGTCGGTCTGCAGGTCGTGCTCTACGCCTGGGCCACGGTCGTGTGCTCGTTGCTCCTGATTCCCATTGCGCATATGGGTCTCATCTATGCCGCAGTGGCGGTGGTCTCAGGAGGCTGGTTCATCTATGAGTCGCACCGGCTCTATGGGCGAGCGATCCGGCACGGGGAAGTCAAACCCATGCGGGTATTCCACAGTTCCATCACCTATCTCACGCTGATCTTCGTCGCGGTCGGGGTCGACCCGCTCGTTCCGGCGTTCCACGTCTTCCACTTTTAGGGCCCGTCGGCGGAAAACCTAGGACACGGTTGTCCGCGGTGGGCAGGTCGCGGTCGAAACCCGGGTCTGCCGTGAGTTTCACGATGAGAGCGAGCTCTCAGCGCTGAGCGTGTCCTCACTGCTCTCGATTTCCTTATCGGGGAGCACCCGGTCCCGGGTGTCCCGCTGCGCCAGCAGGAGGCCCGTCATCGCCGCAACCAGGACGACCGCTAGCACGAGGTGGATGTTCACGAGCGCGACCGGCAAACCCTCCTTCGCCTGGGTGATCCCTACGATGATCTGCACGAGCTCGACCCCCAGCAGTGCGACGGCGGAGAACCGCACCCGACGCCAGCGCGGCCGATTTCCGGTAACGGTGGCGACGATATAGGCCGCGAGCACGATAACCAGGGTGAGTCCGAACGTGATGTAGGCCGGAACGCTGTGGATGTCCTGCAGGGTCACCGGGTTGAGCCCGTTGCGTGGTGCGAGCGCTTTGGCGTTGGAGTTGTCGCCGGCGTGGGGACCCGCACCCGTCGTCAGCACGCCGAAGATCACTGTCAGCCCCACCGTGATCGACGTCACGATGGTCAGTGCGACGAACCACACGGGCGTCACACGGTCGGCTCCGCGCCTGCCGTAGTAAACCCGATAGACCAGGTTCGTCGCCAGGACGACCAGCAGCACCGACACCAGGAAGTGGGATCCGACGACGTACGGGTTCAGGCCGCTCAGCACGGTGATCCCGCCGAGAACGGCCTGAAACGGGATCGACAGCCCCTGCACGAGCGTCAAGACGAAGAGGTCGCGGCGCTGCCGGCGCATCCTGATGACGGCCAGGAACACCAGCACGACAACGATAGAGAGAACGAACGTCAGCATCCGGTTGCTGAATTCGATGATCCCGTGGATGCCCAGCTCGGGCGTTGTCACGAACGAGCCGGCCTCGCACTGCGGCCAGGTGGGGCAGCCGAGACCGGATGCGGTGAGCCGGACAGCGCCACCGGTACCCACGAGCACGACCTGCAGCACCAGCGAAAGCCACGCGAGTACGCGCACCGGGCGGCTCACGGAGGTAGGCAGCCAGCCCCAGAGGCGGCGCAGGGGATTGGCGGGCCGGGTCGGGGTTTGCGTCACGCGTACGTGCCTTTCACTACAATTTTGCGGCATCCCCTGTAGAATCGAGGGGTTCACAGAACACCGCCCATGCCAGGGAGTCGATGCTGACGAAGGTCCTTGGATAACGGGGATCCGAGCCAGTCTAAATTCCGTGCCAGTGCAAGTTCCGTGCCAGTCTAAATTCCGTGGGAATGTAGATTCGTGCCAGTCTAAGTTCGTGCCAGTTGAGGTTCCTGACGGTAGAAGTTCCTGCCGGCGGATTCGGGCTCGGTCCGGTTGGCGCCGGTACGGCTTGGTTGGTGCTGGCAACGGGCGGAACGGTTCAGGTTCGGCCCGATTAGGGGCCAGCGGTCCAGATAGTGGCTGCATGACACTCTCCTCGCACCCTGCAGGTGTGCTGTGCGCGGGAATGTCGCTCACTTTCGAACGGTTGTGAGTGGCAGGAAGAAGGAATCACATGTCTGACGTACTCATCGATCGACCTGAGCTGTCGAATCTCGGGCAGTACGAATTCGGCTGGTCCGATTCGGATGCCGCGGGTGCCGTTGCGCGCCGCGGCCTCAGCGAAGACGTTGTCGAGAACATTTCGGCGCTGAAGAGCGAACCGGAGTGGATGCTCAAGAACCGCCTCAAGGGCCTGTCGATGTTCCGAAAGAAGCCCATGCCCACCTGGGGGGCTGACCTCTCCGGCATTGACTTCGACAACATCAAATACTTCGTGCGCTCGACCGAGAAGCAGGCGCAGAGCTGGGAAGACCTTCCCGAAGACATCCGACTGACCTACGAGAAGCTCGGCATCCCCGAGGCTGAGCGCAAGCGCCTGGTTTCCGGCGTCGCGGCACAATACGAGTCAGAGGTCGTGTTCCACTCGATCAACGCAGAGCTGGAGGCGAAAGGTGTCATCTTCATGGACACCGACACCGCTCTTCGTGAGCACCCCGAGTTCTTCGACGAGTACTTCGGCAAGGTCATCCCTGCCGGCGACAACAAGTTCGCGGCCCTCAATACGGCTGTCTGGTCGGGAGGTTCGTTCGTCTACGTGCCGAAGGGTGTGCACGTTGAGATTCCGCTCCAGGCCTACTTCCGCATCAACACCGAAAATATGGGCCAGTTCGAACGCACGCTGATCATCGCCGACGAAGGCTCGTACGTGCACTACATCGAGGGCTGCACGGCGCCGATCTACTCGAGCGACTCGCTGCATTCCGCGGTCGTTGAAATTATCGTGAAGAAGAACGCCCGTGTTCGCTACACGACCATCCAGAACTGGTCGAACAACGTCTACAACCTGGTCACCAAGCGAGCCATCGCCGAAGAGGGCGCGACCATGGAATGGATCGACGGCAACATCGGCTCCAAGGTCACCATGAAGTACCCGTCGATCTACCTCGTCGGCGAGCACGCCAAAGGGGAAACCCTGTCAGTCGCGTTCGCCGGCCCCGGCCAGCACCAGGATGCCGGCGCGAAAATGATCCACATGGCGCCCTACACGACCTCGTCGATCGTGTCGAAGTCCATTGCGCGCGGCGGTGGTCGAGCGGGCTACCGTGGCGAGGTGCGTGTCGGTCCCGAGGCCCACCACTCCGCGAACACGGTGCGCTGCGATGCCCTGCTGGTCGACACGATTTCGCGTTCGGACACGTACCCGGCAATCGACATCCGAGTCGATGATGTCCAGTTGGGCCATGAGGCCACCGTTTCCCGCGTCAGCGAAGAACAGCTGTTTTACCTGATGTCCCGTGGGATGCCAGAAGACGAAGCGATGGCAATGATCGTGCGAGGTTTCATTGAGCCGATCGCGCGTGAGCTGCCCATGGAATACGCTCTCGAACTCAACAAGCTCATCGAAATGAGCATGGAAGGGTCAGTCGGCTAGTGGCTTCTGCAACACCTGTGGGCACGACTGCGCCCTCAAACACCCCACCCGCCGGCGCGACCCCTCCGGCCTCGTCAACCCAGCACGGCAACCGTGCGCACTCCGACGGCGGTTGGGCGCTGGTTCCGGTGCAGACCCGCTCAGAGCGGTTCACTTCGACCAACCCTGCCGACTTCGCGGAGGTCACCGGCTTTGAGTCGGAGTGGAAACTCACCCCATTGAAGCTGGTGCTGCCGCTCATCAATGAGCCGCTCGACGGATCGCCTTATGAGATCGTCGCGTCCGGCGCGCCGGCCGAATGGATCGCCAGGAACGATACACGCATCGGTTCGACCGGCACGCCGGAAGAGAAGGCGTCGGCCAATGCGTGGGCATCCTTTGAGAAGGCGCTGCTCGTGACACTGTCTTCCGACGAGCACGTGGATGTCACCGTGTCACGTTCCGAGCTGGGGACCGCGGCACGCGCCGCCCACACGGTGATCGACGCGAAGCCGAACTCTGTCTCGACTGTGGTGCTGCAGAACAATGGCGCCGCACTACTGAGCGAAAATGTCGAGATCATCGTCGGAGACGGCGCACAGCTGACCCTGGTCACCGTGCAGGAGTGGGATGACGATGCCGTGCACCTCGCCAGTCACTTCGCGACCGTTGGCAGGGATGCCCGCTTCCGCCACATCGTCGTTTCGCTCGGCGGCAAGGTGATCCGTCTCAACCCGTCAACCCACCTTGTCTCGTCCGGTGCGGACGCCGAGTTGTTCGGACTGTATTTCGCGGACGCCGGACAGCACATCGAACAGCGGGTCTACGTCGAGCACGTGGCCGAGCACACGAAGAGCCGCGTCAACTACAAGGGCGCACTCAACGGGGAGGGAGCACGTACCGTGTGGGTCGGCGATGTTCTCATCGGCTCGCATGCCGCGGGCACCGACACCTACGAGCAGAACCGCAACCTGGTACTCAGCGAGGGAACTCGCGCTGACTCCATCCCGAACCTCGAGATCGAAACCGGGGACATCCTCGGCGCCGGGCACGCCAGTGCCACCGGTCGATTCGACGACGAGCAGCTGTTCTACCTGCAGGCGCGCGGCATCACGGAACGTGAGGCACGACGACTGGTCGTCCTCGGCTTCCTGAGCGAGATCGTGCAGAAGGTCGACCCCGGCGCATTGAAAGATCGCCTGAAAGTGGCCATCGAGGTCGAACTCGCGGGAGTATCCGTATCTGAAGAAGGGGCAGCATGAGCGCCATCCGCATCTGTGCGCTTGACGAACTGGGCCAGGACGAGGCGCTTCGCGTCGACTTGGAGGACTTCTCGATCGCGATCGTTAAGGACGCCTCGGGAACGGTCCACGCGATCGGCGACACCTGCACCCACGGTGACATCTCGCTGTCTGAAGGCTTCGTCGAGGGCGAGACGCTCGAGTGCTGGGCGCACGGCTCCAAGTTCTCGCTGATCACCGGAAAACCCACTTCGTTGCCGGCTTACGAGCCGGTTCCCGTCTACCGCGTGACGATCGTCGATGGCGACGTTTTCGTGGACCCGTACGAAACAATCGCAGTCTAGATTTCTGCAGTTCAAAGGAACCATCATGTCAACACTGGTCATCAAAGACCTCCAGGTCGAGGTCGCAATCGAGGGCGGCACCAAAGAGATCCTCAAGGGCGTCGACCTGACGATCGAGCAGGGCTCCATCCACGCCATCATGGGGCCCAACGGGTCGGGCAAGTCGACCCTCGCCTACACGATCGCCGGGCATCCGAAATATCACGTCACGGGCGGAACGATCACGCTCGACGGCGACGATGTGCTGGCGATGACAGTGGATGCGCGCGCCCGCGCCGGACTCTTCCTCGCGATGCAGTACCCGGTCGAGATCCCCGGGGTGACCGTGACCAATTTCCTGCGAACGGCTAAGACGGCCATCGACGGTGAGGCGCCAGCCATCCGCGGCTGGAGCAAGCAGGTCAAGGAATCGATGGCGGCCCTGCGAATGGATTCGGTGTTCGCCGAACGCAATGTCAATGAGGGTTTTTCCGGCGGCGAGAAGAAGCGCCACGAGATCCTCCAGCTCGAGTTGCTCAAACCGAAGTTCGCCATTCTTGATGAGACAGACTCCGGACTCGATGTCGATGCGCTCAAGATCGTCTCAGAGGGTGTCAACCGGGCGCACGAGAACACCGGTCTCGGGGTGCTGCTGATTACCCACTACACCCGGATCCTGCGGTACATCCATCCCGACTTCGTTCACGTGTTCGTTGACGGACGCATCGCCGAGGAGGGCGGCCCTGAGCTGGCCGACCGACTCGAGGACGAGGGCTACGACCGTTACCTGACGGACGCGAGCGTAAATTCTGCGCCTTCGATAAACTGATGGCTATGGTCTCCGCACTCGCACCGACGCTCTTCGACTCCGTCGAGGAGGCGCTGAAAGATGTCATGGATCCCGAGCTGGGTGTCAATATCGTTGATCTGGGCCTGATCTACGACCTGTCGTGGGACGACGAGAACGACGCGCTCATCATTAGCATGACGCTGACCTCTGCGGGTTGCCCGCTCACCGATGTTCTGGAGGAGCAAACTGCCCAGGCGCTCGATGGGATTGTTGAGCAGTTTCGGATCAACTGGGTGTGGATGCCGCCGTGGGGTCCGGAGAAGATCACCGACGACGGTCGCGACATGATGCGGGCGCTCGGTTTCTCCATGTAACCAGCCCTTCCGGTTGACCGAGGGCGCGCACGCCCTCGGGTCGAGTAGCCGCGCGAACCCTCTCGGGTCGAGTAGCCGCGCGAACCCTCTCGGGTCGAGTAGCCGCGCGACGAAGGAGCCTGCGTCATCGAGACTTGCCGCGCGAAGCCGGCAAGGTCGAGTAGCAGCGCGACGAAGGAGCCTGCGTCATCGAGACCCAGCGCGAACCCTCTCGGGTCGAGTAGCCGCGCGACGAAGGAGCCGGCGTCACCGAGACCCCGCGCGAACCCGGCGTTACCGAGACTTGCCGCGCGAAGCCGGCAAGGTCGAGTAGCCGCGCGAGGAACGAGCCGGCGTCACCGAGACTTGCCGCGCGAAGCCGGCAAGGTCGAGTAGCAGCGCGACGAAGGAGCCTGCGTCATCGAGACCCCGCGCGAAGCCGGCAAGGTCGAGTAGCCGCGCGAGGAACGAGTCGGCGTTACCGAGACCCCCGGCCACCCCCTGTTACTCGGCCGTTCCTTTCGTTTTCGGCCCGACGAGGCGCCACACGATGGGCAGCAGCACTGCCGCGAAGATGGCTTTCAGTGTGTCGCCGACGAGGAACGGGTAGAGTCCGCCTGTCAGGGTCGCCTGGAGAGCGTTCGGCACGTGAAGGTTCGTCAGCGCGATGTAGAGCCACGGGAGGCCGATCGCGTAGATGACGACGGTGCCGCCAAGGAATGCAAGCAGGGTGCGAAGCCATTTGCGGTCCCATTCACGCTGGGCGAGCCATCCGACGAACGCTGCGGCCAGGATGAAACCCACCAGGTACCCGCCTGTCGGGCCGAGCAGCGCGGCGAGCCCGGTGATGTGGCTGCCGTTGGCCTGGGGCGCGAACACGGGCAGCCCGAGGAGCCCGATGGCGAGGTAGAGCGCCATCGACAGCACCGCACGCGTGGCGCCGAGCGTCGCGCCGACGAACAGCACTGCGAAGGTCTGGCCGGTGATCGGTACCGGCCACAGTGGGATCGCGATCTGGGCGAGGACTGATGTCAGCGCCGTTCCGGCGGCGACGAGGATGATATCGGTGACGAGGCCGCGCGAAAAGATGCGGTCGGCGAGGGTTGGGCGTCCGTACGCGATGGTGAGAGTCGACATAGTGGCTCCTTGTTGCTCACAGCGGTGAAAGGGGGATGAAAGTAGACTAACTGGCTGAACCCCTCCTTCTGCGTTGTAGCTTCGCGCCCAAAGAACTGGACTATGCCTGTGCTGTCTGTGCAAGACCTCGAACTGCGTGTCGGGGCACGACTGCTCATGGATGAGGTCACGTTCCGCGTTGACCGCGGCGACAAGATTGGACTCGTGGGTCGTAATGGCGCGGGCAAGACTACGCTCACCAAGACTTTGGCGGGCGAGCTCAATCCGGCCGCCGGCCGGATCGATCGCACCGGCGAGATCGGCTACCTGCCACAGGACCCCCGTTCCGGCAACCCGGATGATCTGGCGCGCACCCGCATTTTGGATGCTCGGGGTCTCGGCCAGCTTGTGATCGGTATGGCGAAGTCGATGGATGAGATGGCCAGTCCCGATGAGGCGGTCAGTGCCGCGGCCATGAAACGCTACGGAAATCTCGAGGAACGCTTCACGGCGTTGGGTGGGTACGCGGCGGAAGCGGAGGCCGCATCCATCGCGAGCAACCTGAGCCTGCCCGATCGTATTCTTGGCCAGCCGTTGTCGACCCTTTCGGGTGGCCAGCGGCGCCGCATCGAGCTCGCGCGCATCTTGTTCTCCGGAGCGGACACTATGCTCCTCGACGAGCCGACCAACCACCTTGATGCCGATTCGGTGGTCTGGCTGCGCGATTTCCTGAAAAGCTTCTCCGGCGGCCTGATCGTGATCAGCCACGATATCGAGCTCGTCCAGGACACGGTCAATAAGGTCTTCTACCTGGATGCGAACCGCCAGACCATTGATATCTACAACATGGGCTGGAAGAACTATCTCGCCCAGCGCGCCGCCGATGAGGAGCGCCGCAAGAAGGAGCGGGCGAATGCCGAGAAGAAGGCCGCCGTTCTGACCACCCAGGCGGCCAAGTTCGGGGCGAAGGCGACGAAGGCTGCGGCCGCGCACCAGATGATTGCGCGCGCCGAGAAGCTGCTCGCCGGGCTCGACGAGGTGCGCACGACCGACCGGGTCGCCAAACTCCGGTTTCCGGAACCCGTGGCCTGCGGGCGTACGCCGCTCATGGCTTCAAATCTTTCCAAGAGTTATGGCTCGCTGGAGATCTTCGCCGCGGTCGACCTGGCGATCGACCGCGGGTCGAAGGTTGTGGTTCTTGGGCTGAACGGCGCGGGTAAAACCACGCTTCTGCGCATCCTCGCCGGTGTGGACAAGCCCGATACTGGTGAGATCGAGCCGGGTCACGGCCTGCGCATCGGCTATTACGCGCAGGAACACGAGACCATCGACGTGAAGCGGTCTGTGTTGCAGAACATGGTGTCGGCTTCGCCGAATCTGACCGAGACGGAGGCTAGGCGGGTACTGGGTTCGTTCCTGTTCACCGGCGATGACGCGGTCAAACCGGCGGGTGTGCTGTCCGGTGGGGAGAAGACGCGACTGGCTCTGGCCATGATTGTTGTGTCTGGCGCGAATGTGCTGCTGCTCGATGAGCCGACCAATAACCTCGATCCGGCGTCGCGGCTGGAGATACTGGATGCCTTGGCCGGCTACTCGGGTGCAGTCGTACTGGTCTCGCACGATGAGGGCGCCGTTGAGGCACTGAACCCGGAGCGGGTGCTCATCCTGCCTGACGGCGTCGAAGACCACTGGAACCCTGACTACGCGGAGCTGATCTCGCTGGCGTGATCTCGCTGGCGTGATCTCGTTGGCGTGATCTCGTTGGCGTGAACTCGTTGGCGTGATCTCGTTGGCGTGAACTCGTTCGTCTGGCCTCGTTCCTCGACAGGGCGAGCGTGCCTGGCCCGGTTGCCCACTTCGGTGGGGGCGCCTGGTCTCTGCGTCGGTGTGGTGCGCTCGCTCTTGTTCCGTGCCCGTGGTGGCGCTTGTTACGTGGCTGTGTTGGGGCATGATGTTTGTCCACAGATTTGGGATCGTCCTGTTCCGCATCGAACACACGTTCGATAATTGCTGTGTGGTGGTGATCGAGACAGCGGCGGCGTTTGAGGCTGCTGCTGCCGTGCGGGAGGGCGTCGCGGGGAGTGTGGTCGCGCGCCGTCTGGAGGCGGCTGTCGAGGCGCTGCGGTTGGTGCCAACCGAGGTATCCGAGTATCGCAGCGTGGGTGAAGACGTGTTGCTTCTTCTGAACAGGCTGAACGCGGAGGCGGCACGGCTGACCCACACCCATGGGGCGTTGATCGCGGGGCAGATCGCTCGGCGCTCCGCCCCGGAGTTGGGGTCGCAGGGTCTGGCACAACGGTTTGGTCACCGCACCCCCGAACAGTTCATCACGATGACCACGGGCACCAGTCGCCGTCAGGCGGTGAACTCGGTGCGGGCCGGGGTGCTGCTGGGCGAGGCCGCGGATGAGGGGAGCCTGAACAGGGACACCGGGGAGGTGTGCACCCCGTCGCAGCCGTGGCTTCGCCCCCTGAGCCAGGCCCTTCACGCGGGCGACTTGTCAGTCGAGGCGGGGGAGGCGATCCGGGCCGGCGTTGGGGCCCCGAACTCGGCCGTGTCCCCGGACCAGCTCCTGGGGCTGGTGTCCGAGTTGGTGGCAGTGGCGCGGGTGCGTCCCGACGGCTCGGCTGGGATGGATGTTGATCACCTGTTGAAGTTGGCTCGGGTGCGGCGGGAAGAACTCGACCTTGACGCAGTGCGGGTGAGGGAAGACGAACAGCACGCCGCGCGGAGCCTGAAACTGGTCGAGCTACCGACCGGGATGGGTCGCCTGCTGTGGGACATGCCCCCGGAAACGTTCGTCCTGGTGAAACAGGTTTTCGAACGTGCAGTGTCACCGAAACTGAAGAAAGTGCGGTTCACCGACCCGGCCACGCCGGCGACGGCGGACACGATCCTCGCCGATGACCGCACCCCCGCCCAGGTCGCTGCAGACGCATTCGAACAGGTGCTTCTGGTGGGTGCGGGGGCGAACCCGGACTGCCTGCTCGGGTCCGGCGCCCCACAGATCCGGGTCACCACCACCCTGAAAGCCCTCCAGTCCGGCGACGGCATTGTTCGAGTCGAAGGCTATTCTGGGCTGCTCTCGATGCGGAGCCTGAAACGACTGACCTGCACCGGGGAGGTGCAGTTACTGCTCTTCGATGAGAACCTGCTGCCCCTGGATTTGGGGCGCACCCAACGCCTGTTCACCCAGCCGCAACGCACGGCCCTGGCGGTGAAATGGGGTGGCTGCGCCGCGCCGGGCTGCGACGCACCCGTCTCCTGGACCGAAAGCCATCATTGCGACGAATGGCTCAAACATGGCGGTAACACCAATGTTGCCGACGCGGTCCCGTTCTGTCGATACCACCATCTTCTGGTGCACAACAACGACTGGAGGGTGAACCGCGACCCCGAGGGCAACTATTGGCTCATCCCGCCCAACGACCACGACCACGACCACGACCAGGTACCCCGCCTGTTGACCCCAAAAACCCGGAACATGGCCGACCTCCAACGCGAACTCGACAACCTTGATGAGCATGAGCATGCTCACGAGCACGAGCACGAGCACGAGCACCAGCATGAGCACGGGCAGGAGCATGAGCACGAGCACGCTTCCGGCCCCGAGCATCAGCATGAGCACGAGCACGCTTCCGGCCCCGAGCATCAGCATGAGCACGAGCACGCTTCCGGCCCCGAGCATCAGCATGAGCACGAGCACGCTTCCGGCCCCGGCCCCGGCCCCGAGCATCAGCGCGGGCACGAGCATGGCCATGGCCATGGGACGGGGCCGGGCACCATGACGGCAGCCATCAGCCCAGGACAGAACCATCGGGAAGCGCCACAAGTGGTCCTGCAGCACGAGCAGCTCCGCGGGACTACCTGCCCAGCAACAGGTGACGTGCGCTAGCTAGCGCTCGGCCCCCGATAGCTCGGCCCCCGACAGCTGGGCCCCCGACAGCTGGGCCTCACCGCGAACCTGGGCATCCTCGATCTCCGCGTCCGTCGGGGCTCGCTTGCGGGCCTTGCGATCCCGCTCGGCGGCGCGCTCCTGCTCGATCGGGTCGTCGGCGTTCCGAGCGAGGTATTCCTGCCGCAGAGCCCAGGCGAGGCCGCCAAACCCGGCCAGGGCGAACAGGATCCACTGGAAGGCATACGACAGGAACGGGCCAGGATCGAGTACCGGCTTTGCCGCGGCAATCGGCCGCTCCGGGGGCGCGGGGGATTCGGTCTCCAGGAGGCCGTAGGCGCCCGTGTAGACGTCTTTCAGCCCCACCATGCGGGCAACGGTGGGCAGGTTGATCTCGGAGACCTCACCGGCGGGGGCAACTCGCCCGGGCAGCACCGTCTCGCTCTCCTGGATGCGCGCCGTCACTGTGACCCTGCCCGTCGGGGCCGGGGGCACGTAGTCGGGGGCGGTCTGTTTCGTTCCGATGGCCACCCAGCCGCGATCGACGATAAAAATGTCACCGTTCGTTTCTTTGAACGGCACCAGCACCTCGAATCCGGGGTTATCCCCGAGCACGCGGTCACGCACCAGAAGCTGCTTCGCCGTGAGGTATTCGCCGGTCATCCTCACGGGTCGCCACTCGTACCGGGCGATATACGACGACTTTGTCGGCAGAAGTGTGGCGGGGGCAACCGCTGTGGCGTTGTAGTTGTGGGTGACCAGCGTGTTTGCCGCCACCGTCTCCTCATTACGCCCGAACTGCCAGCGCGAAAGCAAAACGCAGGCGATTGCAAAAACGATGGCCATGCCAAGGTACGTGAGCCACCGGCGTTGTGCCGCAAAACGCCATCTGGCGACAAAATCTTTCACGCCGGGACCTACCGGGCTGCGGGCGCGCTCGACGGCACCGACTCGACGAGGGTCCCCAGCGGGGCTACCACGACAGGAAAATCGCGCGCGGCGAGATAGTCCCGCAGGTAGTCGGAGTGTTCGGCGCAGGCCAGCCACACCTTGACCCGGTCGAGCGAATGGATGCGCGGGTTGCGCCAGTTCACACTGGCGGTCGCCGGGGTGGTGCACCCCGCGCGCGAGCAGGTCGGTGCGCTCATCCGTCGGCCCCTGTCATGGAACCGGCGGAACGGGTCGACACGGTCATCCGTCTGCACCCGGACGGTGAGTGAGCGGGGAGGGCATAACCTGCACAAGGCTGCCCGGGCGTTCGACGGCTGAAATCCGTGGCTGGACGACCGTGTTTGCGAGCACAACCGCGATGTACGGCAGGATGACGGCGCCCGCGACCGGGATCAGGGTCCACCAGGTCGGCGGGAACGACATTGCCAGTGCGACGAAGAAGCAGAGAAACCGCAAGCTCATCGCGATGACGTATTTGATCATGCGGCTGCGCCGCTCCTCGTCGGGCGAGGGCGGGAGCGCGGTGGCGGACTGGATGGGTTGCTTCTTCATCGGCACCCCCAGCCTACGTCGATCCCGCCGTGGAGGTGCCGAATATGCTTGTGAGCCATGACGACTCAGCGCACTGTTTTGGTCACCGGCGGAAATCGCGGCATCGGTTTTGCTATCGCCGAGGAATTCCTGGCACTCGGCCACCGGGTGGCCGTGACGGCGAGATCGGGCGAGGGACCCGAGGGATCGCTTACCGTGCGGGCGGATGTCACCGACGGGGAAAGCCTCGATGCCGCATTCGCCGAGGTGGAACAGAAGCTCGGGCCGATCGAAGTCGTGGTCGCCAACGCCGGCGTCACGCGTGACACGCTGCTGCTTCGGATGTCGGACGACGACTTCACCTCAGTTGTGGACACCAACCTCGCGGGGGCATTCCGCGTGGTCAAACGCGCCTCAAAGGGCATGTTGAAGGCCAGGTTCGGCCGCATCATCCTGGTGTCGAGCGTCGTCGGGTTGCTGGGGTCGGCGGGCCAGGTGAACTACTCGGCATCCAAGAGCGGACTCATCGGCCTTGCCAGGTCGGTGACACGTGAACTCGGCTCACGGGGAATCACCGCCAATGTCGTGGCACCGGGATTCATCGAGACCGATATGACCGCCGAGTTGCCGGAGCAGCAGCAGGCCGACTACCGCAAATCGATCCCGGCCGGCCGCTTCGCCACCGCCACAGAGGTCGCCCGCGTAATCACCTGGCTGGCGAGCGATGACGCGGCCTACATCTCCGGTGCCGTCATTCCGGTCGATGGCGGACTGGGCATGGGCCACTAGGGGCGGCCAGCAGGAGGGGTCCCCCGGGCCAGGCGACCAGGTTCCACGACCAGGCCAAGGCCGCCGGGCTGGACCAATCCGCGTTAGCCTGCCAGTCCCAGCAGGGGGAGCAACTGCGCGAGATCGCGGCGATCCATGATGACGTTTGCCTCGTCGCGCACCGGCGCCTTCGCGTCGAACCCCACCGACAATCCGGTGATCGCCATCATCGGAAGATCGTTTGCACCATCTCCGACGGCGACCGTCTGGATGAGGGGAACGCCGAAGTCGGCCGCCCACTCGCGAAGAGTCGAGGCCTTCGCTTCAGCGTCGATGACCGGTCCCGTGAGCTGTCCGGTCAGCACCCCGTTTACGGTCTCGAGCCGGTTGGCACGCCAGTAGTCCAGCCCGAGGCGGTGCGCGACCGGGTCGACGACCTCGTGAAAGCCGCCCGACACGACACCGACGCGGCCACCGGCCGCCCTGACTGCCGCGATCATTGCCGGAACACCGTCAGTGACGACGACCTGCTTTCCGACAGTCTCGAAGACGGATTCCGGCAGGCCCCGAAGCGTCGCGACTCGGGAACGCAGGCTCTCCTCGAAATCCAGTTCGCCGTTCATGGCCCGGAACGTGATTGCGGTCACTTCCGCGAGCGAACCGGCCTGCGCGGCGAGCAACTCGATCACTTCGTTCTCGATGAGCGTCGAATCGACGTCAAGCACCACAAGGAAGCGCGCCATGTACGGGTGTGGCCTTCTGTCGGTTGAGCTCGGTCGGTGGAGGTCTGTCGGTGGAGCTCTGTCGCTGGGGGGTCTATCGGTGGAGCTCTGTCGCTGGGGGTCTGTCGGTTGAATTCTGTTGCTGGGGGTCTGTCGGTGGAGCACTGTCGCTGAAGAGGTGGGTGCATCACTGGACGGATGCCGTGCGGGCGACGCCGGGGACGAGTCTACGAAATATTCGGGCGAGTCCAGTTATCCAGAGCAGGCACCGCGAGACGACAGGCGGCTAATCGACGTGAACGCCCTTGCCGACGACGGTGATGCCCGACTCTGTTACCGTGAATCCCCGCGCTCGATCGTTATCGTGGTCGACACCGACCGTTGCCCCGGCGCTGATGACCACATCCTTGTCGAGGATGGCGCGGCGAATGACCGCGTCGGCGCCGACCCGCACCCGGTCGAACACCACGGAGTCGACCACGGTCGCACCGGAATCGACAACACACCACGAACCGATCACGCTGCGCTCGAGGTGGCCACCCGAGATGAGTGTTCCGAGCGACACGATCGAGTCGATCGTGGTTCCCAGGTTGCCCTTGGCGTCGCGCACGAACTTGGCGGGCGGCGAGTTGAGCTGCTGGCTGAAGATCGGCCATTCGCGGTTGTACAGATTGAAGATCGGGAGGGCGGAAATCAAGTCCTGGTGCGCGTCGAAGAACGAGTCGATCGTTCCCACGTCCCGCCAGTAGAACTTGTCGCGCTCGGTTGACCCGGGGACGTCGTTCTGGTTGAGGTCGTAGACCGCCGCCTCACCACGAGCGACGAAGTCGGGCACGATGTCCCCGCCCATGTCGTGGTTCGAGTCGGCATTCTCGCCGTCGCGAATGACGGCATCGATGAGGATCTCCGCGTCGAACACGTAGTTGCCCATCGAAGCGAGCACTTCGTGTGGAGAGTCTGTGAGTCCAGTCGCATTCCTCGGCTTCTCGTGGAACGCCTTGATGCGTCGAGGATCTTTCTTGTCGAGCTCGATGACGCCGAACTGGTCGGCGAGCGAGATCGGCTGCCGAATCGCGGCCACAGTCACCCCCGCGCCCGATTCGATATG
>Ga0302202_10000743_pt1 | contig 42062 bp, 37 predicted proteins | sample II_Bog_N3_3_FD_194579 | JGI IMG/M metagenome (GOLD analysis project Ga0302202, IMG submission 194579) | Peat permafrost microbial communities from Stordalen Mire near Abisko, Sweden - II_Bog_N3_3 | ecosystem: Environmental > Terrestrial > Soil > Wetlands > Peat | place: Sweden: Abisko...
AGTCGGGCTCCGGCCAAGTACGCGGACCGGGTGCCCAGCGTCAAGGTGATCGATGGTCGACCGATGTGGGTGGTCGACGGGGTGGAGATGGGCTTCGCCGGCGGGGGCGGGGTCATCGACCGCCGGGGAGGGAAAGGCCGGGCCCTCGAAGCGCTGTACGAGTGGACGCTCGACGACATCCACCTCGGGGCCTTCGACCCCAAGGCGCGCATTGAGGTCATGGACGATTCGGGTATCTGGGCCCAGATCTGCTTCCCCAACTCCATCGGGCTCGGCGGTCAGGGGATTTCGGACATCGTCAAGGATCCGGTGCTCCGGCTCCTGTGCGTGCAGATCTACAACGACGCCATGGCCGAAGTGCAGGCCGACTCGGGCCAGCGGTTGCTGCCCATGCCGGTACTCCCCGCCTGGAGCGTGGACGAATGCGTCGCCGAGGCGACGCGGGTGGCCTCGCTCGACCTCCGGGGAGTCAACATGACGTCGGACCCCCAGGACGTGGGTGGTCCCGACCTGGCCAACCGGGCCTGGGACCCGCTGTGGGAGGTCTGCGCCGACCTGCACCTCCCCGTGCACTTCCACATCGGGGCCAGCCTGACCACCATGACGTACTTCGGCACGTACCCCTGGGAGTCACAGGACGACGACACCAAGCTGGCCATCGGCGGGACGCTCCTGTTCATCGGGAATGCCCGGGTTGTCACGAACATCATTCTGAGTGGACTGCTGGACCGGCACCCGAAGCTGCAGATGGTCTCGGTCGAGAGCGGCGTGGGCTGGATCCCGTTCATTCTCGAGGCGCTCGACTACGAAATGTCCGAGAACGCGCCCAAGCAGCTGGCGCACATGTCCATGCTTCCGTCCGAGTACTTCAAGCGGAACCTGTTCGCCACGTTCTGGTTCGAGAAGAACAACATCCCGGCCCTGATCGAATCCGTGGGGGAAGACAGCGTGCTGTTCGAGACCGACTTCCCCCATCCGACGTGCCTCTATCCCAAGCCGCTCGAGACCGTGGCGGAGAAGATGTCCGCACTGACACCGGAAGTCCAGCGCAAGATCCTCGGAGAGAACGCGGCGAAGCTGTACCGGCTGTAGCGCCTCGACGGGCCCGCAGCCCAGGGCCCGTCGAGGCCATGACGCGGAGCAGGTGCGCCCGGCCCTAGGTTGAAGCGGGTACCCCGATGCGAATCCTTCTCGTCTCAGACCTCCACTACTCCCTGCCGCAGTTCGACTGGGTGGTCGCCGCCGGCGCATCGTTCGACGTCGTCGTAGTGGCCGGGGACAGCCTCAACATCAATTCCACGGTCCCTCTGGACGCGCAGAGTGTGGTGGTGCACCGCTATCTGGATCTGATCGCCTCCGAGACGCAGCTCGTGGTCAGCTCGGGCAACCACGATCTCACCGGGCCCGACACGGCGGGTGAGCAGTCCGCCTTGTGGCTGCACGAACTGCACGGGGAGCTCCGCACGGACGGGGAGTCGCTCTCGCTCGACGACACCCTGATCACCATCTGCCCGTGGTGGGACGGGCCACTGGGCCGGGCGGACGTGGTGGCGCAGCTCACCGCCGACGCCGCACGCCGCCCGGCGAACTGGGTCTGGGTGTACCACTGGCCACCTCTGGGCTCGCCCACGTGCTGGACGGGCCGCCGGGACTACGGCGACGCGGACCTGCGGGAATGGATCGAACAGTTCCAGCCTGAAATCGTGCTGGCCGGCCATGTCCACGAATCACCGTTCAAGAGTGACGGCTCGTGGAACGACCGCATCGGGAACACCTGGGTCTTCAATGCCGGCCACCAGATCGGAAAGGTGCCGGCCTTCATGGAACTCGATCTGCTGCTGCAGCAGGCCAGGTGGGTTTCCATCATGGGGACCGAGGCGGTCGACCTGCACGACGAGATGGCGCCGGCCCGGACGGTTTTCGACGCCGATCAGTAGTCGGGATCGGGATCCCGCGCCGAACCCGGTCGGGCCGTCACAACCTGGCGCTCCGCCAAATGCGAGAGCACCTCGGACACCATGGACAGACCGGATGCATCGCCGTACTGCTCTTTGAGGTCGGCCAGGTAGGTCGAGACGAAATTCAGGCGCTCGGCCAAGCCGATGGCGATGAGCTTGGTGATCTCCGGATCTCCGAACAGGAACGCACGACCATCTTCGGCGTAGCGCAGCGCACTCGGCTCCGTTGTGACGACTGTCGCACCATGGTCGGTGCCCAACAGAACGGACATCTCCCCGACGATCGCTCCGGGCCTGGTGATGGTGTTCACCGCCACATCACCTTTGAAGACCTGGAGCGCTCCGGAGATCAGGATCCACACGCCTCCGCTGGGCCCACCCTGTGAGATCACTTCGTCGCCGGTGGTCATCTCCACGAGCGGCAGATGCATCGACAGACGAACCATGTCGGACACGACACGAATGCTACCGGCCGGAAGTGCGCCGTCTCCAGGGCTCCGCCGGCCCGGTTCACGCGATATTCACGTTGACCTCGGCCTGGGGCCACACGGCGGTGGAGGGCCGCTGGCGGCCCGGCTACCTTACGCAGATGCCTGCAAAGCTGCGGCAAGCCGCCGTCGCCGTGCTGCAAGGGGAGACCACGCTCTGGCCCGCGTTGACCGCCGGCATCGTTGTCGCCGTGGCGTCCTACTGCGTCGGGCCGACCAGGGGTGACCTCGAGGTCGACGTGGCGCTGGCCAGCATGGCCACCTTCCTCTTCGGCGTGCTCATCGCCTTCACCATTGCGCGTACGACCGATCGACTGGCCGTGGTGCAGACGCTGGTCAGCCGCAACAATGCGTCGCTCCTCTCGATCCTTCAGCTGATGGCCGTCTTCGCCGTGGACCGGACAGAGGAAGTCCGCCAGATGATCGACCGTCAGCTCACGGATCAGATCGACTACCGGCTCCTCGACAACCATCTGGCGACGCCGTCGAACCTGGCGCTGACCGCGGCGATCATCGCCCTCGATCCACAGACGCTCCAGCAGGAGCAGGCGTACCGCAGCCTGCTCGACGTGTGCATCGACATCACGGCGAACAGGGCGCAGATCGAGTCCACCACCGGCCAGTCACTGCAGGCGATTGAGTGGGTCGGCCTGTTGCTCCTGTTGCTGATCCTCATGGCCCTGATCGTCGTGCTGCCGGGCGGGACGGTCTGGGGAGCGCTCATCGCCGGCGCGCTGGCCGGGACCTTGGTCACGCTGGTCGTGCTGCTGCGCAAGCTCGACCTCCTGCGCTGGCACGAGCGCAGTTCCATCTGGGAGCCGACCACCCGGCTCTTCCGGAGCATGGGGCTGCACCCGTATGTGCCGCGGCAGGTCATCGTCGACGGTCGCTACCGGCCCACAGGCGTGGTCCGGGTGGTCGATTACCCGGATCCGTATCCAAACCGCTCGACGAAGATCGTCACGCTCGAGGATCTTTCCGCGGACGTGTCGGCGGACGCCACCACGGAAGTGGAGGCCGGTCGCGCCAGCGACGGGTGAGGTGCGACGGGTGCGCGGCCGATCATGACGAACCTGTCGGGGACAGACGTCCCCTTCGACATCGGCCATCCCCTGGCGCCGTATTTTCCGCGACTGGCTATCGAGTGGATCCGGTCGAGCCCCGAGCTGACACACCAGGAGCTCGAGGGCACCATCGCGTTCGTCGACATTTCGGGGTTCACCAAGCTGTCCGAGCGGCTCGCCCGTCTGGGGAAGTCGGGCGCCGAGGAGCTCACGGCCACCATCGACACCTGCTTCGTCACGCTGTTGGATCTCGCGGTGGCGAACGGCGGCCGGCTGCTCAAGTTCGGCGGCGACGCCCTCCTCGTCTACTTCTCGGGCGAGGCCCACGAGGCCCGGGCCTGCCTGGCCGCCGTGGAGATGCGCCGTGCGCTGCGCGTGGTCGGTCGCCTCACCGTGCTGGGGCAGCGCATTTCGCTCCGCATGTCCGTCGGCATCCACAGCGGGGTCTTCAATTTCTTCCTCGTCGGTGAGTCCCATCGTGAGTTCATGGTCACCGGTCCGGGTGCCAGCACGGTGGTGGAGATGGAGGGCACCGCCGATGCGGGAGAGATCGTCATCAGTGCAGAGACGGCTGCCGCGCTGAAACCGAGTCTCCTGGGTCCGGCGAAGGGCTCGGGCTCTCTGCTCCGGCGGCCGCCCTCGCTCCCCGAAACCCCGTTCTTGGCCTTCGAGCAGGTCGAACCCGCTCTGGACCTGCGGCAGGGTATTCCGCTCGGCCTCCGGGCCGCGCTGATGACCCGCACCGAGCCGGAGCACCGCAGAGTCACGATCGCCTTCATCCACTTCGACGGGACCGATCGCCTGATAGCCGAAGCCGGCCCCGAGGAAACGGCCCGGCAGCTCCATGTGCTCGTGACCCACGTGCAGGGCGCGGTCGACCGCCAGGGCGTGACCTTCCTGGCCACCGATGCCGACAAGGACGGCGGCAAAATCATTCTGACCGCCGGGGCTCCTTCGACGTCGGGCGACGACGAGCAGCGCATGCTGCTGGCGGTCCGCGAAATCATGGACGCCGAGAACCCGCTTCCGATCCGCATCGGCGTGAATCAGGGATCGGTGTTCGTCGGGGAAGTCGGGCCGCACTACCGGCGCACGTTCACCGTCATGGGCGACGCGGTGAACCTGGCGGCCCGCCTCATGGCGAAGGCGGGGCCCCACGAGATCTACACCACACCGGAGCTGTTGACGCGCTCGCGCACCGGCTTCGCCGCGACGGAACTGGAGCCGTTCCTCGTCAAGGGAAAGGCGAAGCCGGTGCGAGCGGTCCGTGTGGGTGCCAAGACCAGGGACGTGGCCGCCGGCTCGACGGACGAATTGCCGTTCGTGGGCCGGCAACCGGAGCTGGCGCAGCTCGAGTCGATGGCGGCCTCCGGTCGGGGTGCATTGGTGGAGATCGTCGGGGCCACCGGGGTCGGGAAATCGCGCCTGGCCGGCCGGTTGCGGGAGGCCACCGCTGATCGGATGCAGCTGTTCGCCGTATGCGAGCGCTACGACTCGTCCACCCCGTACTACACGGTGCGGCGACTGCTCCGCGGCCTCCTCGGGCTGCCCACCGAAGGGAGCGACCAGGACCTGGGGGCGACGTTCCTCGCCGAGCTGGAGCGGAGGGCACCGGACCTCCTCCCGTGGGCCCCGCTCATCGGCATGGCGATCGCCGTCACCGTGCCCGAGACCCAGGAGACCCTGGAGCTCGAGGAGGAATTCAGGCGGGCGAAGTTGGCCGAGGTCGTCATCGCCCTGCTGGCCCTGCTGCTGCCCCAGTCGGGCCTCATCACCATCGAGGACGTGCACTTCATGGACGAGGCATCGGCGGATCTCTTCGGGCACCTGGCCCAGGTGGTCCACCTGAGCTCGTGGCTCTGGTGCCTGACCCGACGGGACGTGGGATCGGGCTTCATCGCACCCGAGGATGCTCCCGTCACCCGCCTCGAGCTCGGCCCATTGAGTGAGGCGGAGGCCGCGGAGCTCGCTCTGGCCGCCACTCATGAGACACCGCTGCCGGCGCGGGAGATCGAGCTGCTCGTCGACCGCTCAGGCGGAAACCCGCTCTTCGTGAGGGAGCTGGTCGCGGCGGTGCTCAACGGGGAGGCACTCGGTGCACTGCCCGACTCGGTCGAGGACGTCGTCGTCGCCCGTATCGACCGCCTCCCCGTCGTCGACCGCCAGCTGCTCCGGCGTATGTCCGTCCTGGGCCAGTCGTTCTCCGCCCATCTGCTGTCCGATGTCCTCGACGATGTCCCGGAGGAGCACGAGTCGATTTGGCTCAGGCTCGAGCCCTTTGTTGTGCACGATGCGTTCGGCAACCTGGCCTTCCGCAACGCGCTGCTTCGTGACTGCGCGTACAACGGACTCTCGTTTCGCCTGCGCCGCGAGCTGCATTCCCGGGCCGGCGACACCATTGCGCGCACGAGCGCACAGAGTGGTGACGATCAGTCCGGATTGCTTTCGTTCCACTACCTCCACGCCCAGCGCTCTCAGGAAGCCTGGTCGTATTCGCTGCAGGCGGCCGCGCAGGCCAAGAGCGTCTTCGCCAATGCGGAGGCGGCGGAGTACTTCGAACGGGCGATTGCCGCCAGCCGTCGGCTGCCGACGCTGACCCCCGCAGAGATCGCGGGCGCGCACGAGGGTCTCGGCGACGCCCGGAACAGGACCGGCAACTATGCCGGCGCGGCCGGCGCGTACCGGGCGGCCCGGCGACAGATCGGTGATGACGTCGTGGCGCAGGCCCGGTTGCTGCTGAAGCTGGCGCGGGTCGAGGGATGGCTCGACCGCTACACGAACGCGCTGCGGTGGATCACCCGGGGTATCGCCATACTCGACGGGTTCGACAGCCCCGACGCCTCCCGCCAGCGAGCGGAGCTCTTCGGCTGGTACGGGCGGTTCTGCCAGGAGGGCGGCAAGCACCGCAAGGCCATCACGTGGTGCATGCAGGCAGTCGAGCAGGCGGAAGCAGTGGGGGACAAGGAAACAACGGCGGACGCCCTCCGCATCATCGACTGGGCGAAAATGGACCTCGGTCAGCTGGAGGAGCCGGCGAACTGGGAGAGAGCCCTCCTGCTCTTCGAGGAGATCGAAGATCTGCCCGGCCAGGCCGGCGTCCTCAACATGCTGGGCGGCTTCGCGTACTTCAAGGGCGACTGGGAAGAGGCAGTGACGCTGTACCGGCGGGCGCAGGCCACGGCGCGGCGAACCGGGAACGCGGTCATGGACGCGTTCTACGTGTTCAACATCGGGGAGATCGCGTTGGAGCAGGGTCGTCTCGACGAGGCCGAAGAGGCCTTCGTCGCCGTGAACCGGACGTGGCGGGCCGCCGGCTACCGGTCGGGTGCCGCCGACGCCAAGGGGAAGTTGGCCCGCGTCAAGGCTGCCCAGGGTCGCTACGACGAGGCGCTGGAGCTGTTCGCGTCGTGCATCGGGGAGATGGACGACATCGGGAGCCGAGCGGATGCGCTCGAAGCCACGGCCCGTCTGGCCGAGTGCCTGCTCCTGAGCGGAGCGAGCGACGATGCGCTCGAGTTGGCCGACCGCGGTCTCGACCTCGCCCAGGACCTCGGTGGGGTCCCGCCCCAGATTCCGCTGCTCCACCGCGTGCGCGGGGCGGCACTGGCCCGGCTCGGCCGGAACGACGCGGCGGTCGACGCGCTGCGGCAGAGCCTGCAGGCGGCGCGAGGTCGCGGTGCGGCCTACGAGGTGGAACTCACCGAGCGTGTCGCTGACGACAGCCTCCTGGACCTCGGTCGGCTGAGGGAATCCTGAATCGGCACGTGGGTGGCGTCTGCGGGGGGCAACGGCAGGGTCTGGTGACGTGCGGGTGCACGGACATTGACGCAGGTCAGGCTGCTCGCTAACGTCCGCGCCGGGCGCGTCGGGGCCGTCGCTCCCTCTCGCCGGCTGTCGCATCGGCCCGGCATCGCCACGCAAGGAGCATCTGATGCAGATCGACCCGCCCCAGCCGAAGCGCACACCGAGGGACACGCGGGATGCCGTCAGGCAGCCCCTGTTAGTTTCTGCGGTCATGACGCGAGCTCGTAGCCGGCGGTTCCGGCTTTCCGTCGTCGCGCTGCTTCCTCTCGCCGGCCTGGCCACGTTCCTCGGCACGTCCGCCGTTTCGCAGGCGGCGGGGGGCGATCCCGTTACTCCCGTCGATCTCGTCACGAATGGGAGCTTCGAGAGCACGACGGCGCCGACCACCTCCTTCTCCACGGTGCTGGCGGGTGACTCGACCACCCTTCCGGGGTGGACCGTGGTGACCCCGTCACTGTACGGGCCGAGCGGTGGCAGCGTGGATCTGACGGCCAACGCCTACTGGAACGCGTACGACGGGAATTACTCCATCGACCTGGCCGGGACGTCCGCCGAGCCGGGCGGCATCTACCAGGATGTGCCCACGACGCCGGGCGTCGAGTACTCGCTCAGCTACTGGACCGCGGTCAACGGCGATCAGTCCCCGGGTCAAGCGCACACCATGAACGTCGTCGTCGGCGGCACCACCGTGGCGAGCATTGACGGGCTCAGCGCCGGGCGACCGCTGCAATGGGTGCAGCAGACCACCCTGATCACCGCCACCTCGTCGACCACCCGTATTGAGTTCGACGATGCCACCGTTGGAGACGTCATACAGGGCCCCGCCCTCGACGACGTGTCGATGACAGCCGTCCCCGACACCATTTCCGCCACGCCGGTGTCGATCTCGCCCCAGGTCACGGGGACATCCTTCACAGTGCCGGTGGCGACGTTCACGGACAGCTACCTCGGGTCGTCGGCCGACTTCTCAGCGTCGATCGCCTGGGGTGACAGCACGACCAGCACCGGCACCGTCACCCAGTCCGGGTCGATCTTCACGGTCAGCGGCACCCACACCTACGCGGCCCACGGGACCTACACCGCCGCGGTGACGATCACGTCCATCGCCGGCGCGTCGGCCTCGGTCTCCGACGGGGTGAGCGTGGCCGACGCGGTCACCACCTGTTCCGGAGCGGGCTGCTCGGGGACGGTCTCCACGCCCCAGCAGACGGTCGGGATCTCCTCGACCTCCACGGGGGGCTCCATTCAGACCAATGTGGACCCCGCCGACGGCAGCTACTCCTGCGGCGACCCCTTCCGCCACGCGCCCCAGGTCACCACGGTGACCGACACCGGGCTGAACGCCAACATCGTCTACACGGTGACCTTTGCCAACAAGGCTGCCGCTGGTTCGTGGTACGTCCCGTTTGCCGTCTGCTACCAGTCCCAGACAGCGTTCAAGGATCTGTACGGACACACGGTGACCACCGGTCTCCTGCCCCTCTGCACGCTGCTTCCCCGACCGGGGAAGCCCTTGGTGGCGCCGTGCGTCGAGTCCATCACCGAGCTGCCCTTCTATCTCGGCAACGTGGTCGAGAAGATCGTTCTTCCGGCGGGGGATCCCCGCTTCCACTAGGCCCACGGGGCGGGCTCAGGGGGGTGCTTCGTGCTCTGGGAGGGCCTCCCAGCCGCATGCCCCTGATTCCGAACCGACGAACCGGTACCCGCGCAACGACTGGCACGACAGCTACGCGGCCCCGATCTCCTCCGCGGTGCCTTGCCGGTCAACGTGATACCGGGCATGGGTGATCGCAGCATCGAGGTCGTCGAAGATATGACCTCTGGCGTCGAGATCGGCCACGACCCCCGCCGTGGTCAGGATCGGCTCGTGCTCGGCTCGCGCACCCTTGACAAGGACCGTGATTCCTCGCTGCTCTAGGTCGCCGATGATCTTGGCGAGCGCGTCGGCTCCCGAGGCATCAATGAAGGTCAGTCCCCGCAAACGGAGGATGACGACCTTTACCCCCGACACCTGACGGAACTGTTCGAGGAAACGGGGTACCGCTCCAAAGAAGAGGGCGCCGTCCAGCCGGAACACGGCAATGTGGTCAGAGAGAAGCGCCGACGCGTCGACCGGGCCGTCGTGGTGCTCGGCCAGCTCCTCCTGCGTGGCTCCCGATCCCGAAGCGATCGATCGGAGCGCCAGCACACCGGCGAGGACGAGGCCGACCTCAATAGCAGTGACCAGATTGACGACAACGGTCACCACGGCCGTCAGGACGAAGACGACCGCCTCGGAGACGTGGGCCCTGACCACCGACAGCACCCGAGCGTGATCGACCATTTTCACGGCCGTCATGACCAGAACGCCACCGAGGACCGCCAATGGGATTCTCGTCACCACAGGTGATGCGAGCAGGATGACCGCCACGATGACCAGGGCATGCGTGATGGCGGCGACACGGGTCCGGGCTCCGGCGCGCACGTTCACGGCTGTGCGGGCGATGGCTCCGGTCGCGGGCATACCCCCGAACAGGCCGGCTGCCACGTTGGCCAGACCTTGTCCGACCATCTCACGCCTGTCCGAGGTGCGGGTCAAGCCCGTCATGGCATCGGCCACGCGGGCCGACAGGAGACTCTCGATCGCCGCCAGGATGGCGACGGCCACCGCGGGGCCGGCAAGGTGCCGGAGAGTGGACAGACCCAGATCGGGGATTTGGGGTGACGGGAGACGATGGGGCAGAGCGCCGATGGTTGGCACCGACAGATGGAGGAGCACGGACAGGAGGGTGACCGCAACGACGGCCACGATCGACGACGGCACCCGCTTGGTGAGCCTCGGCCAGGTGGTCATGACAACGACGACCAGGATGCCGAGGACGAGGGTGTCCGCTGCGGTGCTCCGGGATAGATGGGAGACGGCCTGCCACGCCGAATCGAGGACCGTCGAACCGGTGCCCTTGGACTCGCCCAACAGGAGGGGAACCTGTTGGAGGGCGATGGTCACGGCGATTCCCACCGTGAACCCCTCGAGGACAGGCCACGGGACGAACTGAATAAGCCGACCGAGCCCCGCCAACCCCATGATGAGGACAATGACGCCGGCCATGATGGCAACGCTCGCCACGGCACCTACACCGTCGTGGGCCACGATGGGCACGAGCACCACGGCCATGGCCCCTGTCGGACCCGAGACCTGGACGGACGAGCCGCCGAACACGGCAGCGACAATGCCGGCAACGATCGCCGTCACGACGCCCGCTGTGGCCCCTACCCCGGACGCGACACCGAATCCAAGGGCCAGCGGCAGCGCGACGACGCCGACGGTGAGCCCGGCCAGCAGGTCGCCCCGCCACGAACGACGCAGTCCGGTGTAGTCGGATGCCCCTGGCAGGACCCGCGCCACCCACCGCAAGGCGACGTGCATCCTTTCGGCCATCAGGCTCCGGTGCCTTCGAGTTCCTCGAGGGCGAGGCGGGCTTTGCCAAGTGTGGAGGCCAGAACGGTCCTGGCTGCGTCAAGGAACTGCTCCACCGAGGCATCCGTCAGTCGGTAGGTGACGGCATTGCCTTTGCGGCTCGACTCGACCAGTCCGATCCGCTTCACAACAGCCAAGTGCTGGGAGAGCGTGGACGGTTCGAGGCCGATCTCGGCCAGCAGGTCGCTGACCGGCTTTTCGCCGTCGACCAACAGCTCGAGGATTCGGATCCGGGCCGGGTGGCCGAGGGCACGAAACAGCTCAGCCTTTGCGGCATACACAGGCTGACCCAGCGTCGACAGGGGCATGGGTACATGATATTCATGGATTCATCAAATACGTAATCCATGACACAGTGCCTGGACGCCGACGTGGGTGTGAGTGCCCTGCAATGTCCAACTCGCCCCGACGTGGCGCAGCTTCGTGAGCCACGTGCTTCTGCGTCGGATCGGCGCTGCTGTCGTCGGGAACGCCCGAGGAGATGAAACCGCAGCGCTGTGTTCGTGGGACACGACCCGCACCTCGCCGCCGAGTGGGCGGCCCAGAGAGAGGTTCGTGAGGGTTCGGATGTCCGGCGAAGATCCGCGACATCCCAGCGTGGGCGAGGGGGGACTTGAACCCCCACATCCTTTCGGACACAGGAACCTGAATCCTGCGCGTCTGCCAATTCCGCCACTCGCCCGGGTGACTGGGCAACAGTAGTCGCTGGGCTGGCCCCGAAAGTCCGGCCTCCGACCAGGTTCGGGGAGAGGTGACCAGGTCAGGCGGTTCGTGAAACCCTCCTGGGCGCGGCGGACCGGTAATCTCTGGAAGACCATGGGACTCCAGAAGTTTGAGGAGCGCCTCGAGCGTCTGGTGGAGGGCACGTTGGCCAAGCCATTTCGAAGCAACCTCCAGCCGGTCGAAATCGGCCGGCGGTTGACCCGCGAGATGGACCTCCACCGACGGGTGGGGGTGCGAGGGCTCATCGCGCCGAACGCGTTCGCCGTGACGCTCTCGGCGGCGGACGTGAGCCGCTTCTCCAATTTCATCGACGCGCTCTCCCGTGAGCTCTCTGACGCCGCCCGTGAGCACGCCCGGATTGAGGGCTACTCGTTCGTGGGCCCGGTCGAGGTGGAGATCTTCGAAGGCGGCAGCCTGAAGCCGGGGCGCTTCACGGTGACCGCGGACGTGCACGAGAGCGAGGACGGTGGCTTCCTGGCCGAGCTCGTGCTCCCGGACGGGCGCAGGGTGACCGTGGGCTCGGAGGCCCTGGTCATCGGCCGGCTGCCCGAATGTGAAGTGGTGCTTCCGGACTCCAACGTGAGCCGGCGCCATGCCGAGCTCCGGCGGAAGGGTGACGGCGTGTTCGTCACCGATCTCGGGTCCACCAACGGGACCAGGGTCAACGGCACCCCGGTCCGTGAGCAGCTCCTCGCCAGTGGCGATGAGGTCAGTGTGGGCTCGACGAAGCTCGTCTTCGAAATGTCGTGACGGCGCCTGGGCCGGCCGCGGTCCTGATCGCCACCCAGAATCTGAACGCGGTCCTCCGCATCATGCAGTGGGGCGTCATTGTGCTGATCTTCCTCTTCTTCCTGCGCGTCATCCGGGCCGTGTGGGTGGAGATGAGCCCGGCCACCATCCGCAAGTCCCGCTCAATGCGCCGGCAGGAGCGTCGGGAGGTGCGCGCCGCCTCCGTCGTCGCCGCGGCGCCCAAGCCGAGCCGCAAGCGCCAGCTCTACCTCAAAGTGGTCCAGCCCCCCGAGCATGCCGGGCGCACCTACGACCTCGACGACGAGTTGACCATTGGGCGCTCACCCGGATGTGGTGTCGCCATGCCGGAGGACATCTACACGTCGACGCTGCACGCCCGCCTGTTCCGCCGCAACGAGCAGCTCTGGGTCGAGGACCTCGGCTCCACCAACGGGACGTTCGTGAATTCCGAGCAGATCGGCCAGGCCGTCCGGCTGGGCAAGGGGGACCTGCTCCAGATCGGTTCCACTGTCTTCGAGGTCTCCCGTTGACGGTCTTGCGGTCGGGTTCCGCCTCCGACGTGGGTCGGGTCCGCACCGTCAACCAGGACCTCCCGCTCGAGCGCCCCAATCTGTACGCCGTGGCCGACGGCATGGGCGGACACGTCGGCGGCGAGGTGGCGGCCCGGGTGGCCGTCGAGACGCTCAGTCTGGCCTTCGAACGGGTGCCGACGGTCGAGGGGCTGCGTGAGGCCTTCTCGGAGGCCAACGCCGCGGTCTGGCACGAGAGCCAGATCAACAACGACCTCCGGGGGATGGGCACGACCCTCACCGCGGTGGCACTGGTCGGAGGCTCGGAGGGCCACGATGTGCTGGCGCTGGCCAATGTGGGTGATTCCCGCGCCTACGTCTTCTCCGGCGGCGAACTGACCCAGGTCACCGACGACCACAGCCTGGCCGAGGAGCGCATGCGCCAGGGCGAAATAACCGAGGAGGAGGCCGCGGTCCACCCCCAGCGGCACATCCTCACCCGCGCCCTCGGCGTGTCCTCCGAGGTCGATGCCGACATGTGGGAGCTCGAGCTCCACACGGGCGACCGGCTGCTCCTGTGTTCGGACGGACTCACCAACGAGGTGGGCGGCGACGAAATGGCCGACATCCTCGGTGAGGTCGACGACCCCGCCGAAGCGGCGCAGAGACTGGTCGACGCCGCCAATGGCCACGGCGGCGCGGACAACATCACCGTCGTCGTCGTCGACGTGCAGGTAGGGGATGAGGGCGACGGCACCACATCCAAGGTGACACCCCTGAGTCTGGGCGCTGCTGCGCTCGCCGCCCCGCTGGCCGTCACGGCGGCCGTCCCGGTGGTGGGAGCGGGGGCCACCGACGCCGAGCCCGCGCCGCCCGCCGCAGCCGGATCCGCTGCGGATCCCTCCTCGGGATGGTCCGATGCCACGGCGATGGTCCCGGCGGTCGGGCAGGACGAGACGCTGGCGCCCGGTTCCCGCCTCGCCTTCGGTGATCAGCCCGCCTCGCTGGCGGAGACCGGCCCCAGCAGCGACGAATTCTTCGTGGGCTCGACCGCCGCCGCGGTTCCTGTGGCCCGGTCCACGGCCCGGGTGCCGCCGCCCCCGAACAGAGGCGCGGGCCGGCCCGAGGGCAAAGAGAGCCGGGGCGCACGCCGGCGGCGCCTGGGCATCCCACGCCGTATCACGCCGCGTGTGATCGGGTTCGTCATTCTGGTGGCCGCCGTGCCGGTGGCGGCGTACTACGTCCTCAAGTGGTACGCCTACGACAACTGGATCGTGACGTCGCAGGGCGACCAGATTGTGGTGAAGCAGGGCCAGCCCGGCGGGGTGCTGTGGTTCCATCCCAAGGTGGTGGACCACACGGGCTACACGACACAGGACGTTTCGCCCACTGCCCTCGGACCCCTCAGGACGGGTGTCCAGCGGTCGTCGTTGTACGACGCCAAGGTCTATGTCACCAGCATCACCACCACGACGACGACCACGACGACCACGGTCCCGACGACGACCACGACGCGGCCGCCGCAGATCGTGACGACCCCACTGCCGGCGCCCACCACCACCACCACGACGACTGTGCCCGTGACGACGACGACCGCTGCGCCGTTGACGACGACGACGGCGGCGGCGCCGTGACGGGATCGTGCGTTCCCCGTCGGCGAAGGCTCCCAGCGTAGGCTCCTGGGCGCCATGGAACCGGTTGACACGCCGCGTACGTACTCGGGTCGTTACGAGCTGACCCATCTGATCGCCCGCGGCGGCATGGCCCAGGTCTACCGGGCCATGGACCGCCAGCTGGAGCGGCCGGTGGCGCTCAAGGTCCTCTTCCCCGAGCTCTCCGTCGACCGGACCTTCGTGGAACGGTTCCGGCGGGAAGCCCAGGCCGCCGCCAACCTCTCCCACCCCAACATCGTCCCGGTGTTCGACTGGGGCGAGGACGACGGGTCCTACTTCATCGTCATGGAGTACGTGGAGGGCCGGCCGCTCTCTGCCGTCCTGCGCGACCCCCAGCGCATGCCGCCCCGCCAGATCGCCACCATCGGTGCCGGCGTCGCTGCCGCTCTGGCCTTCGCCCACCGGCACGGCGTGGTCCACCGCGACGTGAAGCCGGGCAACGTCCTCATCACGCCGGACGGGGACGTGAAGGTCACCGACTTCGGCATCGCCCGGGCCATGAACACCGAGGAGAGCCTGACCCAGACCGGTGCCGTCATGGGCACGGCCGCCTACTTCTCACCCGAGCAGGCCGAGGGCAAGGGGGTGGACTCGCGCAGCGACATCTACTCCCTGGGCGTTGTCCTCTACGAAATGGCGGTCGGCCGCCCGCCCTTCACCGGGGACTCGCCCGTGGCTGTGGCGTCCAAGCACGTACGCGACATGCCGGTGTTGCCGCGGGAGGCCAATCCGACGGTGCCGCCGGCACTCGAGGCCGTGATCATGAAGGCCATGGCCAAGAACCCCGACGACCGGTACGGCTCGGCCGAGGAGTTGCGGGCCGACCTGCTCCGCTTTGCCGACGGGAGGCCCGTCGAGGCGGGGGACCCCGGGCTCACCTCCATGATGGCGCCGGTCGGGGTGGCGGCGACGCAGGCCGTGCCCATGACCACCGGGCGCACCATGGCCGTGCCGACGGCCACCGGGCTCCCCGCCAGCCGGGAGGACCAGGAACGCAAGAAGCGCACCCGCAACCTCGTCATTCTGCTGGTCCTGCTCTTGGTGGCCCTGCTCGTCATCGCCTTCTTCCTCCTGCGTTCGGTCGGGGTCTTCGGCGCCAAGGTCACGGTGCCCAACGTCGTCGGCCTCACCGCCGGCCAGGCCACGCAGACCCTGCACAACGACAACCTGACCGTGGGGAGCAGCTCGGTGCAGGCGAGCACGACGACCAAGGGTGAGGTTCTCTCGACCGACCCCAAGGCGGGCGCGTCGGTCTCGAAGAACTCCGCAGTGGACCTCGTGGTCAGCGGTGGTCCGAACATCCCGACCGTCGTCGTCCCCACCGTCACCGGGAAGCAGCTGACGCAGGCCATCGCGCTCCTCCAGGGCGCCAACCTCGGCTACACCGTCCACAACGTGACCAGCAATCAGCCCGTGGGCACGGTGCTCAGCCAGAATCCATTGGGGGGCACCAAGACACTCGAGACGCACAAGGTGGTGCTGACGGTCTCGGGCACCCAGACCTCGGTTTCGGTGCCGAGCGTGGTCGGGCAGTCCCCCGCCCGGGCCGGGAGCGTCCTACAGCAGGCGGGGCTTACCGTCGGCAGTCAGAGCACCGCCTGTTCGAGCCAGCCCAACGGCGTCGTCTCCGCTCAGAACCCGGCCAGCGGAGCCAGCGTCCCGCCCAACACGTCGGTCAACCTGGTCGTCTCCAGCGGCAATTGCGTCTCGGTGCCCGGAGTCGTCGGACAGTCGCAGAGCGCGGCCACCTCCGCCATCACCGGGGCGGGCCTCGTGGCCAACACCACCTTCGACACCACCTGTGCGGGCGGGGCCCAGCCGGGCAACGTCGACAGCCAGAGCCCAGGTTCGGGCGCACAGGTGAACAGCGGGTCGACGGTCAACATCTCGGTGTGCCAGGCGGCCACGACGACGACGACCAGCACGACCACCACGGTGCCGTCGACCACCTCGACGACGAGCGCCACCCCGACCACCTAGGCCGCGCCTGCACGGCCCGGCGAACGGGTCAGGGTCAGGCGGGAGCGGGGGAGCTCAACTGGCCGAGGAAATTGGCCAGCAGGGCCGGGCCCGAGACGGTGAGGACCGACTCGGGGTGGAACTGCACCCCCTCGACACGCAAGGTGCGGTGGCGCAGGCCCATGACCACGCCGTCGGTCGAGGTGGCCGTGACCTCCAACTCGTCGGGCACCGAATCGGGCTGCACCACCAACGAGTGGTAGCGCGTGGCGACGAAGGGGTTGGGCAGGCCGGCGAAAATGCCGCGTCCGTCGTGGTGGATCTCCGAGGTCTTGCCGTGCATGAGATGGGGAGCCGCCACAACGCGGCCGCCGTAGGTCTGGCCGATGCACTGGTGGCCGAGGCAGACGCCGAGGAGCGGGATCTCTCCGGCCAGTTCCCGGATGGCATCCAAGCTCACCCCGCCGTCCTCGGGCCGTCCCGGGCCTGGGGAGATGAGGACCGCGTCGGGCCGCGCCGCCCGGATGCCGGCCACATCGATGGCGTCGTTGCGGTACACCATCGGTTCGGCCCCGAGCTCGCCCAGCTCCTGGACCAGGTTGTAGACGAAGGAGTCGTAGTTGTCGACGACGAGCACCCGGGGTCCCATGGGCTGACGATCGTACCTGCCGTGCCCGGAGCCCCCCGCCGGTGGTGGCTAACCTCTCACCCCGTGGCCACCAGCACGAAAGGACCCGGCGGCGCCTCCAAGAAGGGCAAGTCCGCGACGGGCCGCGCCGCCAAGGTCGGCCGCTACAAGACGGCCGAGGAGAGCGGGCGCTATACGGCACCGATCCCCAAGAGCGTGCGGCACAGCCCGCCTTGGTTCGGCGCCCTCATCCTGATCCTGCTGATCGGGGGCGTGGCCGTCATCACGGTGAACTACCTGGCTCACCTGCCGTTCTTGGCGCACGGCTCGCCCTGGGGCCTCGTCATCGGCCTGGTGGCGATCTTCGTCGGCTTCCTGCTGGCCACCCGTTACCGCTGAACGCGGCCTCGGGGAGCGGCTGGGTCAGCCCAGCCGCTCAATGATGGTGGCGTTGGCCAGCCCGCCGCCCTCGCACATGGTGAGGAGCCCGTAGCGGCCGTTGGTCCGCTCCAGCTCGTTGAGCAGCGTCGCCATCAGCTTGCCGCCTGAGGCCCCCAGCGGGTGACCGAGGGCGATGGCGCCACCGTTGGGGTTCACGAGCTCCATGTTGGGGTGGTGCTCCTTCTCCCAGGCCAACACGACCGAGGCGAAGGCCTCGTTGATCTCTACCGCGTCGATGTCGTCCAGCGTCAGCTTGGCCCGCTCCAGCACCGTCGTCGTGGCGGGGATAGGGCCGGTCAGCATGGTGATCGGGTCCACGCCGGCCAGGGCGAAGGCGTGGAAGCGGGCCCGGGGGCGCAGGCCAAGAGCGTTGGCCTTCTCCTCGCTCATGATCAGCACGGCGGAGGCGCCGTCGGTGATCTGTGAGGAGTTGCCCGCCGTCACCTTGCCGTCCTCCTTGAAGGCGGGCTTCAGCTTGGCCAGGGTCTCGACGCTGGAGTCGGGCCGGATGCCCTCGTCGGTGGTGAGGATCTCGTCGGTGTCCTTGCCCTCATCATCGTGGATGGTCACGGGCACGATCTCGTTCTCGAAGCGGCCCTCCGCGGTGGCGCGGGCCGCCCGCTGGTGGCTGCGCACGGAGAAGGCGTCGAGGTCCTCACGCGAGATGTCCCACTGGTCGGCGATCATCTCGGCCCCGATGCCCTGGCCCTTCAGCTCGCTGTGGCCCTCGCTGTCGGTGTAGCGGGCCATCATGCGGGGGCCGAAAGGGAAGCCGAAGTCGCGCACGACCGAGGAGCCCATGGGGGTGTGGGTCATGGACTCGACGCCGGCGGCGACGGCAATGTCGTAGGCCCCGGCCATCACGCCCTGGGCGGCGAAGTGGATGGCTTGCTGGGAGGACCCGCACTGGCGGTCGATGGTGGTGGCGGGGACCGACTCGGGCCAGCCCGCAGCCAGCACGGCGTTGCGGCCGATGTTGAGGGACTGCTCGGAGACCTGCATGACACAGCCCATGATCACGTCGTCGATCAGCGCCGGGTCCAGCTGGTTGCGCTCGGCCACTGCCCTGAGGGCTTCTGAGGCCAGGTCCACGGCGTGCCAGTTGCGGAGCTTCCCGTTGCGCTTCCCTCCTGCGGTCCGGACGGCGTCGACGATCACGGCGGTGGTCATGGTGTCTCCTCCCAAACCCGGCGGCGACGATCGGCGCCACGCCGGTTCAGATCGGAGAACATTCTACCCGGCACCACCTGGCGGCCGATCTGGTCGGCGGTGTCTCCGGGGCGGTGACGCGGCGGGCCGGTAGGGTCTGCCCGCAATGAGCCGTACCGGCAAGGACATGGACCGCTGGCTGGGTGACGGGGGCATGCCGATCGTTGAGCTGGTCGGCGGTACCTTCACGGCCTACGGCGTCGACGGCGAGGATCTGGGCTGGGTCGCCGGGACCTTCATCCCGACCGATATCGCCTGCAACCCCCACGGGATCACGCAGGCCGGCATCCACTCGCTGCTGCTCGATGCGTGCATGAACTTCGCCATCAACGCCGCCCTGCCGGGGCGGGCCCGTACCCGGGGCACGCTGGAGATGAAGACCGAATGCATGCGCCCGGCCATGAAGGGCGACACCTTCACGCTGCGCGGCGAGGTGGCGCGGATGGCCAAGCAGGTGGCGTACGGCGAAGCGACGGTACGCGATGCCGACGGCGTGCTGGTCAGCCGGGCCACCGGGACCTTTCTCCTGCATCGACCGGACCCCGCTCCCACCACCTGATCCGTTCCGCGTGCCCGGACCCGGGCCCGGGGTCTGCCACATCTGCCGCGGCCCCGCCTCCGGTGGCCGGGCCGTCTGTTTCGCCTGCCGGCTGGTCGCCCGTCGACTGGGCGTGGCGCTCGCCCCGGTCGTGCCGGCGCATCTCTGCCCGTTGCCCAGCCCGCTCTACACGGTTCTGCTCGGGTACAAGGAGTCGCCGGTGGCCGAGGCGCGGGCCCGCTTCGGCGCCCTGGTGCGCCGGCTCGTGGGGGCCTTCCTGCTCGACGACGGTGCCGAGCTCGAGGCGACGGCGGGTGGCCCGATCGGCCTCGTGGCCCTGGTCCCGTCGACCCACCGGCCCGGCCCCGCTGCCCTGGGTCTGGTCGCCGGTCTCGGTGGCACCGCCGCCGGCGTCTTCCCGGGGGCGCGCTGGGCTCCGGATCTCCTGTGCCGGGCGGCGCGTCGTGGCGGGTCGCCGCCCCTGGCGCACATGCGACCCCATCCGGCGGCCTTCATGGTGCGGGCGCACGAACGCGCGGCGATCGCCGGGGCACGGGTGCTCCTGCTCGACGACACCTACGTCAGTGGAGCGCGGTCGCAGAGCGCGGCGGCCGCGCTGCAGCTGGCCGGAGCCCGCCCGGTGATCGCCCCCCTCGGACGTGTGTTGCGCCCCGATCGGGTGGCGCTGCATGCCGAATTCCTGCGCCGGCACACCGCATGATCACCGCCAGCGAGTTCAGACAGGGGTGTCCACGGGGTAGCGCACGTCGGTCAACTCTTCGGAGGCCTCCCAGAGCGCAGCCGCCGCCACGAGGTCCCGCGCCCGTCGCGACGGTCGTGCGACCGCCGGTGGACCGTAGAGCCCGAACAGGTGCGCGGGACCGATGTACTGGCCCGGGCCCACCGATGACGAGGTGGCGGCACAGAGGACGGGCAGGGCGCCCCCCGCCGCCGACTGCCCGAGCATCGACCCGGCGGCACGTCCGAGCTTGCGACGCAGCCGGCTGTTGCCGAGGGCGGCACCGCTCCCGGCCAGGTTGCTCCGCGTCCAGCCCGGGTGTGCCGCCACGGCGAGCGTCTGCAGCCCGGCCGCCTGCAGGCGACGGCTGAGCTCGGCGGTGAAAAGCAGATTGGCGAGCTTGGACGTGCCGTAGGAGACCCAGGTGTTGTGGAACGAGGCGCCGGCGACGTCGTCCTGCCGGAGCTGCCCCATACGGTGCAGGTGAGAGCTGACTGTCACGATGCGGGAGCGCGCCGTCGTCACGATGCGGTCGAGGAGCAGTCCGGTGAACGCAAAGTGGCCGAGGTGGTTCGTCGCCATCTGGAGCTCGAAGCCGTCGGCGGTCTGCCGGTAGGGCGTGCCCATCACCCCTGCGTTGTTCACCAGGATGTCGAGCCGGGCGTGGTCGGCGAGGACGTTGTCGGCGGCCCGTCGCACGGACACGAGGTCGGCCAGATCGAGGTGCAGGAGCTCCAGGGACGAGCGCTCGAGTTCGCTCTCCAGCTTGTCGCGGGCCCGGCGCGCCTTCTCGTCGTCACGGCAGGCCAGGATCACGTGCGCCCCGTGCTGGGCCAGCGCCCGGGCCGTCTCGTACCCGATACCGCTGTTCGCTCCGGTCACGAGGGCCACCCGGCCGGTGAGATCGCCGATGTCGGCGGCGCTCCAGACGTCGGCCCCGGTGACCTCGCTGCCGGAAATGGTGATCATGCGGGGCGGAGGTCGCCGGCGGGCCGCGGGTCGAGGGCTTCCATTGCGGGTGTCACGACCGGCTCAGGACGCGTCGAGGCGTGCGACCTGCTCGGGCGTCAGGGTGACGGCGGCGGCGGCCGCCGAGGCGATGGCCGTCTCGGGCCGGCTGCTGCCCGGGATCGGGATCACCCGCGAGCCCTTGGCCAGCATCCAGGCCAGCGTCACCTGCTGCGGGCTGGCGCCCACTTCCTGGGCTACTTCTCCAAAAGCGGGGAAGTTCCCCTCAATCCGGTCGGAGCGGCCGATGCCGCCCATGGGACTCCACGGAATGAACACAATGCCGAGCTTCTCGCAGTGCTCGAGCTCGCCCTCCGAGGACCGGAACCGGGGGGAGAACTCGTTCTGGACGCTGGCCAGGCGGCCGCCGAGCACCTCCTGCGCCTCGTCGATCTGCGCCACGGTTGCGTTGGAGACACCCGCCAGCAGGATTTTGCCCTCGTCGAGCAGGTCGGCCAGGGCGCCCACCGACTCGGCCCAGGGGACCGAAGGATCGGGCCGGTGGTACTGGTAGAGGCCGATGGCGTCGACCCCGAGGGCCTTGAGCGATGCTTCGCATGCCTCCTTCACATACGCCGGATCACCGTGCACGGTCCAGCTGCCGTCGCCCGGACGGCGGTGCCCGCCCTTGGTGGCCACCAGCACCTCGTCGGTGGCACCGCCGTAGGCCGCCAGGGCCTCGGCGACGAGCCTTTCGCCGTGTCCGTGCTCTTGCACGCCGAGGGAGTAGGCGTCCGCGGTGTCGATGATGGTGACCCCGGCGTCGAGCGACGCGTGAATGGTGGCGATCGCTTGGCGGCGGTCCGGGCGCCCCTCAATGGAGAGTGGCATCTCACCCAAGCCGACGGCGCTGACGGTCCGGTTGCCGATCGGGCGCTGCTGCATGTGTTCCTCCTCCTGGTGGGTGGCCCGCGCGTCCGTGTGGATGGCTGGCCCCGACTCCGTTTACTACCCGACTACGCGGAACGCAATCCGGTAGACCGACGTGTCATAGGCCCCTCGTGCTTCCTAGGGGGATTCGGAGACCACCGCCATGACGAAGCCGTGGCGGCCGGCACTCCCGACCGCTTGCACGGCGACGGCAGAGACTCCGGGCTCCCGCTCGAGCGCGGCGTACAGCCGGCGAGATCCACGGATGAGGTCAGCGGCTCCAATGATGATCACGCTCCCGTCGCGCGCCAGCCCTCGGGCCAATGGGAACAGGTCGGCGTTGTTGATCTCGTCCACATCAATGAAGATCAGGTCGAATGGTCCCTCACCGGCGGCTCCGAGCTGCGCCAAGAGTTCGCTGGCCGGGCCGAGACGGATATCGACGACCTCCTCCAACGCGGCCCGGGCGATGTTGCCACGCGCCACCTCAGCGTGGAGGTCGTTGACCTCCAGACTGATGATCCGACCCCCCGGGGGGAGTCCCCGGGCGAGCCAGATTGTGCTGTACCCCCCGAGAGTGCCGACCTCGAGCACTCGCCGGGCGCCGGAGATGCGGACGAGAAGGGACAAGAATCGACCCTGATTCGCCGTCACGCTGATCGGGGGCAGACCCGCTTCTGCGCTCGTGGCGAGCGTCGCATCGAGGGCTTCGTCGGATGGGATCAGCTGAGAGCCGACGTAGGACTCGAAGGCTTCCCAGATTTCGGATCCGGCGGGCGGCTGCGCATCTGCGCCCTCCGGTCCCATCACATCTGCTTCAAGACCAACAGCAACTGCGCGTTGTCGACGTAGAAGCGGTTGTTGTTGGCCATGAGTGCTCCGCCCAGGACATCCCGCAGATTGCGGTCGATGGAAAATTTGGAGTCGCGCTTGTAACCGGACAAACCGCATATCGAAAGGGCCTTGAGCACCACCTCGGCCGAGAGTGTTGTGGCCGAGAGTTTGAGGTCTCGCATCTCGAGGATGAGCGCCGGGTGGTTGCCCGGGTACTCCCCGGGGCCGAGTGCGGCAATGTGGTCAATCGTCGAGGCCAGTACCGATCGCACCTGTCCGAGTACAACGGCCAACTCTGCCAGCCGGAGTGCGGAAGGTGGCGCCGTCCCGATGTTGCGCCGGGCCTCGGCCCGGACCGAGGCATGAGCCGTGCTGGCCGCCGATTCGGCAATCCCGACCCACACCGAGTTCAAGAAGACGGTCGTCGCCGACAGACCGCTGTGATTCACCACTGTCGCCCAGTCATCGGTGAGGACCATGTCTTCCTGCTCGTCCGCGACGAGCTGGAATCCCGAGCTGCACGTCCCCCTCAGGCCCATGGTGTCCCACGTGGACGTGCGCGTGAGTTGGAAACTCCCGGGACCGCACACGAGCATGGCCTGGTCGCTTTCTGCGGCGTCGGGGTGACGCCGGGCATTCACGGTGATGGCGTCGGCGTACTCACCGTAGGAGAGCGCCAGAACGTCCTTTTCCAGGCGAACGCGTCCGTCTTCGTGGACCAGGGCACAGAAGCTGCGCCCGACGTCGCCTCCAAGCCCGACTTCGCTGTTGGCGTTGGCCATCAGCACAGTGCCCCGGGCCACCTGACGCAGCATGTTCTGCAGCCCCTCGGTCCGGCCGTGCTCAATGAGGTAGGCCACCTCAATCTGGTGCATCGCCAAGACGAGAGCGCTCGACGCACAATGGCTGGCGATCGCTCGGATGGCCTCGGATATTTCAGCCAGGGAGGCGCCTTCCCCTCCGAACGCAACGGGCACGAGCGCTCCGAGCAGCCCGGTCTCGCGCATGGCGGCGGCGGCCTCGGCGGGGAACCGGGCGTCTCGGTCCACGGCGTCCGCCACCGGTGCCGCCACGTCTGCGCCGAGTGCCCATGCCCTGCGGCCGAGCTCGGTCGTGCACCAGTTCGGAGCAGTCTCCGATGCCTTTGCTGCCATCACTGTCCCTTCATCTTCCGGCGCTAGCGCCGGCGTCAAGCAGGCCGTCGTTCCGGGTTTCTGTCCCGCAAGCTTACGAGTGTTCGGAATCGTGCTTACCGCGCACAGCCGTGCGCACTTCGGTGGATACGCAACCGGCGTGGGCGGAGATTGCGCCCGGCGGCAGCGAAAGGCCCCCTGTCCGCACGCACCATGAAACGGTCGCCGAACGCTCTACCACCGGCCGGGACGCGGCGACTGAAATTGTTGGTTTGTTGCATGCAGTCAAATCAGGATGAGAGGAAACGTCCCGACTCCTTGTCTTCTCTGCAAACGTACGCTACGGTTCGTGTTTAGCACTAAAGAGTGTCAATTTCCAACGAAACCGCTTCTACGGGTTGGATCGCACGACACGACCTCTCTCGAGAGATGCGCATCGAAGATCCCGGGCGGAACGGTAGGGCGAGCGTGTCGAGTGTGGCACTGCGTTCGATGGAAGTCGGGCCCGAGGGGCGAATTTTGGCGACGACAGTGCAACCGATCGACTCTCGGGAACGAATGTGTAGGGGATGGAGGGTTCCGCACTTCTCCGTGCCGTCGAACCGCGCACCGAAGGCTTGGCCGACGGCACCTCTGTGGTCGGTGCGAAGACGACGGAAGAACGGAAGGATCGCTTGACGACGGACGGGCAGGCGGTGACCGACGAAGTCCTCGACGCCCACGTCCTTCCGCGTCTGGGCGTGGCCTACGACGCCACGTCGTCGTCGCCGTTGGAGTTGGTCGAGCGGGTGGGTAGGCAATGCCAGATCGTCTGGATCGTCGAGTCCGGCGATCCACGCCTGGGCTCATGGGCCCGCTTGCTGCCCCGGCTCGGTCAGGTCGTCGACGTTGCGGGGCGATCGGCCTCGATGGTCGCCGAATCGCTTCGGGGCGAACTTCTCGACGGCGTGATCGCCTTCACCGACTCGCAGCTCCACCTGGCAGCCACCGTCGGCCAGGTGTTGGGCCTTCCTGGCAACCCGCCTGAGGTCGTCGACGCATTGCTCGACAAGGTGACCCAGCGCATCAGGCTGGCAGAGGGCGGCGTGACCGTGCCCCAATTCGTGCGGATTGCCTCAGGGACGCCCGTGGACGAGGCGATAGAGCTTGCCGAGTCAGTCGGATTCCCCATGGTGGTCAAGCCGGCACGAGGCACCGCAAGCCGAGATGTCTTCCAGATCGCTGATCTGGGTCTCCTGAAGTCCTGCTTCGGCACCATCATCGGCGGTGCCCCCCACCTGACCGAGGACTACCTCGCCGAGGCATGGCTCAACGATGCCGAATCGCGTGAATGGTCTTTCCTAGGTCGGTACGTCTCCGTCGAGGCGGTCGCGCGCGACGGTGTCATCACCCCTCTCGCCATCACCGGCAAGTTCCCGACCGCCCCGCCGTCCCGGGAGACCGGCAACTTCATGCCCCACCATCTGGCGCCGGAGGAAGCGGCTCGGGTTCGGACGCTCTCCATCGAGGCGGCGGAAGCTCTTGGAGTCCGCTCGGGCGCCCTCCACATTGAGATCAAGCTCACCGAAAACGGACCTCGGGTCATTGAGGTCAACGGAAGGGTTGGTGGCGGCGGAATCGACCAGCTGTACGAAGCCACGCAGGGCCAGTCGCTCACCTGTCTCGCCACGCAGATCGCGCTCGGCCAACCGTTCGATCTGCCGGTCGAGGGGGTCCTCGGTGACGAGCCGGTCGAGTACGACTACTTCGTACAGCCCCCTATGGGAGCGAGTCGACTGGCGGCTGTCGGACACCTCGACGCTGTTCCGGCGCTCGAGGGGGTCCTGAGCGCGCAGGTCAATCGGACGGTAGGCGACGATATTGATTGGCGGGAGGGGAGCCAGGGGTACGTGCTGTCCGTCCGTGGGTCCGTGCCGCACCACTCCGACCTCGCGGACGTGGCCCCTCGGATCATGGAGGCGTTGGAACTGGCCTTCGACTGAGTGCCCGGCTCTACTTCGATTTGGTGGCCACCCCGGCGCTGAACCAGCTCCAGGGCTTTGGTCCCTTGGCATAGCGCTGCTCGACTCGATCGATCGTGAAGCCCGCCTCACGCACGAGAACGGCTGGCTCGCGCGTGAGATGGCAGCCGCCGGCGAGCCGCCGTTGCCACGGCTCAAGTCGCCGTTGCCAGGACGCAACAGCCGGATCCGGGGCGAGGCCGTGCTCCAGGAAGTGAAACCGGGCGCCCGGGCGCATCACGCGGCGTAGCTCGGCCAACGCCAGGTGAGGATCGGGAATCGTGCACAGCGTGAAGGTGGACAGCCCGCCATCGCAGCTGTCGTCATCGAGTGGGATGGTCTGTCCGTCGAGGCCAATGTGTTCGACCTTCACCCCAGATCGTGACGCCCGCCGGTCGGCCAGCTTGCGGGCGACGGCAGCGGGTTCGACGGCCAGGACCAGTTCGACGTCCGGCGGGTAGAAGTCGAGGTTCAAGCCGGAGCCGAACCCGATCTCGACGACCCGCCCGGCCAGGCCCTCGGTCACGGTGGTCCGCCAGCGACGCAGGCCGCGGGTGCCGCACGCCCGGTCGATCAGGCGGGGCAGGACCTGTTCACCATAAAACCCCACGCTGCGCAGGCTACTGGGCCATTGCTGCAGGGGAACTCAGTATGACCACGTCCGACCAGCGCCGGAGGTGAGGGAGGTGCCGCTGTGGCGACGGGCAACTCGCAGGAGCGCCGGGAGCAACACCATGGGGACAACCGGGTGACTCGACCGGGGAATATACCCCCATGGGTATAGGGTTCCACACCCTGACAGGGCACGCGGCTCGTCACCCACCCAAGAAGAGGAGACGATGGAACTTCCCGAGGATGTCATCGCAGATGTCCGCAAGCGGCTGCACCGTGTTGTCGGGCAAGTCCAGGGCGTCGAGCGGATGCTCGACGAGGGTCGCGAGTGCCGGGACGTCGTCACCCAGTTGTCGGCCGCCACCAAGGCGCTCGAGCAGGCCGGTTTTCGCCTGGTCGCCGCCGGTCTCACCTATTGCCTGGAGCACCCGGACGAAGCTGAGGCCGACGGCTACCCGATCGGGGAAGTCCAGAAGATGTTCATGAAGCTCGCCTGAGGGTCAGCGAGAGGTCACAGCATGCACACACCATCGAACCCGACCATCGAAGTCTTCGCCGACATCTGGTGCCCCTTTGCCCATGTCGGGCTGCGAGCAGTTGACGAGCAGCGTGCTCGGAGCGGCCGATCTGACGTGGCGATCTGGGTACGCGCCTGGCCACTCGAACTGGTGAACGGTTCGGCACTCGATCCGGTGGTCACCGCTGAGCATGCGGACGACCTGCGACGGCAAGTCGCGCCGAGCCTGTTCGAGCACCTCGATGTCGACCGGTTTCCGAGCTCGACCCTCAATGCCCTCGCACTGGCCAGCCGGGCCTATCGGACAGACCCCGAGACCGGTGAGCGGGTCAGCTTCGCGCTCCGGAACGCACTGTTCGAGGAAGGCCGGGATATCTCCGAACGGGCCACTCTCGAATCCCTTGCGCACGACCTGGGCGTGGCGATGCCCGACGAGTCCGATCGCGCCGGCGTACTGGCGGACTGGAGCGAGGGACAACGACGAGGCGTTCTCGGATCGCCGCACTTCTTCTGTGCTGAGACCGACGTGTTCTGTCCTTCACTCGACATCACGAAGGATCCCGTCCGCGGTGTTTCGATCGTCAAGAACGCCTCGCGCCTCAGCGAGTTCCTGGCGCACTGTTTCTCCCAATCCGATCCGGCATGACTCGGACAGCCCTGCTCCGACGGACAAGACGCTGGCGGCACGAAAAAACCTGCTGATCCAGTTGGAGGCGTTCGTGGCCATTCCAATGTTGGTACATGGCAGGAGGTCGGGGCACCTGCAGGGGACCCCGGGAGAGGCCCAAGAAATGGTCTCTGAACAGGGTGAAGATGGTGGTGGGGCTAGTAAGAATCGAACTTACGACCTCAGCATTATCAGTGCTGCGCTCTAACCGACTGAGCTATAGCCCCCGATGTCCTGGCTGGAGAACGTTTGAGGCTACACCACTCTCCCCGTGCCTCGGCCACGCCGGTGGCTCTCCGGGCTCACCCGTTCGAGAGCGTCGAGGCGACCAACTGGGCCAGCTGGTCCGCCCCGGAGCCGTCGATCGCCAGGTGCGTACCGTCAGCCCCGAACCAGCCAGGGTTCTGGGCGGCCAGCGTCGCCCAATCCGCCACGACGACGTTGGGGTAGCGGGTGGCGCCGCTGGCGAGCACGGCATTGTTCGGGTCTTGCCACGGCCGATCGACATGGACATTGACGAAAACGACTCGGGAGGCGCCCCCGAGGATCGCCATCATGCTGTCGAAGTCCGCGTCCGTGATGGGTCCATTGGTGCCCAGGCCCACGATGACGTCCGCGCCGAGCTGACCATCCGACTTGAGTGTCTGCAGGATCGACTCTCCATCGGACCACTGACGGCTGACGGCTGCATCCACGTTGATGCCGGGAATCGCCGTCTTGAGGGGGTCCTGGTAGTCGAGCATGACGGAGTCGCCGACAGCAGTGACCTGGCCGGCATTGAAGCCAGGCCCGGGAGGGCGGGTGGTCGACGTCGTGGTCGTCGATGCGGTGGACGTGGTCGACGCTTCGGGGTGGGTTGCCGCCGTGACGTGGTGTGCCGGGGTCGACGTGGCGGAGGACTCCAGAACGAGGAAGGCGGCGAGGCCACCCAGTACAGCGACGACGACGGCCACAAGAAGCTTGCCGGATGGTCGGCGTCGGTTCCGGGTCATTGCGTGGCGGGCCATGGTGCACAGTTTCGCCGCTCCAGCGGGCGATCTCCGGTCGCACCCCGAGTCAACGGGGCAGGACTGCGTCCTCCGGCCACAGGCGCACACCGATCGACTGGCTTGCCGTGGCCAGAAGTTCTCCGTCCTCCGACCAGAGGAAGGCAATGCCCTGGCCGTATCCACCCACCAGGGCGTGCATGCGGATGTCGCAGAGCACCCACTCCGTCGGCTTCAGCTGGACCATGCGAAGCGTGTTGTCCAGGCTCCGTCCCATGGCACGGCGCCCGATGGGTTGGGAGACGGCTCCCGAGACGTAGTCCCCGAAGATTGCCAATGTCGCGGCCGAGGGCGTCAGGTGTCCGGGCACCCGCGCCCACAGTGCGGAGTCCGGACTGCCCGGAGAGCCGTCCATCTCTTCGAAGGTCCGCCCCCGCGCCGATCGGACCTCGACGCTGTCCATGATGGTGTTGCGGAAGAACTCTGGAAGGAAGCGAGGTGGGCACTGGTCCGGAGGGGCCACGTCGGGCGGCACGACCCAGACGCCGCCGACCTCCAATTCGTCCCGACCCAGTGCGGCGTTGACGGTGAGGATCTCCCGCCCGTCGACACTGCCCACGGCTCGCCCCTGGGTCACGTGCCCGCCCACTGCCGCCAACGTGACGTCCCACACCAGCTCTTCGTCGGTGAGGGCATAGGACAGGTAGTGCGCGGTGGCCCAGACGGTGGGCCGTCCGGACGCCGCCTCCAGCGCCACGAGGGCGGCTCCGAGCGCACACCCTCCGAAGAGGAAGTTCCCGGGCGTCGTCAGCTGTGGTGTCACGCGCATGCGCCAGTGCAGGTCGTCGCCGACCGGCTGCATCCCGAGGAAGATCCGTGCGTCCACGGGGTCGCACCCTACCGGCGCCCCGTACCTCCCGGTGACGCATGTCGTCGGCTCACACGCGCCCACACGCGCACCAGCTCGCCGGTGTCTTCGCTGGCCTGCCCTCACTCTGGCGGCGTCAGTCGTTCGTCCGCCCGGCCTACGATGGTGGGCCCGACGAGCCGCGGACGACCCGTGGGGTCTCGGATTGCCCGGGGGTGTAGCTCAGCTGGAAGAGCGGCGGCTTTGCAAGCCGTAGGTCGAGGGTTCGAGTCCCTTCACCTCCACTCAGCGTGACCCGATATGAACCGGGGTCCCACAGGCCCGGGGCCAGTGATGGCCCGGGCTGCTGTGAATTAATGGGACCCGAAAACAGGAGAGATGCGGGCTGCTGGCCTGGACGAGTTCGTTGATCGCCGACGGATTACGTCCGCTCGGCGGTCGACAGAAACGTGATCGGCATGCCGTGCACGGGTGCCAGCATCACCTCATCGATAGTCAGGCTGCCGTGCTGGCGGTGCTGGCTGTACTCAACCTGGGCCCCGTATCGGTCAGCCACGGAAACTGCGTCACCCACCTCGTCGATCGCCATGACGACCGAGTAGACACCTTCCCCCCGGGTCTCGAGGAACGTTGTGAATGCTGCAGCCGATTGGCCTGTCCCGGGAACGGGTGACACGAGCTCGATGCCGGCGTTCCAGTCGATCAGTACCTGAATCCCGAGGTCGGGAAGGTCGATCTCGGCAAAAGTGAGGCCCAACTCGCGCCACAGTTCCGCTGCCCGCGCCAAGTTGCGGTGGTGCAGGCAGAAGACCACGTGGTGGAGCTTCATGGGCCCGACGGTCACCTGCTGAGACCCATGCGTCCAGCGAAGGCGCGCAGAGGGAGATCGGCACTCGTGATCATCCCTGGCGCGGCGTCGCACACGGCACCGATGGCGTTCAAGGCCGGCAGGCCGGTGATGGTCATCCCCAGCGAGGCAAAGTAGGCGGCGTCGAGGATCTTCTGCCCTTCAGCGGGAAAGATCATGTGACGGTTGACGATCGTTGGGTCACCTTTGATGGTGGTGATGTAGCACCCTTGGACGTCCCAGCTGGGCACGGTGTTGCGTGCCATCTGCCACTCGAGGTGCACTTCTATCCTCGGCGTCCCGTCCACCATCCCGATGAACTTCGACAGGCTTGCCCCCACCGAGTCTCGGTCCAAGGTCCACCACCCGAGGTCGACGGCCTCCTGACAGCCACCGAGTTCGCATTCGAAAACAACCTCGTCGATTTCGACATCGAGGCAGTCGGCCATCAGGTAGATGGCGTCACCGAACACGGTGCAGCCCTTCTCGAGCATCCCCGGGACCCGGGGATCATCCACTGGTAGGCCATAGCCGCAGTTCTTCCAGGTGTCGACGGAATGATGACACGACACGTCGACCGACTCGAGCACGGTGAGATGGTCGACCCGTCCCATACCCGCTGTGCTCACCACCGAGAGGATGTTGGCCAGGCCGGGGTTCATTCCGGTGCCGTAGAAGGTCGAGCCGCCCTTTCGACAGGCCTCTTCGACGACCTCGGTGGGCTTCTGGCCCGAAGGGAGCGGGTGGTTCCTATTCCGGTGGTGACCGGTGATCCAGTCCGCCGTCGACACCACGTTGATGCCGGCCTGGAGCACGGCGACGAACAAGTCCATGTCTGGCCAGACGCCGTTGAAGTTCACGCAGTCGGGGCGGGCAGCGATGATCTCCTCCACGGTTCCGGTTGCCACGACGCCGAGTGGCCCGATGCCCACGATCTCCCCGGCATCGCGACCGACCTTGTCGACGGAGTAGCAATGCAGTCCCACCAGATCGAGGTCAGGATGGTCACGCAGTCGGGCGACCATCTCACTCCCTACGTTGCCAGTGGCGACCTGGAAAACCCGGCGCTTCGTGGACTGGGTCATTGGAGCGACCTCCGGTGGTTCTCGAGGATCTTCACAGCAAATCCGTGATTGTCTTGAGCCCCGCTTCGTACAACACGCCGGGGAGCATGCCTCCGTCGATCTCTATGGTGGTGCCGTTGATGTAGTCGACGTCCCCCGAGCAAAGGAAGACGCACGCTCGCCCCACCTCGGACGGCTCGCCGGCCCGACCGAGTGGCACGCTGTCGAAGTAGTCCGATCCATCGGGGTCGTCGGCCGGCAGCACGAACGACCGGAAGTTGTCGGTCATGGTCGGCCCGAGAGCCAGGCAGTTCACCCGAGCTGTCGGGCCCCACTCCTCGGCCAGCGACCGGGTCATGTGGTTGAGACCCGCCTTGGCCGCCCCGTAGGACACCAAGGTGGGCGCTCCAGCCGGGTGACCGGCACCGCTAGAAATATTGATGATCGAGCCCGTCCCCTCCTGCTGCTGCATCTGCCGGAACACCCGGATGGCAAACCAGAGTGGGCTGATGAGATTCATCTGGATGGCAAAGGAGTGGAAGAGGACGGTTCGCTCGAAGTCGTCGGCGCCGCGTGGGGCGCCCTGGATCTTCTGGACCAGCTCGGGGATGTCCTCTGCGTGGGGTGCCGGCACAGTGCCGCCGGCATTGTTGACCAGGATGTCGATCCTTCCGTAGGTGTCGACCACTCGTTCCACGAATTCATCGATGGCCCGGTAGTCCCCCTGGTCGCAAACCCACTGGACGGAGCGTTCGGTGCCACCGGGGATGTCGGCGGCACCGGGAAGCCCAGGAAGTGGGTTGCGCGAGCACCCCACCACGGTCGCCCCGGCTCCGAGCAGCTCATGGGCGATGCCCACGCCAACACCCCGACTCGTGCCGGTGACCACCGCCACCTTTCCCTTGAGCACTCCCACTGGCCACCCCCCGGATTGACGGGCCGACTGACGGACCGACACGAAAAACATAAAACCTTCTATGATTTCGCGCAAGGAGCGGGCGGGGCCGCTCGCTTCCAGGGGGACTCATGGCGCTACGGGTAATCCAGTTCTCGACCGGCAATGTGGGGCGTCACGCCCTGCGCCAGCTCATTGAGCGGCCTGACCTCGAGCTCGTCGGGGTCCATGCCTCCGGTGCCGACAAGATCGGGAGCGACGCCGCCGACCTGTGTGGGCTCGAAGAGCCGACCGGCGTGCTGGCCACCGACGATCTCGATGCTCTGGTGGCACTCAAAGCTGACTGCGTGATCTATATGAGCCAGGCCGAAACTCGCCCGCACGACGCCGTCCACGAGCTGACAGCATTCCTCGCCAGTGGGGCAAATGTCGTGGCGACGTCGCTCGTCTGGCTGATCTACCCCCCTCATGCTGATGCGTGGCTGACCGAGCCCCTCGCGGCCGCTTGCCTCGCCGGTGGGACAACCATGTACGTGAACGGGGTGGACCCGGGATTTTCGGGCGACCTCTTGCCACTCGCCGCGATGAGTCTCTGCGCCAGGGTCGACACGGTCCTCGTGCAGGAGATCTGCGACTACGGCTCTTACGACGACGCCGAGTTCACCGGGGTGAGCTTCGGATTCGGGACCACGCCAGACACGGTCCCGATGCTCTTCCTCCCCGGAGTGCTGTCCTCCATATGGGGTGGACCTGTCCGCCTGTTGGCCGACGAGCTCGGGGTGGAGCTCGATGAAATCCAGGAGCGCCACGAAGCGTGGGTGGCCACCGAGCGGATTGCGTGCACGATGATGCCCGTCGAGCCGGGACAGGTAGCCGCCGTCCGGTTCGCCGTGGAAGGGATCGTCGACGGCGAGCCAAAGATCGTGATGGAGCACGTCAACCGCTTGACCTCCGCCGCCGCTCCCGATTGGCCGGTCGCTCCCGAGGGGCGCCCCGGGGTACACCGAGTCATCGTCACTGGCAGCCCCGGCGTGGAAGTGAACGTCCACCTCGGCTTCGACGGAATCGACCACAACGAGGCCGGCGTCGTCGCGACCGCGGCCAAGGCCGTCAACGCAATTGCGGCGGTGTGCGCCGCCCCGCCGGGCCTGGTGTCGCTGCGCGATCTCCCTGTGTCCCAGGTTCACGACCTGATGCGATGACGCCTGCGCAGCGGTCGAACCCAACACGCAAGATCAGACGGACCCAGCTTCGCGGGGACCGGACCCGGGACGCCATCATCGGGGAGACCGTCCGCTGCATCAACGAGGAGGGATTCGCCGCGGCCAGCGCCAGTCACATCGCCGAACGGGCCGGCGTGACGTGGGGCGTCATCCAATACCATTTCGGCGACCGCAACGGGCTGCTCTCGGCGGTCATCGTCGACGGTTTCCAGAGTTTCCGTCGTTCCATCGAGTCCGTCTCGGTGCCTGCTGGACCGTCGCGCCAACGAGTCGAGGCGATCGTCGAGGCCGCCTGGGCAGCCTTCTCGAGTCCGGAGTCTCGGGCCAGTTTCGAGATTCTCATTTCGGCTCGGGCCGGACGGGACCAGATTCAGGTCGGCGAGTTGGAGAGTATGGCAAGCGACATGCGGGCGCTCAGCGGCGTGCTCGTCGGAGACCGGGTCGACCTTGGTGGTCAGGACGCTGTCGTCGGTGAGGTTCTGTGGGCGACGCTCAGGGGGCTGGTGATGGCGCAGATGCTCACTTCGAGAACGATCAACACGTCCCGCGAGCGGGCACTCCTCGTCGACCTGATTACGGGTCTTCTCGACGGTCTCGCCGTCTGACACCCACCTGCGAGCAGGTCAAAGGCCAATGAGTCGTCCTTCTGCCGGTGTCTGGGTATCTCCGAGTGCCGTTGGACTCAAAGAGTTGGGATACCGTCGCGCTTCGGTCGTCGCGTCCCGATTGCCGGCGTGTTCGGTAGGTGGAGTGCGTCGACAATTCCTGGTTCTGCCCCGCACACCCAGGGGATGGCATTCACGGCACGCATTCCCGTTGCGAGGAGGCCATGGGGGGTCGAATCCTCGTTCGCGTTGAACCCGACCTCGAATTCGGAGGCTGGAGCGAGCTCAGCTCGTCGGAACCAACGTCAGCAGAGAAACCGACTGGCCGGTCTGGGTGAACTGGAGCGTGCCCCCGGCCACCACAGTGCCGAGCGACTGGGGGCTCGAGGGGTTATCGCTCGGGTCCACCAGGGTCCGGTTCACGCTGTAGTGCTGGCCGGCGGGCAGGCCCGTCACTCGGAGAATGACGGTGTGGGACAGCGAGGCCGGCACCGGTTGACCGGCGCTGCCCGCCGGCCCGGTCGGGTCGAAGTTGTACACCAGCACGCTGATTGCGCCGCCGCTGATCGAGGCCACCGCTCCGATCCGCCCTTGGGGGTTCGCCGAGGTCTGGTTGGGGGCGATGGCAGTGCCGAGCTCGGCTCCGGCCATGGAGTGCCACATGGCGAAGGCCTGGTAGTCGAACTTGGGTGCGAGCGTCTGGGTCAGAACGCCGAAGTTGTCGAGGGCGCTGTCGTCGGCGGCCTCGTAGAAGGTTGCCCGGTCAATCCCCGCCGACTGGGCGCTGTCGAGCACGGCGGCCACGAAGGCGGCCCCGTAACTGCCGCTCATTGCAGGGTCCTCGCCGGCGTTCACGTTCCATTCGTCGAGCCACAGCAGGGGGTGGAGGGTCGGGTACTTGGCGACCTCGGCCCGGATGGATGCCGCCCCCGCCCCGTAGGAGCGGGCATCGAGGTCGGGATTGCGGGCCGGTCCCAACCCGGAGGGGAAGGTCGTCGAGGGCCCGACATCGGATCCGTTGGCGTACTCGTGCCAGCTGACGAAGTCGAGGGGCAGGTTGTTGGCCACGACGAACGAGCACAGTCCGTCAATCCAACTCAGGTCCGGCGTGGTGTTGACCTCGGCCAGGGCCGGGCCGCCGACCAGGATCTGGACCCCGAGGGCGCTCGCGGCAGCCTCGAGTGAGGTGGCGGTGGCCTGGTAGAGGGTGAGGTAGGCCGAGAGCTTGTCCGGGGCCACCCAAAACTGCCCGTTCGGCTCGTTCCAGATTTCGAAGACCCGGACGCCTTCGGCCCCGATTTCGTGGAGGGCCATCTGGTAGACGAGCGCCTGCCACTTGGCCATGTCCGGTCCGATGTCGGGTGGTGTGTAGTTGGGATTGACCCCGGCCGGGGGGTTGGTGGCCAGGCACGGCGGGGTGTAGTCCACGATCAGTTCGGGTGTGGCCCCGGACTGGCGGTCGATGGCCACGTTGGCGTCGAGCACCTGGGGGTTCCAGGCGCCGGTGGCGCAGTTGTAGACGGGCTGATTGTTGACCGAGGTCTCGAAGGAGACATCGGTGCGGGCCCACTGGGTGCCGACGGCCGCCAGCGCGGTCCCCGACCCTGGCGGCGGGTGGTTGAAGCCGACGAGGCCCTCGTTGATGGTCGAGGCCGGGGTCTGGCCTGCGGCGACCGTCACCGTCACCGCCGCGCTGGGCGAGCCGCTGGCCACGTAGGTGAACTGATCGGCGGCGACCGGCACTGTGGTGACTGTCCCGACAGTGACCTCGACATCGACTGCGCCGGCGTCCCCGCCGGGCGAGGTGGCGGTGATCTGAGTGCCAGCCTGGTTCACCGAGAAAGCGGTGGCCGGGGTCTGGGCGAAGTCGACCGCGCTGGCTCCTGAGAACCCGGCACCGAGGATGGTCACCTGGGTGCCGCCGAGGTAGTTCCCCTCGTTGGGCGACAACCCAGTGACGACCGGTCCGTAAGTGAAGGTGGCGTTGGGGTTGCTGGCGCTCGTCCCACCCGGTCCGGTGACGGTTACCTGCGCAGTGCTGGTGGCGGCTCCCGGGGGTGCGGTGGCGGTGATGGAGGTGCCCGAGTTGACCGTGAAGCCAAGTGCCGGCAGGGAGCCGAAGGACACCGCACTGACCCCGGTCAAGCCGTTGCCGGTGAGAGCAACCGTCGTCCCACCGCCGGACGGGCCCGCACTCGGGGAGGTGGCGGTGATCTGGGGCACCGGGTTGTAATACGTGAAGACGTCCTGGGGCCCGGTTGCACTCACGGCCCCGCCCGTCGTGACGGTGATGTCCGCCACCCCGGCGGGACCGGCGGGGGCGATTGCGGTGATGGAGGTGGCCGAGTTGACCGAGAAGCTGGCGGCCGCCGCGCCGGCGAAGTCGACCGCACCGGCCCCGGTGAATCCGGTGCCGATGATGGTCACCCGGGTACCGCCGCCGGTCAGTCCGCTATTGGGTGCCACCCGCGTGACCGAGACCGCGCCCGTCGCCCCGGCTGCCGACGACGCCCGGAAGGCACCGATTCCTGCTGTGGTCAGGGCGACGATGGCGACGACGGTCGCGGTCACAAAGGTCGAGGCGCTCCGGCCCCGCTCGCAACGATTCCGGCGGCGTGCGGTGAGGCCTCTGACGGTGTCGGCCACAACCTGTCGTCTCATCGATCCTTCTTTGTGGTGTGCCCCGGTCCGGACGGAACCGGTGGGTCTCGCGAGCGCTGGCCAGGCTAACGGGATGCTGGCGGTTTTGCCGGGGAGGCGTCCGTGGCGAAAGGGTCGTCATATGGCGCCGTCAGTCGACAGGTTTGCAATGTCGTCCCAGGTGTAGCCGGCTTCGAGGAGGATCTCCTCAGTGTGCTGGCCCAGCTCTGGAGGCCGAGGACGGGTTGCTGCCAATGGGTCTGAGAAGCGTACGGGTGCCCGGACCACTGGCGTCATGGTCCCAGGAGCGTCCGGATCCTCGACGCTGGCGATGTAGCCGTTGGCCCGGACTCCCGGATCGGCAGCTACCTGGGCATGGTCCTGGACCGGTGCGAAGCGCAGGCCGGCGGCACCCAGTAGCTCGCACCACTCCGCTGTCGGCTTGGTGGCGAACACCTCGTCGAGGATGGGCCACAGCGCCGCCTTGTCGTCCTCGAAGTAGAGCAGCGTGTGGAAGCGCTCGATCAGGTCCGGACGGCCGATGGTCCGGTAGAAGAGGTCGCGTGCTGGTCCCGCGGTTCCCACAATGGCGATCCATCCGTCGGCGGTCGGAAACACCCCGTAGATGCCGGGGATCATGGGATGGCTCCTGCCGCTCGGGCCTGAGATCTCCCCCGACAGCAGGTACTTCGTGTACTCCCCGGCCTGGGCCCAGAGCTGGCCGCCGAGCAGTGAGGTCTCGACCAACTGCCCGCGGCCGGTGTGCTCCCGGGCGTACAGGGCTGCCAGGACTCCTGCGAGGAGGTTCTGACCTGCAATGTGGTCGGCGATGGTGGCGCCGATCGAACTCGGATCCGTTCCCGTGCCACCGGTGGTGCTGATCAAGCCGCCGGCAGCCTGGGCACTGAGGTCCGCTCCTTCCCGTTCCGCATCGGGACCCTCGGGCCCAAAGGAGGATCCCATGGCATAGACGATGCGCTCGTTGCGGGCGGCTGCGTCGGCGTAGCCCAGACCCCACCCCTCCATCGTTCCCGGCTTGAAGTTGGTGATCACGACGTCGGCCTGCTCCACCAGCCGAAGGAACACCTCGCGTCCATCGGGCACTCGGAGGTCGATTGTCATGCTGCGTTTGCCCCGGTTGTACGCCGTGAAGAAGGCGGATCGGCGGTCGCCGCGGGAGATGGGCAGCCACCGGCTCTGGTCGCCGAAGCCGGGAAGCTCGATCTTGATGACGTCGGCGCCCCACTCCTGCATGGTCAGCGCTGCTTGAGGCCCCTGGACCAGGAGCCCCGCTTCCAGGACCCGGACTCCTTGGAGTGGTCCCATGCTCAATGCGTTCGTCGGACGTCGGTGGTGCGGGGCATCCGTCCACCTTTGTGACTCACGCGGTGGAGGTCAAGCGCAGACGTCCACTGCGTTGCTTCAGCGCCAGCCGACGCGCCGCAGGACGTGGGCGCGGCAACGCCCCGCTCGCACGCCTTCGAATGTGCAGTCCGGCGCGGCCATACATTCGCACCCGATCGCCTGGCCGTGGCAGGCCGGGCACCGCTCCATGCAGCAGCCCGGATGATGGATGCCGCCCAGAGGGGTTCCGCAGTCGCGGCACTCCTCTGGCTCGTAGCGGTGTCGTGGCCGGAGCTCCTGGCCCCACGGAATCGGGGCATAGGTCCGGCCGTTGACGGTGACGGGGTCGGTCAGGCAACTGATCCCCTCCATCATCTCGCCACCACAGTGCGAACAAATGGCCATGACACTCCTTTGTTCAACCCTGCCGCTGATCATCTCAGGCCCGTGTGACACGGGCGCGGATATGGAGACGTCGGCGCGCCCGTGCTGCCCTACGCTGCGCCCATGACGACTGAGAAGAGCGAAGGGGCACCCGCTGTGCGGGCCGGGTTGCTGTCGGACAAGGTGTGTGTGGTGTCAGGCGTCGGCCCGGGGCTGGGTCGGCAAGCGGCCAAGGCTCTCGCGCTGCATGGGGCGGACCTGGTGCTGGCGGCACGGCGACAGTCCACGCTCGACGAGGTTCTGGCGGAGGTGTCGGCTCTGGGGGCTCGCGCCATCACCGTGCCGACCGACATCACCGACCCCGAGGCCTGCGCCCGTCTCATGGCGGCCGGGGTGGAGGAGTTCGGCGGCATCGACGTGTTGGTCAACAACGCCTTCCGCTTCGATGCCTTCCAGAGTTTCGAGGAGGTCGATCTCGCCCAGTGGCGCAAGATCATGGACACCAATCTCTTCGGCTCCTTGCAGATGACCCGGGCCGCCCTGCCCGCCATGCGGGCGCGTGGCGGCGGATCGGTCGTGATGGTGGCCTCCATGGTGACCCGGCAGCCCCAGCCGGCGCAGGGGGGCTACGCCATCTCCAAGGGGGCGTTGCTGACAGCCACCAAGGTGCTTGCCTACGAACTGGGCCCGTCGAAGATCCGGGTCAATGCCGTCGTGCCGGGTTGGATGGCCGGGCCCTCGGTCGACATCTACATCGACATGACGTCGACCGGCCGGGGCGTGGCCCCCCAGGTCGTGATCGATGAGCTGAATGCCCGAGTGCCACTCGGCCGGATTCCCAGCGACAGTGACGTCGCCGGATCGATCGTCTATCTCGCCTCGGATCTCTCGTCCGCCATGACGGGAGAGGCGCTCGAGACCAACGGTGGCGAGATCTTCGTCTGATCCGACGGCACCCAGTCAGGGTCCGGCCGTTGTCAGGGCCCTTCGCCCCCACTGGCGGTGCAGGAACGAGGGTCCCAGGGTTGGAGCGACTCGACCGTGGGGGTCGGCGCCTGGAAGGCACCGGAATTCCCTGTGTTGCCGCTGCTGCCGGTCGTTGTCGTGGTGCTGCTCGGCGTGGTCCCACCGCCTGGGGCGGTCGTGGTGGTGGCCGGCGGAGCGTTGACCGAGAAGTCCGTGCCGGTGACGACGGTGACCTGCGAGCCCGCCTTCACCTGTGTCGGATCCATGGCCATGATGACCGCGCCCGAGAGCGAGTTGGCCACCAGCTGCGCGGCCGCCAATTGCGCCGGCGTCTTGGACGCGTAGTACACGACCGTCTCGGCCTCCTGGCCCACGGGTGGGCTGTCGCCGATCGTCTCGATGTGGAAGCCCAGCGCCTGCAGGCTCTGCGACGTCGTCGTGGCCTGGTTGTAGGCACCGGAGCCGTTCAGCACCGACACCGTCACACTCGAGGGCGCTGGCAGAGCACCGCCCGAATACGTGTCCTCGCTGCCCGACTTCAAGCCGAGGAATTGGTCGACGGCGTTGTGGTCCTGCGGTTCGGAGGGGAACTCAATGTCCCCGTAGCTTCCGCCCTGGTACGTGTAGCTGCCGAACTGGTCCACCGACACCGGCATCGTGAGCTGGGGTGCGGAGCCCACGTCGACATCGTGGTATCCCAGAACGAGGCTGATCATGTCGGATGCGGAGAAGCTCGAATCAACGGTGAGCTGGCTGACGACACCGGAGACCAGCTGCTGGTCGGTCAGAGGATTGCTCAGGCCCTTCGCCTTGACGGCGGTTGCGAGAACGCGCAGGAACTCGTGGTCCCGGCGGATGCGCGCAATGTCGCTCTGCGCCTCCTGGGGCCAGTAGGCGGGGTCGGTCGTGGTCACCCCGGGTCCCTTGTACTGGACGTGGCGCGCCCGCACGACCTGGAGCGCCTGTGTGCCGTCGAGCGCAATGCAGCCGGTCGTCTGGATGTTGAGGCCCGAGTACGCGTCGTAGACCGGTTCGGGGAAGTACATCTTTATGCCGCCGAGGGCCTGGACCACATTGATGAAGCTGTCGAAGTTCAGCTCCACGAAATGCTGAATAGGGATCCCGAAGTCCTCCTCGATGGCGGCGATCAGCTGGTCGGGCCCCTGGTAGAGCGCCGCATCGATTTTGTTGGCGCCGTCCGAGCGGGCGTTCGGGACGAAGAGGTCCCGGGGAATAGAGAGGATCGAGACCGAGTGGTTGACAGGGTTCAGGTGCAGGATCATCACGACGTCGCTGTTCACGCCGGTGACGCCCTGGGAGCACAACCCGTAGGCCGGGTTCTGGACCTTGAGCGCGCACCGGTCCGTCGAACCGATCATCAGGATGTTCTCCGTGCCGGCGTCGTCGCCCTTCACCGGCGCAGAGGTCAGGTTGCGCAGGTCGATGTGGTGGATCTCGTGATTGAGGTACCAGCCGTAGCCGGCCGCCGCGCCGGCCACCAGCACGAGCACCAGCATGACCGTTCCACCGACCCACGCCGCCGTGCGCTTGCGGGAGCGACGCCCCTTGTGCGCGGCGTGCGCCGGTCCCTGGTGGGCCGTGTCGACGTCTGACCGCTTGTTTTTCCGGCGGCCGCCGCCCCGGTTGGCCTCGTCGATCTGGCGTCCGAGCTCGTGGAGGCCCTGCTCGACAGGATTCGCCGGCGTGCTCGGTGGTGGTGCCTCACCGCCGATCTGGCGTCCGAGCTCGTGGAGGCCCTTTTGGACTGGGTCGTTCTCAGGGTTGGGAGGGCTCATCGCGCAGTGTTCAGTTGGAAGACAAACGGCCGGATGCTCCGGCCGAAGCCCATGCCCCCGAGACGGCTCCGGTTCGGGCCTCCGGAACGAGACGAGAGCCTAGCGACAGCCGTCCCGGCGGGGCAGTCGCGTCGCTCGGTGGTGCCACGACGGGGGCTCCGGGCTGCAGGCTTGCAATGCGCGCTGCAGCGACTCCATGCCCGGCGCTTCCTTTCGCAGGTGGAAGGATGTTTCGGACCATGGGCGCAACCAGTGCGGGCCTCCTGCTGTACCGGATCCTCCCCGGGGGAGTGGTCGAGGTCCTGATCGCTCACCCGGGCGGTCCCTACTGGGCGCGTAAGGACGCCGCCGCCTGGTCGGTCCCCAAGGGCGAGTACCAGTCCGACGAGAACCCGCTCCATGCCGCCTACCGCGAGTTCGAAGAGGAGGTTGGCCTGGCCGCCCCTGATGGAGAGGCCGTCTTCCTGGGAGAACGTCGCCAGCCGGGCGGCAAGCGGGTCAGCGTGTGGGCCTTGGAAGGAGACCTCGACATCACGCACTCGTCGAGCAACACCTTCGAGCTCGAATGGCCCCGAGGTTCGGGCGAGATCCGGGAGTTCCCCGAGGTCGACCGGGTCGAGTGGATGTCCATCGGCGTGGCTGCACGCAAGCTGGTGAAGGGACAGGCCCCTTTTCTCCTCGTGCTGCTGGAGGCGCTCGGGCTGGAGACCGACCAGCCCGGCCCGGCATCCGCCACCGCCGGCGCCGGCTGATCGAACATCAGCCCCGTGTGGAGGTTGCGGGCGGGTGGCCAACAGGCAGTCTTCGTTTCGACAATTCGTACGCCGTCTCTCACTGGAGACCGGGTGACACGCCGACGTTCT
>Ga0302202_10000747_pt1 | contig 41995 bp, 42 predicted proteins | sample II_Bog_N3_3_FD_194579 | JGI IMG/M metagenome (GOLD analysis project Ga0302202, IMG submission 194579) | Peat permafrost microbial communities from Stordalen Mire near Abisko, Sweden - II_Bog_N3_3 | ecosystem: Environmental > Terrestrial > Soil > Wetlands > Peat | place: Sweden: Abisko...
TCCGCCGCGCTTGATGAAACGGGTCATGGCGATACGGGCAGCCTCGATCTGACGGTTGGTCAGCCAGCAATGCTCCGTGGCCTTGAGGCCAAAATCACCAAAGGACAGCTCGTTGCCGCGGGTCGCCTGGCCGCGGGTGCGGCCCTTCTGGACTTTGCGGTGCTTGACTTTGTTCGGCATCAACATGTTAATTCACCTCAGCGCTTCACGGTTTCGACGGAGGCCTCGGCAAGGTTGACCCAGACCTTGACGCCGATGATGCCGTAGGTGGTCTTGGCTTCAGCGAAGCCGTAATCCACGTTGGCCCGGATCGTCTGGAGAGGCATCTGGCCGGAGAGATAGTCTTCGGTGCGGGCGATCTCGGCGCCGTTCAGGCGGCCGGAGACCTTGATCTTGAAGCCCTTGGCGCCGAAGCGCATGGCGGCTTCCTCGGCCTTGCGCATGGCGCGGCGGAAGGCGATGCGCCGTTCCAGCTGCTGCGCGACACCCTCGGCCACCAGCTGGGCGTCGATCTCAGGCTTCTTGATCTCCTGGATGTCGACGCTCACGGGGCGCTTGAGCCGGGTCTGCAGATCCTCGCGGAGCTTGTCGATCTCAGCACCCTTCCGGCCGATGACGATGCCGGGCCGGGCGGTAAAGATGCGCACGGTCACCTTGTCGGCGGCCCGCTCGATGTCGATCTTGGACACCATGGCGTTCAGGCCGTGGAGCTGACCCTTGAGCTGCTTGCGCAGCTTCAGGTCCTCGTGCAGCAGCGTGGCGTACTCGCGCTTGGAGAACCACTTGCTGTGCCAGTTCTTGTTGTAGACAAGGCGAAAGCCGTACGGATGGACTTTTTGACCCATGGCTTATTCCTCCCGACCGAGTTGGAGCGTGATGTGGCAGGTGCGCTTCTGCACGCGGTAGGCACGGCCCATGGGGGCAGGGCGGACCCGCTTCATGCGGAAGCCTTCGTCCACGAAGGCGCTCTTCACGAACAGTTCGTCGGGATTCACCGCCGGATCCTTGTCGATGGCATTGGCCACGGCGGAATCGAGGAGCTTCTTGATGTGATCAGCGGCGTACTTCTTGGTGGAGGAGAGCACCCACTGGGCCTCCCCGACCTTCTTGCCCCTGATCAGGTCCACCACGAGCCGGGCCTTCTGGGCCGAGCCGCGCAGGTGCCTGATGGTGGCGCAGGATACGATGTCAGTCATCTTACTTCCCCTTCGCCTTGGAGTCGGACTTGCCGGCGTGGCTCCTGAAGGTTCGCGTGATCGAGAACTCTCCGAGCTTGTGGCCAATCATGTTGTCGGTAACATACACGGGAATGAACTTGTTGCCGTTGTGCACGGCGATGGTCAGGCCGATCATCGTAGGCACCACCGTGGACCGCCGCGACCAGGTCTTGATGACCCGCTTGTCGCTGATGGCCTGGGCGGTATCCACCTTTTTCTGGAGGTGGGCATCGATGAACGGACCTTTTTTTAGTGAACGTGCCATGAATTCCCCTCCTAGTTGATCCGCTTGACGATGAATTTGGTGGTGCGCTTGTTGGTGCGCGTCTTGTAGCCGCGGGTCGGCTGGCCCCAGGGCGTCACAGGGTGACGGCCACCGGACGTGCGGCCTTCACCACCGCCGTGCGGGTGATCCACGGGGTTCATGACCACGCCACGAACGGTCGGGCGAACGCCCAGCCAGATGCGCCGGCCGGCCTTGCCCAGGCTCACGTTCTCGTGCTGCAGGTTGCCCACCTTGCCGATGGTCGCGGAGCATTCCAGCATGATCTTGCGGATCTCGCCGGACGGCATGCGCAGCTGGGCGTATTCGGTATCCTTGGCCACCAGCTGGGCGAAGGTGCCAGCAGCGCGGGCGATCTGCCCGCCCTTGCCGGGCTTCAGCTCGATGTTGTGCACCTCGGTGCCGAGGGGAATGCCCTTGAGCGGGAGGGTGTTGCCCACCAGGATGTCGGCGTTCTTGCCGGACAGCACGGTGCGGCCCACTTCCAGCCCATCGGGGGCCAGGATGTAGCGCTTCTCGCCGTCCGCGTAGACCAGCAGGGCGATGCGGGCGGTGCGGTTGGGGTCGTACTCGATGGTGGCGACCCGGGCCGGCACGTCCGTCTTGTTGCGCTTGAAATCGATGATGCGGTAGCGCTGCTTGTGCCCACCGCCGATGTGGCGGGTGGTGATGCGGCCCGTGTTGGACCGGCCGCCGGAGCGGTTGCGCTTCGCGAGCAGGGACCGCTCAGGAGTGGTCGAGGTGATCTCCTCGAAACCCTGCTTTGACATACCCCGCTGCCCGGGGGTCGTGGGTTTGAGCATTTTGATGCTCATAGGGACCTCTTGCCTTGAAAAGGTCGGGCGATAGTGGCAATGCTTGTCCGCCCGAACGTGTGAAGGATGAACAGATCGACTACTCGGCCGCGGGGGTCAGGGCGTCGACGAGCTCGATGTAGGCTTTCTTGCCGACGCCGGTCGACCCCATCCAGCGGCCCAGGCGCTTGGCCTTGGACGGCATGCGGACGGTGCGGATCGACTTGACCTTGGCCTGGAGCAGCAGCTCGGCGGCTTCCTTGATCTGGTGCTTGGAAGCCCAGGTGGCCACTTCGAAAACCTGGATGTTGTTCTCCCGCAGGATCTGGCCTTTTTCGGTCAGCAGGGGCTTGCGGATCACTTCGAAAATCTTGGTCATGGCTTCACCACTTCCTGGAGAGCCAGGATCGCTTCCTTGGAGAAGACCACCTGGTCGTACTTCAGCAGGTCATAGACGTTGACGCCCAGGCTCTCGGTGGTGCGGACGAACGGGTTGTTCCCGGCGGCCAGCACCGCATTCTCGGAATCCTCGGTGCCCACCAGCAGGGCGGAGCCCTGGATGCCGAGCTTGCCGAGGGTGGCGATCAGGGCCTTGGTCTTGTGGGTGTCCAGGGTCCAGTTCTCCACCACCAGCAGCTGGCCGGCGGCCAGCTTTACCGACAGGGCGTTGCGCAGGGCGGAACGGCGCGCCCGCTTGGGGAACGCGTAATCGAAACTGCGGGGCTTGGGGCCGTGGACGGTGGAACCGCCCTTCCAGATGGCCGAGCGGATGGAACCCACCCGGGCGCGACCGGTGCCCTTCTGCTTCCAGAGCTTGCGACCGGAACCGGACACTTCCCACTTGGACTTGGTGGAGGCGGTGCCGGAGCGCCGCTTGGCCAGGTAGTGGCGGACCGCTTCCCAGATCAGGTGCTTGTTGATGTCTTCGAGCTTGAAGACTTCGGCGATCAGGTCGACGGTGCCGACCGGCGCATTGTCCAGGCTCACTACGGGATGTTGAAAGACCGCCATCTTACGCCTCCTGCTTGATCACGACGTAGCCGCCCTTGGGGCCGGGGACGGCGCCCTTGATGAGCAGCAGGTTGTTCTCGGCGTCCACCTTGGCGATCTCGAGATTGCGCACGGTGACCTGCTCGTTGCCCATCTGTCCGCCCATGCGAATTCCGGGCCAGACACGGCTGGGGTAGGAACTGGCGCCGATGGAACCGGGGGCGCGATGGAACATGGAGCCGTGGCTCGCGCGGCCGCCAGCGAAGTGGTGCCGCTTCATGACGCCGGCGAAGCCCTTGCCCTTGCTGATGCCGGTCACGTGGATCTTGCTCTTTTCCACGAACTCGCCGACCAGGATGCTGTCGCCTTCCTTGAGGGGGTCGGTCGCGTCGATCTTCAGTTCCCGCAGCACGCGGACCGGAGCCACACCGTGCTTCTCGCAGTGACCCTGCTCGGGCTTGGAGGCGCGCTTGCCGCCCTGGGGATCCACGAAGCCCACCTGCACGGCCTCGTAGCCGTCCCGGGCCACGGTCTTGCGCATGACGACGACACAGGGGCCCGCCTGGATGACCGTCACGGGGACGATCTGGCCCTTTTCATTGAAGATCTGGGTCATGCCCAGCTTCTTGCCGATGATTCCTTTGGTCATTCTCGCTCCCCTCCCTTACCGGTTGCCCTGACGGCTGAACACCTTGATTTCCACGTCCACGCCCGCCGGAAGGTCCAGCCTCATGAGCGTGTCCACGGTGTTCTGGGTCGGGTTCAGGATGTCCAGGAGCCGCTTGTGGGTGCGGATCTCGAACTGGTCGCGGCTCTTCTTGTCCACGTGGGGCGAGCGGTTGACCGTGTACTTGGAGGTGCGGGTGGGAAGCGGAATGGGGCCCGCGACCTGCGCGCCCGTGCGCTTTGCGGTGTCGACGATCTCCCGGGTGGACTGATCCAGCAGACGGTGGTCGAAGGCTCGCAGACGGATGCGAATATTATCTTTCATCTTCACTCCATTGGGACGGCTTGACCGTCCATAGACGTGGGGCGTTGACCGCCCAGTTGGAAAAACATCCCGACGTACAGGGACAAGGCTTATCAGCATAGCAAAAGCCATAGCGAATGCAATGGCTTTTCTTCTATTTTCAAGACCTTTCCGGGGTCGCCCCCGGCTTGGCTTGTATCAGGAGGTCTCGTTCCGAGGAACGTCGAGCGGCCTCACCCCTGGGCAGGGGCTGTGACAGTACTGCCTCCCCGGCCCCGCAGGGCCGAGGAGGAATCTTCAAGCTTACTTGGAACCCTTGACTTTGGCGATCACTTCTTCGGCCACGTTGCGGGGCGCCTCGTCGTAGTGCGAGAACTGCATGCTGTAGTTGCCGCGACCCTGGGTCATGCCGCGCAGGCTGGTGGAGTAGGCGAACATTTCGGCCAGGGGCACCTTGGCGGTGACCACCTTGACGCCGGCCCGGTCTTCCATGTTCTCGATCCGGCCGCGGCGGCTGTTCAGGTTGCCGATGACGTCACCCATGTAGTCCTCGGGGACCACGACTTCCACCGCCATGATCGGCTCGAGCAGGACGGGGCTGGCCTTTTCGCAGCCGGCCTTGAAGCCCATGGAACCGGCGATCTTGAACGCCATTTCGTTGGAGTCCACCTCGTGGTAGCTGCCGTCGTAGAGGGTGATCTTGATGTCCACGCAGGGGTAGCCCGCCAGGACGCCGGACTGCATGGCTTCCTGGATGCCCTGGTCCACCGGCTTGATGTATTCCTTGGGGATCACCCCGCCCTTGATGTCGTTGACGAACTCGTAGCCCTTGCCGGCTTCGTTGGGTTCGACCACCAGCCGGACGTGACCGTACTGGCCGCGACCACCGGACTGCCGGACAAACTTGCCTTCGGCTTCCACCCGCTTGCGGATGGTTTCCCGGTAGGCCACCATCGGCTTGCCGACGTTGGCTTCCACCTTGAACTCGCGCATCATGCGGTCGACGATGATCTCCAGGTGCAGTTCGCCCATGCCGGCGATGATGGTCTGGCCGGTCTCGGGATCGGTCTTGACCTTGAAGGTGGGATCCTCCTGGGCCAGGCGGCTCAGGGCGATGCCCATCTTCTCCTGGTCGACCTTGGTCTTGGGCTCGATGGAGACCTGGATGACCGGGTCGGGGAAGTCCATGGACTCCAGGACCACCGGATGCTCTTCGTCGCAGATGGTCTGGCCGGTCAGCACGTCCTTGAAGCCCACGGCGGCGCCGATGTCGCCGGTGCGGACCTCATCGATGTCCTCGCGCTTGTTGGCGTGCATCTGGAGCAGGCGGCCGATGCGGTCGCGGCGCAGCTTGTTGGCGTTGTAGACGCCGCTGCCGGCGGCCAGCACACCCGAATAGACGCGGATGAAGGCCAGGGAGCCGACGAAGGGGTCGGCCATGATCTTGAAGATCAGGGCACTGAAGGGCTCCTTGTCGCTGGCGGTACGCTCCACCTCGTTGCCGTCCAGATCGTGGCCCTTGATGGCGGGCACGTCCAGGGGGCTGGGCATGTAGCTGACCACCGCGTCCAGCAGGGGCTGGACGCCCTTGTTCTTGAACGCCGAGCCGCAGGTCATGGGGGTGAAGATCAGGTCCAGGCAACCCTTGCGGATGCCGATGCGGATCTCTTCCTCGCTGAGGGCCTCGCCATTGAGGTACTTGTCCATCAGCGTTTCGCTGGTCTCGGCGACCATCTCGATCATCTTTTCGCGCCATTCGTTGGCGCTCTCCACCAGATCCTCGGGGATGGGGCCGTGGATGACCTCGACGCCCTTGTCGCCCTCGTTGAAGGTGATGGCTTCCATCAGCACCAGGTCGACCACGCCCTTGAAGTGCTCCTCGGCCCCGATGGGGATCTGGATGGGCATGGGCCGGGCCTTGATGCGGGTGCGCATCATCTCGCAGACGCGGAAGAAGTCGGCGCCGGGGCGGTCCATCTTGTTGACGAAGCCCAGCCGGGGCACGCTGTACTTGTCGGCCTGACGCCAGACGGTCTCGGACTGGGGCTCGACGCCACCCACCGCGCAGAAGACGGCCACCGAGCCGTCCAGTACGCGCAGGCTGCGCTCCACCTCGGCGGTGAAGTCCACGTGGCCGGGGGTGTCGATGATGTTGATGCGGTGCTCCACGTCCTTGAGCAGGCCGGTGGTGGCCGTCCAGGCCGCGGTGATGGCGGCGGAGGTGATGGTGATGCCACGCTCCTGCTCCTGGACCATCCAGTCCGTGGTCGCCGCGCCCTCATGCACCTCGCCGATCTTGTGGATCTTCCCGGTGTAGTAGAGGATACGCTCCGTCGTCGTGGTCTTGCCGGCATCGATGTGAGCCATGATGCCGATGTTGCGGTAGCGCTCGAGGGGAGTCGTGCGGGCCACGGGGGGCCTCCTTCAGAGTTCAGGATTCAAGGAACAGTTGGCGTCGTGCATAGACCGGGGCCGATCCGTCAACCGATCGGCCCCGTTTGCGAACCTGCTCTAGTTACCAGCGGAAGTGGGCAAAGGCCTTGTTGGCCTCGGCCATCTTGTGGACGTCGTCCTTCTTCTTCACGGAGGAACCGCGGAAGTTCATGGCGTCCAGGATCTCCCCGGCCAGTTTGTCGCGCATGGTGCGCTCGCCGCGGCCGGCGGAGTAGGTCTTGAGCCAGCGCATGGCCAGGGACTGGCGGCGGCTCTGGGGAACCTCCACGGGCACCTGGTAGGTGGCGCCGCCCACTCGGCGGGATTTGACTTCCACCGAGGGCTTGATGTTGTTGATGGCTTTCTGGAAGGCCTCGATGGCCTCCTCGCCGGACTTCGAGGCGACGATCTCAAGGGCACCGTAGAGGATGCGCTCGGCGGTGGACTTCTTGCCGCGCTCCATCAACACGTTGATGAACTTGGTGATCGTGACGCTGTTGTAGACAGGATCCGGAAGAATCTCGCGCTTGGCTGGGCTGGAACGACGGCTCATGTTCTACCTCACTTCTTCTTCGCGGCGACGGCACCAGCCTTGGGCCGCTTGGCGCCGTACTTGGAACGGGACTGGTTGCGACCGGCGACGCCGGTGGCGTCAAGGGTGCCGCGGACGACGTGGTAGCGCACGCCCGGGAGATCCTTCACACGACCGCCGCGGATGAGCACGATGCTGTGCTCCTGCAGGTTGTGCCCGACACCCGGAATGTAGGTGGTGCATTCAATGCCGTTGGTGAGCCGGACCCGGGCCACCTTGCGGAGCGCGGAGTTGGGCTTCTTGGGGGTGGTGGTGAACACGCGGGTGCAGACGCCGCGCTTCTGCGGGCAGGCGTCCAGAGCCGGGCTCTTGGTCTTGTTGATGAACGTGCTCCGCCCTTGGCGGATGAGCTGATTGATGGTTGGCACACCATCCTCCTAGTTTGGGTCCGCTGGAGTGCGAACCGGCGCCCAAGAGGTCATGCGATCACAGGGAAAGATGACGTCGAGCGAAGGGATGCCCAGGATCCAAAGAATCCGGGTCCACGGGCCCAGGGGTCCGGGAATCTTAAATATTAGCAAAGGGAGGGGAATTGTCCACTCCCTTTTCAGCTAAGCCGTCAGGCCTTGCCGGAATGGCAGGCGCAGCCGCCGGCACAGCCGCCGGCCGGAGCGCTGGGTTTGGCCGGCGCCGGGCTGGCGGCAGGGGCCGAGCCCGCGCCCTTGCTGGCGCCGTAGCCCTGGGCCATCCAGCCGCCGCCGGCCAGGGTGAAGGAAGTCTGGGAGATCTGCCGCTGCATACCTGCGGCCGCGCCGCACTTGGCGCAGTCGTGCGCCATGGGCGCGTCGAAGTGCTCCAGCTTCTCTTCGTTCTCTCCGCAGGTCTCGCAACGATATTCATATAAGGGCATGGCATCCTCTGGGTTCCACACGGCGTGAGCCGTCAATTCCAGGTTACTCTATGAATGCCATGACTTCACCTGCCCGCTACTACACCTCCGCCCAGGCCTTCCTGCAGGCCCACCCCCAGCGCCCGGCCAGGCTGTGCTTCACCAACGGCTGCTTCGACCTGCTGCATCCGGGGCATGTGAAGTACCTGGAGGACGTGCGCGCCCTGGGCGACTTCCTGGTGGTCGGCCTCAACAGCGACGCCAGCGTGGCCCGGCTCAAGGGGCCCAGCCGGCCGCTGCAGGACGAGACCGCCCGGGCCATGATCCTGTGCGGCCTGCGCAGCGTGGACGCGGTGGTCCGGTTCGACCAGGACACCCCGCTGGAGCTGATCACGGCGCTGCAGCCGGACCTGCTGGCCAAGGGCGGCGACTACACCCTGGACACGGTGGTGGGCCGCGAGGTGGTGGAGGCCCGGGGTGGCCGGGTGGTGCTGGTGCCGTTCCTGCCCGGGCACAGCAGCTCGGCGATCGTGGACCGCATCCGGCGCGGCGTCGGGGTCCTGCCGGCCGTGTAACGAACGAACGCGGAGAACCGTCTGGTTCCCTGAACCGGGCGTCCTGCATCAGCTAGACTTCATGTCCGGGCCCTGCCCGGGCATGAAGTGGGGGTGTGGGGGGACGGAGAGCGAGCAACGCGAGCGCGCGGTCCCACCCCAAACATATCAGGGGCTGTCGGCCAACCCGGCTGAGCCAGTGATCTGGCTTTCTTGATCCTGCGTTTCCCCTGATATCGTCGTTCATCCCCGTTCAAACGCTGCCTCGGCTTGCCATTACGCAGGTTTCGGGAAGCCGGTCCATCCGGTCCCTGGCCAAGGTCCCATGGGGCTCGCCCCTCAGGACGTCCCGCAACTTGCGCCAAGGCTGCTGCCAGGGCTTGGGGAACAGGGATAAACCCCGATGTCCGGGGAAATGCAGGAATACTGTTGGATTGCCCAGCGTTAGACCCTGATTCGGGCTACCGCTGTCTGTTTTGCCGATCGTCCCCAGGCCTCTCCGAGGATGGGGGGCCGCGGCAGCGTGTCCCTTCAGCCCGCCGGATCCGACCCCGGTGCGCGGCCGAGGGGCCGCCTCTCCCCCCGACGGGAACCTATCCTGTTGACAGATCACATTTATAGTTTATATACATGGTGCGTCCACTCGCTGTCGGCACCGCGCTTCCAAGCACGTCAGAGCGAGATATTGTCTCTATGCTGTCCCCCCCATCCACCTTTTGCCAGGATTCCATGGCCACGCATATTGATAAATTAATCAGTAAATTTTATCATCACCCGGCCCTGCGCGCCACCGCCAAGCTCGGGCTCGATGCCACGAGCCTGCTGCTGGCCTGGTGCCTGGCCATGGCCGCCCAGTCCGGCCGGCCCACGGCGCTGCTGGGCCGCGCGGCCCTGGCCTGGATGGCCGTGGCGCTGGCGAGCAACCTCGCCTTCCGGCTGCCCACCCAGCATTTCCGTCAGTTCGGCCGCCGTGACCAGGGGCGGGTGCTGGCCGCCACCGGGGTCCACGCCCTGGCCGGCCTGCTGCTTCCTCGGATCGCCTGGCTGGGCGGCGGATCCGCACGGGCCTTGGCCGAAGCCACCCCCCTGCTCGCCGCGCTGGCCACGGGCCTGGCCTGGATGGCGCTGCGCATGGGCGTGGCGCTCCTCCATGAACGGCGCCGGTCCCGCGCCCACGGCCGCAGCGTGCCGCACGCAGCGCACGCAGCGCCCGCAGCGCCCGCAGCGCCCGTAGCGGCGGACCGGGTGCTCATCGCCGGGGCGGGCCACGCGGGCCTGCTCATCCTGGAGGAGCTGGCCCGCCACCCGGAACTGGGCCACCAGGTGGTGGGCCTGGTGGACGATGCCCCGGACAAGCTGGGCCTCCGCATCGCTGGCGTCCGGGTCCTGGGCCCCTTCGCGGCGCTGCCCGCGCTGATCCGGCAGCACGCCGTCACCCGGGTGATCCTGGCCGTGCCCAGCGCGCCGGGCGCGGTCATCCGCCACCTGACCCAGCTGGTATCCGGGTCCGGGGCCCAGGTCAAGACGGTCCCCGGGCTGTTCGACCTGCTGGGCGCCCGAGCCTGGATTCCGGAGGTCCAGGACGTGGCCATCGAGGACCTGCTCCGGCGCGCGCCGATCCAGCTGGATCAGACCGCCCTGGGCCGGGAGCTGGCCGACGCCGTGGTGCTCATCACCGGCGGGGGCGGCTCCATCGGCTCCGAACTGGCCCGCCAGGTGGCCGCCTTCCAGCCCCGCCGGATCGTGCTGCTGGGCCGGGGCGAAAACAGCCTATGGGAGGCCGAACGCCGCCTGCGCCGCCTCGCCCCCGGCCTGCAACTCTCCGTGGAACTCTGCGATATCCGCAACCCGCTGCGCCTGCAGCAGGCCTTCGAACGCTGGCGGCCGGGCGTGGTGTTCCACGCCGCGGCGCACAAGCACGTGCCGTATCTGGAACTCCATCCGGCGGAAGGGATCCAGAACAACGTCCTCGGCACCCTGAACGTGGTGCGGGCCTGCCAGGCCATCGGGGTCCACACCTTCGTGAACATCAGCACCGACAAGGCCGTCAATCCGGCCAACGTTCTGGGCGCCACCAAGTACCTGGCGGAATGCATCATCCTGGCGGCCGCCGGCGCCGCCCTGCCTGGCCAGCGCTACGTGAGCGTGCGGTTCGGCAATGTGCTGGGCAGCCGGGGCAGCGTCATCCCGGTGTTCCAGGACCAGATCCGGTCCGGCGGTCCCTTGACCGTCACCCACCCGGACATGACCCGCTATTTCATGACCATCCCCGAAGCCAGCCAGCTGGTCCTGCAGGCGGGCCTGCTTGGCCGCAACGGCAAGATCTTCGTGCTGGACATGGGCGAACCGGTGCGGATCGCCGATCTGGCCCGGGATATGGCCCGCCTGTCCGGTCTGACCGTCGGCCGGGACATCCAGATCCAGTTCTCGGGGATCCGGCCCGGGGAGAAGCTGTTCGAGGAGATCTTCCACGCCCAGGAGGAGCGCCCGTCCCGGGTGCATCCCAAGGTGTTCGAGGCGATGCGGCGGCCCCTGGAGGCCGGGCGCCTGGAACACGGGATCGAAGCCCTGGCCCTGGCCCTCGCCCTGCCCGATGGCGACCGCCAGCGGGAGATCCTGCATTGGCTGAAACGGCTGGTTCCCAGCTACCAGCCTTCCGCCACCGGCCTGGGCCGGTACGACACCGGCCCCGTCGCGCCCCCGGTGCCCGTCGCCCCGGATCATGCCGGCGGCCGGGCCGGGACCACCCGGCCATTGCTGGCCGGCCTGGGCTGGATGGGCCGGGCCACCTGGAGCCACCTGGGCCGGCGCATCCTCCTCCGTCGCGTCCGGACGGCGCACCCCGTCCCCACCCCGCCCTGGCGGGTGGCCTGAGGGCCACCGGACATCGGTATTATGAAATATTTAGATGTAATATTAATATTGCATCCTACACTTGAGGTGTTTCCTTCAGGAGCCGCCCTTGTCCTTCTCCCGCTTCCGTCTGCTTTCGGTCCCCTGGCTCGGCGTCTGCGCCATCGCCGTGGCCCAGACCGCCCCCGGCACGATCAACATGAACAGCATCAAACAGTTGCTCGACCGCACCTCCCCCGCCACCCTGCGCAGCATGAAGAATGCCGTGCTCGGGGGCGGCGGCACCGGTGCCGGCGGGGGCGCCCCCCGGGCCGGTTCTGGGCAGGCAGGTCTGACCAGCGACCCGTCCCTGAACGGGGGGCCGCAGGTGGATACCGAGGAGCAAAAGGCCGACCGCGAACTGGCCGATCTGAAGGCCAAGGATGTGGGCCCCCATCGGTTCGCCCAGGATCTGTTCACCTTCCGGGACCACACCGATCCGGGCACGGATGGCGGCATCGCCGATGACTATGTGCTCCAGACCGGCGACGCCCTTTCCCTGCTCATGACCGGCGATCTGGACAGCCAGCAGGACGTCGAGGTGGATGGCCGTGGCGCCGTGGCCATCCCATCGGTGGGCAATGTCGCGGTGGCCGGGCAGGACCTGGGCCAGGCCAGACGGACGATCCAGACGGCCGTGCGTCGGAAGTATTCCCAGACCGAGGTCGCGGTGAAGGTCTCCCGGCTCCGGGAGGTGCGCGTGTTCATCCTGGGCGAGACCTACCGGCCCGGCAGCTACCTGGTGCCCAGCCTCAGTTCCATCGTCAACGTACTGTCCCTGGCCGGCGGCCCCGATGCCCTGGGCAGCTACCGGACCGTCAAGGTGCTGCGCGGCGGCCGGACCCTGCAGACCGTGGATCTGTATGCGCTGCGCGACCAGGGCACCGGCAATTTCAATCTCACCTTCCAGAACGGGGACACGGTGTTCGTGCCGCTGGCGGGGCCCACGGTGCTGCTGGAGGGCGCCTTCACCCGGGTGGTGGGGCTGGCCGAACTGCCCCCGGACCCCTACGCCATTCCCGACGACTGGACCCGGCAGCGGGCCCGGCTCCTGCGGCAGATCCAGAGCCTGGAACAGCAGTTGCAGGGACCCCCGCCCGGCTCCCAGGACCCGAGCGCGCCCCCCCCGGTCGGCTTGCCGGCCCCCGGCGGCTCGGCCCCGCTGGGCCTGCCGCCGACAGCCGCCTCCCCAGGACCGTCCAGCGGCGCCACTCCCGGCGCGGCGGGGGCGGCGGGGGCGGCGGGGGCGGCGGCCAGCCTGGCCGGAGCTCCCATGCAGGGCGCACCGGTCCTGACCGCCGATCAGAAGGCCGTGCTGGAGAACCAGCTGGACGGGCTCTACCAGCAGATGGCGACCTACCGGAGCCCGCGGCGGGGCGATCACCGGCTGCGCTTCCCGGACCAGATCCGGCCGGACCCGCAGGAGAACTCCTTCCAGGACCAGCCCTGGGTCCAGCAGTGGCTGGACCAGGACCTGGCGCCCAGGCTCCAGTTCGAACTGCTGCCCGGGGAAACGGCGGCGGACACCGTGCGCTTCGCCGGGGGCTGCATGCAGAACGCCTACCAGGACACCCTGTCCCTGCGGCGCCGGGCTCCGGGCGGGCTCACCAAGGTGATCAGCCTGTCGATGACCGACCCCGGCGTGCTCAAGGCCACCCGCCTCCAGTCCGGCGATCTGCTCAGCGCGCTGCCCAGCCGCGAAAGCCTGCTCCAGGCCGTGACCGTCCGCGGCTGGGTCCGGGCCAGCGGACGGTTCGCCCGGGATCCACACCAGGGGGTGGGGGATCTGCTGAAACGTGACCACCAGCTGCTGTCGGACACCTTCCTGGGCCGCGGCGAGATCCTCCGCACCGGCCCGGACGGAAAGCAGAGCTATCTGACCTTCCAGGTGGCCAAGGCCATCGCCGGGGATCCGGCGGAGAACCTGCCCCTGGAGGACCGGGACCAGGTGGAGCTGTACCGCGCCCATGATTTCGTCCAGGACCGCCTGGTCACGGTCACCGGGCCCATGACCCGGCCCGGGGACTTCCCCTACTACCCGGGCATGCGGGCCGCGGACCTGCTGTTCCGGGCCGGTAGCCCGCTGCGCTCCGCCAACGAGGTGGGCGGCGAGCTGGCCCGCTTCAAGGATGGCAAGGTCAGCCAGGTGGTGCCCCTGGACCTCTCCCGCCTGCTCACCTCCGACCAGCAGAGCCCGGACCTGCTCCGGGACGATCCGGCCAATCCGCTCCTGGAGCCCGATGACCGCATCAGCATCTTCGAGAAGCCGAACTTCCGGGTCCACCGGACCGTGACCCTGATGGGCGAGGTGGGCCGGCCCGGCAGCTACGTGCTGGACGATCCGCGCCTCACCCTGAGCCAGCTGCTCCAGCGAGCGGGCGGACTCACCCCCGAAGCCATGCCCCGGGCCGGCTACTATCTGCGCAACCCCGCCGCCCTGGAACCGGCCCTGGGCCAGGACGGGAACGGACAGCCCGTTGCCGGCCAGGCAGGTGGCTACCCGCAGGGAGGCAGCCCACAAAGTGGCAGTCCACAAGGCGGCGGCCTGCAGGGCGGCAATGCGCAGAGCGGCAATGCGCAGAGCGGCAACGCCCCGGGCAGCGGCCTGATGGACCCCACCGCCATGGGCATCAACGAGATCCTGAGCCGCCTGGCGGAAACCAAGCGCCAGCCCCTCACCGGTGAACTGCAGGTCACCCCGCTCCTCCATGGGCTGGTCGCCAACCACATCAACCGGCTGGTGGTGGACTTCGAGAACGCCGTCAAGGGTGCTCCCGATGCGGACGTGGAACTGCAGGACGGGGACACCATCATCATTCCCCGCCAGACCGACGCGGTCTACGTGGTGGGCGAAACCGTCAGCCCCTTCGGGGTGTACAAGGCCCACGACGGCCTCACTGTGGGCAAGCTCATCGATCAGGCGGGCGGGACCACCCGGAACGCCGACAACCGCAACATCCGCCTGCTCAAGTGCAATGGCCAGATCATCGACCACCACGTGAAGGGCCAGGGCGTGGAGCCCGGCGACGTGGTCCTGATCCCCCAGAAGATCCGCAAGGATTTCGGCTGGCAGGAGAACCTGTCGGCGCTGATGCCCCTGGCGCTCATCTACAACGCCATAAAACGATAATCCAGCCCCCCGGGGGCGGACGGAACGCGGAACGGGAGCGGGCATGCGCAGGATTCTCACGGTCATCGGGGCCCGGCCCCAGATCATCAAGGCAGCGCCGGTTTCCGCCGCGCTGCGCCAGGCCGGCGCCCAGGAGCTGCTGGTGCACACGGGCCAGCACTATGACGCCAACATGTCGGACATCTTCTTCCAGGAGCTGGGGCTGCCCGCGCCGTGGCGCCACCTGGGCATCGGTTCGGGCACCCATGGCGCCCAGACCGGCGCCATGCTGGCAGCCCTGGAGACGGTCATGGCCGAGGCGCGCCCGGACTGGGTGCTGGTCTACGGAGACACCAATTCCACCCTGGCCGGGGCCCTGGCCGCAGCCAAGCTGCACCTGCCCATCGCCCACGTGGAGGCCGGGCTGCGCTCCTTCAACCGCCTCATGCCCGAAGAGATCAACCGGGTGCTCACCGACCACATGGCCACCCTGCTGCTGGTCCCCACCGACCAGGCCGTGGCCTGCCTCCGGGCCGAAGGCATCGCCGGCACCCAGGTCCAGCAGGTGGGCGACGTGATGTTCGACGCCGCCCTGGGCTTCGCCGCCCTGGCCCGGACCCGCTCCGGCATCCTGGAGCGGCTGGAGCTGCGGGCCAAGGGCTACGTGCTGGCCACCCTGCACCGGGCCGAGAACACCGACCACCCGCAGCGGCTCGGCGCCATCCTGGACGGCCTGGCCCAGGTGGCCCGGACCCTCCCGGTGCTGCTGCCGCTGCATCCCCGCACCCGCCGGATCCTGCACGACGCCGGGCGGAGCGTGCCGGAGGGCGGCATCCGGGTGATGGAGCCGGTGGGCTACCTGGACATGGTGGCCCTGGAGCGCAACGCCGCGGTCATCGCCACCGATTCCGGCGGCGTCCAGAAGGAGGCCTTCTTCCACCGGGTCCCTTGCGTGACCCTGCGGAACGAGACCGAGTGGACCGAGCTGGTGGCCCTGGGCTGGAACCGGCTGCAGCCGCCGGACAGCCCGGAGGCGGTGGCCGCGGCCGTGCGGGCCGCGCTCGGCAGTTCCGGCCAGGAGGGCACCCCCTACGGCGACGGCCAGACCGCTCCGAGCATCGCCGCCCTCCTGACCGGGTCGCCCCGATGAGGCTGCTGATCCTGTCCCAGTACTTCGAGCCCGAGCTGGGGGCGCCGCAGGTGCGCCTGGCCGCCTTTGCCCGGGAGCTGCTGCGCCTGGGCCACCAGGTGGAGGTGGTGACCGCCCTGCCCAGCCACCCGCTGGGCCGGATCTTCCCCGCCTACCGGGGCCGGCTCTACCGGCGCGAAACGACCCCGGACGGCCTGGTGGTGCACCGGGTCTGGTGCTACCCGGCCATGGGGACCGGACCGAAGCGGATGCTCAACTACCTGAGCTTCGCCGTCACCGCCCTGGCCGGACTGGTCTGCTGCCGCCGCCCGGATCTGCTGTTCGTGGAATCGCCCCCCCTGTGCCTGAGCCTGCCGGGCTGGATCGCCGCCCGGCTGTGGCGGACGCCCATGACCTTCAACGTGGCCGATCTGTGGCCGGACACGGTGGTGGCCCTGGGGGTGCTGCGGGAAGGTCCAGCGCTCCGGCTGGCCCGCCGGCTGGAAACCTGGAGCTACGCCCGGTCCCGTCTGGTGAACGCGGTCACCGACGGCATCCGGGAGACCCTGATCCGGGACAGGGAGGTGGACCCGGCCCGGGTGACCTTCCTGCCCAACGGGGTGGATCCGGCCCTGTTCGCGCCCGGGGCGGCCGATCCGGCCCTGGCCGCGGAACTGGGCCTGGAGGGCCGGTCGGTCATTTTGTATGCCGGCACCCTGGGCCTGGCCCAGGGCCTGGACGTGGCGCTGGACGCCATGAAGCTCGTGGCCCCGCGCCGCCCCGAGGTCCTCCTGGTGTTCCTGGGGGACGGCTCGGACCGCCGGCGCCTGGAGGACCGGGTGCATTCGGAGCGGATCCCGGGGGTGCGCTTCCTGGATGCCCGGCCCCTGCCGGAGGTGGCCCGCCTGTACCGGCTGGCCGTCGCCGGCCTGGCCGTCCTGCGCCGGCTGCCGCTGTTCGAGGGGGCCCGGCCCTCGAAGCTGTTCCCCATCATGGCCTCGGCCCTGCCGGTGCTGTACTCGGGCGCCGGCGAAGGCGCCCGGCTGGTCACCGGCGCCGGCGCCGGCCTGGCCGCGCCGCCCGAGGACCCGGAGGCGCTGGCCCAGGCCCTGCTGCAGCTCCTCCAGGACCCGGAGGCCGCCCGGGCCATGGGCCGCAGCGGCCGGGCCTACGCGGAGGCCCACCTCGCCTGGCCCCGGCTGGTGGGGGACTGGCTGGATCAGGTGGCGCGCGCGGGCGTCAACATCCGGTAGACCAGGAAGCGGCGGCCGAAGGTCTCCAGGTCCTGTTCCAGAACGAAGGCCCCGGAGCGCTCGAGCACCGCCCGGTGCACCGGGTTGTAATAGACCAGCCGGACGGTGCGCGGGCAGGCGGCATGGGCCGCCCGCAGGTTCCCGATGAACTTTTCCATGATGGTGTCGTCGAACGGGTTGAACAGGAAGAACAGGGTGTACTCCGGCAGGATCGGCAGCTCCGTCGCATCGCCGTGGATGATCTGGACCGGCGCGAGCCCCGGACGCCGGGCCGCGTAGCGGGCGAGGTTCGCCTGGGCGATCCGGCACAGTTCCGCGGCGAACTCCACCCCCACCACCCGGCCCACCCGCAGCCCGGCCATGACCATCAGCATCCGGCCCTTGCCCGAGCCCACGTCCACCAGCACCGCCCCGGGCCCCAGGTCCAGGCTTCTCAGCAGCCGCCGCACCGCCGAGATGGGCGCCGGATCGTATTTGAAGCCGTGGGCCTGGGCGGCAGGATCGAGGGCCAGTTCCGCCAGCCCCACCCGCCGGCAGGTATCCGTCCCGTAGAACCGATCGAAAGCCATCCCCTCCAGTGCGTTGTATGCGATCTGCAGCCCGCGCACGCAACCCACCGCCCGGACCCGGCCGGCCAGGTGCCGCACCCGCTGGGCGATCCGACGCCACCTTGGAATCATGCCTGCCTCCCCGGCCGGTTAAGGCCCTTGTCCCCGTCCCCTGCCCCGCACGCCGCATCCAGCAGCCCCAGGACACCATCCGTCTTCCGGCAAGCCCGGCTGGCCGGGAACCGGCGCAGCAGGGCCTGCAGGCCGCGCCGCGGCCAGCCCGCGGCCAGGGGCGCCAGCAGCGGGTGCAGGGCGAAGCACCGGCGCACCGGCTGGGCCCGGAACCCCACCTTGGTCTTGAACGCGTGCAGGCCCTGGCGGGAGCCCCGCTCCTGCAGCGAACTGAGCCCGTAGGACAGCACCCGGACCCCGCGCGCCTGGAGGAAATGCGCCAGGGCCAGATGGACCAGGCCATCGGTGGGACAGCTTTGCCGGAACGCCCCGTGGGCGTACGGGCCGATGGACACCCAGTCGTCCACCCACAGGAGGGACAGGAAGGCCGCCAGCCGGCCCTCCCGGAAGGCGCCCAGGAACGCGTAGCCGGCCTCGGGCACCATGCCCGCGAAGCGGTCCCGGAACGCCTGGTCCCCGCCGTCGTCCAGGCCGTTCCGGCGCCGGCAGTCGGCGAACACCGGCGGCCCCAGGGTCAGGAGCTCGCCCACCGGCACCATCCGGAACGCCAGTTCGCGCAGGGCCCGGCGGGCGTCCCTGCGGGCGTTGGTATCCAGGGCTTCCAGCCGGTAGTCGGGCCCTTCGCAGGTATACAGCAAGGCGTTGCCCGGCCGAAGGTCCGAAACCGGTTCGATCCAGTCCAGCAGGGCGGCTCGGCTGGACCGGAACAGCGGCCCCCGGTCCGCCCCGTCCAGGGGCCCCGGGCGGTGGCCGGGGAAGCGGGTCAGGGCGAACCGCTCATTGCGGTACCACCAGGCCCCGGAGGGCGCCTGGAACAGCCGTCGACCCGCGCGCTCCAGCACCCGCGCATGCTGTTCCAGGGTGACCGGCGCCACCGCGCGCAGGGGTTCCGAGTCCGTCATGACCGCCCTCCAGCCAGCACACCCGCCACCACCCGGAGCAGGGTCGGCGCCTCCCGCTCCCAGTTCCACTGTTCCCGCACCAGCCGGTTGCCCCGGGCGCCCATGGCCGCCGCCGCTTCCGGGTGGGTGAGCAGCCAGGTGATGGCCTCGGCGATGGCCTCCGGATCGGTGGGGTCCACGTTCAGGCCGAGGCCATGCCCTTCGATGAGCTCCCGCCACAGGGGGAAGTCCGAGGCCACCAGCGGCAGCCCCGCCGACATGTACTCGAACAGCTTGTTGGGCTGGGACTCCAGGTGGTTGGCCTGCGGCTGGAACACCACCAGGCCCGCCGCGGCCCGGCGCAGCACCGCCATGGCCGCGCTCCGGGGCAGGATGCCCAGGTAGTCCACCCGCTTCCATCCGGGCCAGCGCGCGCACTGTTCCCACAGTTCGGCCGGCCCGAAGGGGCCCACCAGGCGCAGTCGGCAGTCCAGCCCCGCCGGCAGGTAGCCCATGGCCTGGACCATCTGGGCCACCCCCCGGGGCGGGTTGAGTCCCCCCACGTACACCACGTCCCGGCGGGCCGGCGCCTCGGGCTCGGGCCGGCTGTCGAACCATTCCTCCACCAGGGGGTGGTTCTGCACCGTGTGGGCCCGGGCGCCGCGCAGGACCAGCCGGTGGGCGATGGCGGGGGTGGCGCAGACCGCGGCGTCGAAGGACCGGGCTGCCACGGCCTCCAGGACCGTGGCCAGGCGGCTCAGGATCCCCCGGGCCCAGGGCCGCAGGTAGGGCTTGCTGAGCATCTGCCCGGCCAGGTGCTCGTGCACATCCCAGATCACCCGCCGGCCCAGCAGCTTCAGCAGCAGGCCCGCGGGAATCAGCTCCGGATCGTGGAAGTGGTAGCAGTCGGCCCGCGCGCGCAGGGCCAGGAACGGCATGGCCAGCGCCGCGAACAGCATCCGCGGCAGCCGGCGGCGGAAGCGCGGCAGCGGCCGGAATTCCACCGGCGGTGCGGGCCGCGCCTCCCCGGGTGCGGGCGCCGGGGCCAGCAGGATCACCCGGAAGCCCGCCGCCGCCAGGGCCCGGCACTCCCGCAGGTAGATCCGCACATCGGCCGGGGGGTGGACCACGGTAAGGTGGGCGAGGATCATACGGCGTTCAGGCATGGCTGCCCCCCGGGTGCGAGCGGGCCAGGGTCAGCACCAGCACGATGTTGATCAGATACATCAGCCCCATGAACAGGCTGAACATCAGCAGCGCGGTGCGGTCGTTCCAGGCCCGGACCGTGGCCAGGGCGAACCACAGCCCCAGGACCAGCACCCGGCCGCCATCCCACAGCAACTGGACCCCCTGGGCTTCCAGCAGATAAGTCGTGCCGCTCACGGGCGAGGCGACGAACTGCGCCAGGTACATGGGGGTGAGCAGGCGCACATAGTCCCCGGCCCCCTGCCATTTGGGCCCGAACACCAGCGCGAACAGGGCCGGCCCGAACCCGGCCACCAGCAGCACCGGCGCGGCCCCCACCAGCAGCAGCTTGCGCAGGGTGCCCCGCAGGTAGGCGGACAGGCCCGGATCCCCGCGGCGCACCAGCTCTGCCGCCTGTCCGGTGTAGACCTGGGTCATGCCCTGGCCGATGAGCAGCACCGGCAGGCCGATCAGGGTCTGGGCCAAGCCGAACAGGCCCACCCGGTCGGCCGAAAACAGCCGGGCGAACAGGAGCATGGGCAGGTACAGCCCCAGGGCGTTGAGGATCCCCGACGGCCCGCTCACCAGCGGGAAGGCTCGGTAGCGGCCCATCTGCCGCCACCATGCGGCCCGATCCGCCCGTCCCGGCCAGGCGAACAGCTCCGCCCGCACCCCCCAGACCAGCGCCAGATTGGCCGCCCAGCGGCCGAGGACATCCCCCAGGATCAGGCCGGCGCCCTGGCCGCACCATCCCAGCCCCAGTTTGCTGGCCGGCTGCAATGCGCCCTGCTGGCAGCGGAACCCGGCCAGCAGCAGGTAGTCCTGCTCCCGCAGCGCCCAGGCGGTGATGGCCTGGTACATCCCGATGGAGGCGACGCCCAGGCAGGTGATCCCCCAGATGGGCCGCAGCCCGTCCAGGGGCGGGACCAGGCTGCCGGGAAAGCCGAGGCCCAGGGCAAACAGCACCAGGGCCCAGGCCTGGCTCAGCCAGAAGGCCACCCGCAGCAGGTGCACCGCGTCGCTGCGCTCGGCGGGGAGCGGGATGGCCAGTTCGTAGCGCAGGGAGCTGATCACCGCGATGATCGCCATGAAGGCGTAATAGATTGCGAACAGCCCGAACTGGGCCGGACTGTAGATCCGGGCCAGCACCGGGGTGAGCACCGCGTTCAGCACCTGGGCCAGCACGCCGGCCAGACCGATGGCCAGCACGGGCCGGCGTTGCAGCAGGCCTTTAGCAAGAAGCATGCAGCCTCCCGCCGGGATCCGGGGCCGGCCCAGCGTCCGGACTGGCGCTCAGCAGGCCGCGCCGGGGCTTTCCGGTCAGCAGGGCGACCGTGGCCAGGTAGAGAAAGCCATAGCTGTTGAGCACCACGAACAGGTCCGCGGCGCAAAGGAACCAGGAGATGATGCCCAGGATCAGGGTGAACACCGCCTTGCCCAGGGTGTCGGCCTGGCTGGCCAAGCGGCCACTCACCCAGGCCAGCCCGGCCACGACCAGGGCGAAGAAGGGCAGGTACAGGGCCGGCGGGAGGTTCGGGTAGCAGGTGCCGACGATTCCGGCCGGGGCGGATCCGGCCCGGTGGGTCATGACCCACATCAGGTCCCCGGACAGGTCCTTGATGTGCCCCCCGAACAGCCACCGGTAGACCAGGCTGGTGCGCGTCTGGTCCTCGAAGCGGAATTTTTCGGCGTAGAACACCGCGCACATCACCGGGATCTGGCAGATCCTGGCCGCCAGCACCAGCAGCACTTCCCATAGCTCCCGGCGAAAGGTCAGCAGGTACACCGACCGCACGATCCAGTAGTAGCCGCCCAGCACCACGCCCATGCGCAGCAGCAGGCGCGTGAGCCTGCCTTCGCGCACGTAGCCGCCCAGGGCCCACAGGCCGAAGTTCAGCACGAAGAAGGTCTTGGCCAGGGGCAGCAGGCCGAACAGGGTGAACACGGCCAGCACCGGGACCGGCACCCGGACTCCGATCCCCCGCTGCAGGAACAGGGCCGGGCACAGCACGTACAGGATCAGGTAGCGCGGCACGGCGGTGGCGGCCAGGAAGCCGTTCCGGTACATGTCGGTCCGGGCCTGGAGCATCTGGTCCAGTCCGTAGCGGCCGATGTTCCAGAGCGGGGTCCGGGACCACGGGATGAACAGCGCCGCCACCGCCAGGTAGGCCAGGGCCGGAACGGCCAGGGCCTGCCAGCTCACCTGGCGGATCCCGGCGTAGTCGACCCGGTCCAGGCGTACCCCCGGACTGGGCTGCAGACAGAGCGCCAGGGCCAGGCACCCGCCCAGCTGGACCAGCTGGGGCAGCACGATGTGCATGCGTTCCCTGGCCCCCGGCAGCAGCGGCACGTGGTTGTCGCTCCAGTTCAGGCTGACGGAGCCGGCGATGTAGATCAGCAGGAAGCCCACGCCGAACAGGTTCAGCAGCGTCCAGCCCCGCGTGCGGCAGCCATGGACCAGGGCCAGGACATAGACCAGCACGAAGACCCAATAGTAGACCGGGATCATGTCCGACTCCGAGTCAAGCGACCGAGCAACCGTATGCAGCCCAGGGCCCCCAGGGCGGTGGCCGCCAGGCACTGGCCCAGGACCAGCCAGCTGTTGGGGGTGGGCCGGCCCCGGACGAAGGCCAGGTGGAAGTAGTTTTCCCGGAAGCCGGCCCAGCGCTCGGCATCGGCCTGGAACCGGGGATCCCCGGTCATGCGGTACAGCTGCCGGGCGATTCCCACGTGGATCCCGTGGTACTTGAAGGAATTGGGCCGGCCAAACCGGTCGTAGTGGGTCCAGCCGTCCCGTTCATAGCGATCGGCACAGACCCGCAGCGTGGCCAGCAGCTTCGGGCCCAGGGGATCGGTCTGGCGGACGGCCCTTTCGTAGGCCAGCACGCCCAGGGTCGCGTAGAACATGCCGTTGAACACCAGCGGGGGGCGATCGTTGTTCGGGGCCACGTATTCCTCGATCCACGGGTGCCCGCCCTCCAGCCAGACCAGGCTGCCGCCGGCCGCCACCGGCCGGCGCACGCTTTGGTACAGCCGCCGGGCCGTTTCCAGGTAGACCGCCCCGCCGGTCTCCGCATGGGCGCGCAGCAGCAGCACCAGCGCATAGCCATCGGTCAGGCCGGAATACCAGGGCGGGGCCAGGTAGCCCTGGCTGGTGCCCGGGTAGGGCCAGGGGAAGTCGTAGTACAGATGGTAGCCGCGGCCCCGGTCCTGGCAGTGGGCCACCACCCAGGCGCTGGCCACCAGGGCATGTTCGAAGGTCACCAGACCCCGGGGCGGCGGGAGGTTCCACAGTCCGAGGGTGTCATCGCCGGCCCACAGGGGGTCGCCCGGATGGGCCGCGGCCCGGCAGCCTGAATAGAGGATCCCGTAATGCACCACATAGAAGGGGTTTTCCACGCTCAGTCCCAGCCGCGGGATGTTGCTGATGGGCAGGCCATCGGGCCGGAACCGGCGCGAAAAGTAGCCCGTGCCCCGGAGCAGCCCCATCAGGGCGGTGGTGTGGGCGGGCAGCAGGTCCGGATAGCGGGCCACCAGGGTGAGGACGGCCAGGGCTGACAGGGCGATGGCCACGGCCCAATGCCAGAGGGCCTGGCGCCGCCCCTTAGCGGCCGGCGAGCAGGTCGGCATGGTCAGCCACCAGGCGCACAATGAGTTCGCGGAACCGCACCGCCCGGGAGGTCGGGTCCTGGAATTCCCGCGGATCGTTCTTGCCCAGGGGCGGGCCGGCGTAGGTGTCCATGGCCTCGCGCCCGGGGGGCCAGTGTTCCGCCAGATAGGCGTAGGCCTTGCGGATCTCCGGCGCGTCCAGGAAGCTCCACCATCCCAGCAGGAAGGTGCCGGACAGTTCGAAGGGCCCGTAGCCCTGGCCGGTCCCCAGCCGCCCGCTGTTCCAGCGGTACAGGCCATTGCGCCCGTCCAGGTAGTTGGTGAGCCGGTAGTACGGCGCGCCGGGGCCGGGCGGCACCAGGACCCGGTGCACGAACTGCCAGGTGAGGCCGTGGAGCATCCGGTCGTAGGCCATCCAGCCCGGGCCGCCCCGGGCTTCCGCGTCCCGCAGGCTGCGCAACCACAGGGGGAAGCGGTGGCTGTGGGAGGAGTCCCAGGACAGCCCGGGCACCGGCGCCGGCACCTGGTCGGGCGGTTTCTGCTCGGTAGCGGCGTACCGGTCGTCGGGATGGTCGCTCCAGACCCCGGGCTGGAACAGCCAGCCGCCGTCGCGCCCGAACCGCCCCAGCTGCCCGTATACCGCCCGGGCCGACGCCAGGATCTCGTCCAGGAATGGCGGCCGCGGCGCCCCGCGCTGGTCGAGGAGCCGGGCCAGGTCCCCGGCGATGGCGAACAGGAACAGTTCGTCATCGTTGATCCCCTTGTGGAAGCCCTGGGCCGCGGGGGCCGGGCCCAGCTTCCAGGCCACCCGTTCCCGCATGCCGGTGAAGGTTTTCCCGCTCCAGTGGATGGCCGGCGCCTCCCGCCAGTACCACGCGATCCGCTGGGCCATGAGGCTTTCCAGCCGGGTCCAGGGCCAGGCCCGACCGGACTCCCGCCGCTGTTCCAGCCCCAGGAACTGGCTGGCCAGGTACAGATACTGCAGCTGATCCAGGGGAACCGGATCCAGGGCCGCGGCGTCGCCGATCCAGGCCGCGGCCAGGGCCTGGAAGTGCACCTGGAACTCCCGGATCTGGTCCGGATCCCCAGCCCCGTAAGCGGCATGCAGCGGCACCATCAGCATCGCGCCGCCGGAGTAGCTGGCCTTGTCCCGCCAGAGCGGCCTGGCCAGCCACAGGCTCGCCGTGCCGGCCCAGAGGACATCCTGGTCCAGCTGGACCACCGGCACTGGCACCTGGACCGCACAGGCTGGCATGACCCACAGGGCTCCGATCGGCGCCATGCTCCCTCCCCTTCTCATGCCAGGACCCGGCTCACACGACCGGCCGCATCCTTGGTGTACTGCTGCCCGTAGCTGGTGACCGCCTCGCCCCGGATATCGAACACCAGGCGCTCCCCCCGCTCGCACATGTGGCCGATGATCCGGGCCGGCACGCCGGCCACCATGGCGTAGGGCGGCACATCCCGGGTCACCACCGCCCCGGCGGCCACGAAGGCGCCTTCGTGCAGGGTCACCCCGCATACGATGGTGGCGTTGGCGCCGATGGAGGCCCCGCGCTTGACCCGGGTCGCCCGGTAGTCCCCGGAGGTGCAGCGGGGGAACAGGCAGCGTGGGGTGGTCACGTTGGTGAACACCATGCTGGGCCCGCAGAACACGTAGTCCTCCAGGGTCACCCCCTCGTAGAGGCTGACGTTGTTCTGGATCTTGCAGTGGTCGCCGATGCTGACGCCGCGCGCGACCATGACGTTCTGGCCCAGGATGGTGTGGCGCCCGATCATCGCCCCAGGGTAGACGTGGCAGAAGTGCCAGATCCGGGTGCCTTCGCCCAGCTGGGCGCCGGGATCCACCACGGCGGTGGGATGGATGAACGCGGCAGGGTCCATGGGGGCTCCCGGAACAGCTGAAGCAGGCCAGAGGATACTAGAGGAGGACGACGGAGGGTTTCGGCCCGGGCACCCGGCGGGTGGCGTTGCGGGTATCCAGCAGCTGGACGGCTTCCCGCACCACCATGGCGTAGTCCACCGTGCTGTGGTCGGTGAGCACCAGCACCAGGTCGGCCTGGCGCACCTCCGCCTCGGTGAGCGGGAGCGACTGCAGGTCCAGGCCGAATTCGCTGAACCGGGGCACGAACGGGTCGTGGTAGACCACCGTGGCCCGGCGCGCCTCCAGCAGCCGGATCACCTCGCCCGCGGGGCTTTCCCGGGGATCGTCCACGTCCTGCTTGTAGGCCACCCCCAGGGCCAGGATCCGGCTGCCCTGCAGCCCCCGGCCCCGGTCGCTCAGCAGCCGCAGGGCCTTTTCCACCACGAACTCGGGCATGTGCCGGTTGATCTCCCCGGCCAGGGCGATGAACCGGGTGTTGAAGTTGAATTCCCGGGCCTTCCATTCCAGGTAGTGCGGGTCCAGGGGGATGCAGTGCCCGCCCACCCCCGGGCCCGGATAGAAGGGCATGATCCCGAACGGCTTGGTGAAGGCGGCCTCCAGGACCTCCCAGACATTCAGGCCCATCCGGTCGCACAGCAGGGTGAGTTCGTTGACCAGGGCGATGTTCACCGCCCGGAACGTGTTCTCGAACACTTTGCACAGCTCGGCCGCGGCGGCGCTGCCCACCGGCACCACGTGCTGGATGGTCCTGCGATAGAAGGCCGTGGCCAGGGCGAGGCTGGCCGGGTGGCTGGCGCCCACCACCTTGTTGGTGTTGCAGGTGGAATAGCGCTGGTTGCCCGGATCCACCCGCTCGGGGCTGTAAGCCAGGAAGAAGTCGGTCCCGGCCCGGAGGCCGGCGGCCTCCAGCAGGGGCTGCATGATCTCGTCGGTGGTGCCCGGGTAGGTGGTGCTTTCCAGGCTGATGAGCTGGCCCGGACGCAGATGGCGGGCGATGTCCCGGGTGACCGCCTCGATGTGCCGCAGGTCCGGGTTGAGGTTCTTGTTGAGCGGGGTGGGCACGGCGATCACCAGCACGTCCATGTCGGCCAGCTGGGCCATGTCGGTGGTGGCCCGCAGCCGGCCCGCCGCCACCAGCGCCGCCAGTTCAGCGTCGGCCACATCGCCGATGTAGTTCCGCCCCTGGTTCACCCGGTCCACCCGCGCCTGCTGGCGATCGAAGCCCAGCACGGAAAAGCCCACCTTGCCCTTTTCCACCGCGAACGGCAGCCCCACGTAGCCCAGGCCGATGACCCCGACCCGGACGCTCTGGGCCTGGATCCCGGCCATCAGCGCCGCGACCCGCGCCGCCACCTCCGGTTCCAGATCCAGCCCGCCGATCTCGTCCATCCCTTCACTGCGCGTCTCGGCCAAGCGGCACCCCCTGGGGCTGGTATTGCAGGCGCACCTCCCTGCCGCTGAACGCGGATTCATAGATGGCGTTGATAATCTCCAGGGATTTCCGGCCCTCCAGGCCGGCCAGCATGGAGTTCCGGCCACTGGCCAGGCAGTCCAGCACATCCAGGTAGAACGGCAGGTGCCCGAACCCGTAGACATCCGGCGGCGACGTGATCAGCTCCTGGATGGCCTCGTCCTCGGGCCTGGGCTCGGCGAAGTTCCAGGTGACCGGGCGGTTCACGGAAAAGCCGCCGATCACCACCGCGCCCTTTTCGCCCAGCACCGACAGGCTGCCTTCCAGGTCCCGGGGCCGGGTGGCGGTGGTGGCCTCCACCACCCCCAGGGCGCCGTTGCGGAACTGCAGGACCGCCACCCCGGTGTCCTCGGCCTCGATGTCCACCAGCCGGGTGGCGATGTACGCCTTGGCCGACAGCACCGGTCCCATGAGCCACTGCAGCAGATCGATATGATGGCTGGCCTGGTTGGTGAAGACCCCGCCGTCGTGCTTCCAGGTGCCCCGCCAGGGCGCCTGGTCGTAGTAGGCCTGGGTCCGGGCCCAGCGGATGCGCACCGTGCCCAGGACCAGCTTGCCGAACCGGCCCTGGTCCAGGGCCTGTTTGAGCGCCTGGATCGGCGGATTGAAGCGGTTCTGCTTCACCACGAACAGCCGGGTGCCGTGCGCCTCGCAGGCCTCGATGAGCCGGTCGGCGGCGTCCAGGGTCAGGGCCATGGGCTTTTCCACCACCAGGGCCGACACCCGCGCCGCCAGGGCGATGCCCAGATCGGTGTGGCTGCCCGAATCGGTGAGGACCGACACGATGTCCGGATGCTCCCGGTCCGCCATCTCCAGCGGATCGGTGTAGGCCGGCACCTGCCAGGCCTCGCCGACCGTCCGGGCCCGTTCGGGCTGGAGATCGCAGACCCCCACCAGCTTGAGTTCCGGGATCTGGTGGAGCACCTGCAGGTGCCGCTCCGAGATGCGGCCGCAGCCCACCAGGGCGATGGTTTTCATGTTTCACTCCTTGTGATCAGGTGGGCCATGACCCAGACCCGGTGCCGCCAGGCCAGGGCGCCGAGGCACCCCAGCAGGAAGGCGCCCACCACCATGAGCGCGCGCCCAGGACCGGACTTCTCCAGGGGCAGCTGGCCCGGATCCAGCACATTCAGCACAGGGATGGCATCCTTTTCCTCCAGCAGGGCCTGGTCCCGGGACATGGCCAGGTTGGCCACCAGTTGCTGGCGGAGCTGGAGCTGGGCATCCAGCCGGGTGCCCCTGATGCGCACCTCCGGATTGGAGCTGTTCTGGTAGTCCCGGTTCTTCATGAGGAACTGCTCCAGTTCATGCTCCGCCCGCAACTCCTCATCGCCGGCCTTGGCCAGGCTGAGGGTGGCGAACTGCGCCTTGGCCCCCGCCTGGGTCTGGCTGTGCACCAGGATGTAGTCCTCCAGCTCTTCGGCGGCGCCCTGCGCCATCTGCTGGGACAGCTCCGGCGAGGGGGTGGTGGCGGCGATGGTGACCAGTCCCGACTTCAGGTCCCGCTGGGCGTCCAGCAGATCGGTCAGCTTGCCGAGCCCCTGGTCCAGGTTGCGCACCTTCAGGTGGCTGAGCAGGGATTCCACGTGGTCGCGCCGGGGCCCGAACAGCCACCGCTGCTCACTGAAGCGGTAGGTCCGGGTCAGCAGCGCCGCCCCCACCCGCCGGCTTTGCAGGATGTCCAGGTAGGCCATGCCCGGGTCGTCCAGGCCGGCCCCGCCGACGCCCAGGGCCTCCGCGGCGATTGCCACGGCCCCCAGGCCCCCTCCGGCCCCGCGCGGATCCTTGGGCAGCAGCCGCACCTGGGAGGTGTAGCGGTTGGGCAGGGACAGGCTGAAGGCGGCCATGGCCACGGCCAGGACCATACCTGCCACCAGGGGGGTGCGCAGGCCCAGGACCCGGCTTTCGAACGGAAGCGAAGGGAACTCGAACACCATGGGGATCCTCGCGCGGGAACCGGGTCAGACCCGGAACCGGGCGACAACGTCCCGGACCGCGGCCACCACATCCTGCAAGTCCGAATCAGAAAGACCGGGGTGCAGCGGCAGGCTCACCATGCGGGTGAAGGCGTCCGCCGCCACCGGACAATCTGCCGGGAGGTAGTGGTATTTTTCCCGGTAGTAGGGTTGCATGTGCACCGGCAGGTAGTGGACCGAGGTGCCGATGTTCCGGGCCTTCAGCTCCTCGATGAAAGCGTTGCGGTCGATGCGAAGCTGCGCCAGGTCGAGCCGCACCACGTACAGATGCCAGCTGCTTTCCGCCCAGGGCTGCGCCACCGGCAGCCGCAGGGCCTCCAGGTCGCCCAGGCCGTCCCGGTAGGCCGCCACCAGCTGCCGGCGGCGGCGCTGGAACCCCTCCAGCCGCTTCAGCTGCTGCAGGCCGATGCTGGCCGCGATATCGGTCAGGTTGTACTTGAACCCGGGCAGCACCACCTCGTAATACCAGGAGCCGGTCCGGTCGAAGCGCTTCCAGGCATCCCGGTTCATGCCGTGGTGGCCGAGGGTCCGGGCCCGCTCCACCAGGGCCGGATCACCGGTGAGGGCGCCGCCCTCCACGGTGGACAGGTTCTTGGTGGCGTAGAAGCTGAAGGCGGCCAGGCTGGACCGGGAGCCCACCCGGATCCCCCGGTAGCTGGTGGGCAGGGCGTGGGCGGCGTCCTCCAGGATGGCGATGTCCCGTCCGGCGCACAACGCGAACAGGGGGTCCAGATCGGCCGGATGGCCCGCGTAGTGCACCGGCAGGATGGCCCGGGTGCGGGGCGTGACGGCTTGCGCCACCCGGATGGGGTCCAGGGTGAGCTGGCCCGGCTCCACGTCCACCAGCACCGGCCGCGCGCCCATATGCTCCACCACATTGGCGGTGGCGCAGAAGGTCAGGGCCGGCACGATGACCTCGTCCCCGGGCCCGATCCCCAGCACGGACAGGCCCACGTGCAGGGCGGCCGTGCAGGAGTTGAGCGCGACGATCCCGGGCGCGCCCAGGTAGGCCCCCAGTTCCACCTCGAACTGCCGGGTCTTGGGGCCAGTGGTGACCCACTCGGAGTTCAAGGTATCCATGACCTCGGCCCGCTCGGCGTCCGACAGGGCCGGAGGATTGAAGGACAGGAAGGTGTCACGCTGAATCATGGCGGGGTCCCCGGGAGGCGGGTGCAGTGCAAATTGTCATGATTAATGTATATTAATTACGAATATTAGCAAGGGACTTTCTATTCACATAGCACATCCCAGCTGCCGCCCAAACATAGATATGATTTCAACAATAATTATTCCATCTTCAACACCAGCCGGAAGGACGCGCGGGCCTGGATGGAAATCCCCGGGATCGGGCGTACACTCATCGATGCGGCCGGTGCCGCGAGGAGACCTCCATGGGGCTCATGGACTGGAGCAAGGCCCAATTCATCGAAATCATCGAGTGGCTGGATGATTCCAACGACACGCTCGCCTGGCGTTTCCCGGTCCGCAACCAGGAGATCAAGAACGGCGCCCAGCTGGTGGTCCGGGAAAGCCAGGAGGCCACGTTCGTGCACGAGGGGCAGTTCGCCGACACCTTCGGCCCCGGCACCCACGCCCTCACCACCCGCAACCTGCCAGTGCTGGCCGATCTGCGCGGCTGGAAGTACGGCTTCGAAAGCCCCTTCAAGTCCGAGGTCTACTTCACCAACACCCGCCTGTACAACGATCTGGGCTGGGGCACCTCCAACCCGATCATGCTGCGCGACGCCGACTTCGGCATGCTGCGCATCCGGGCCTTCGGCATCTACTCCATCCGGGTCAAGGATTCCAAGAAATTCCTGAAAGAACTGGTGGGGACCAACGGGGTCTACACCAAGGACGACATCGCCGACCAGCTGCGCAAGAGCCTGCTGAGCCGGTTCACCGACGCCCTGGGCGAGGCGCGGATCCCCGCCCTGGACCTGGCCGCCCATTACGACGACCTGTCCGACCTGCTGCGCCAGAAGATGGACCCCGAGTTCCAGACCATGGGCCTCGAGTGCTCCAAGCTGTTCATCGAGAACATCAGCCTGCCCGAGGACGTGGAGGCCATGCTGGACAAGCGCACCTCGGTGGGCATGATGGCCCCGGTCATGGGCGCCTATACCCAGATGCAGGTGGCGGACGCGGTGCCCCTGGCCGCCCAGAACCCGGGTGGCCTCGCGGGCATGGGCATGGGCCTGGGCGTCGGCCTGGGGGTGGGCAACCTGGTGGGCCAGCAGATGGGCAGCGCCGCCGGGCAGATGGCCCAGTCCCCCTTCCCCCAGGGCCTGGCGGCGCCGGCCGCCGCGACACCCACGCGCAGCCTCAAGGACGAGCTCACGGAGCTCAAGGATCTGTTCGACAGCCAGCTGATCAGCCAGGCGGAATTCGATAAGCAGCGTGCCGCCATCATGGCCAAGCACGGCATGGCATAGGAGTCATCATGAGTCTATTGGTCGTGGGCAGCGTCGCCTTCGATGATCTGGAAACCCCGGCCGGCCGTCAGGACAATGTCCTGGGCGGTTCGGCCAGCTACTTCTCCCTGGCCGCCAGCCGCCTGAACCCGGTCCAGGTGGTGGCGGTGGTGGGCGAGGATTTCGGCCCCGCCCAGGAGCGGGTCTTCCAGGGCCGGGACATCGATCTGTCCGGCCTTTTGCACAAGCCTGGACGCTCCTTCCACTGGAAGGGCCAGTACGGCCAGGATCTCAACGAAGCCACCACCCTGGACACCCAGCTCAACGTGTTCGCCGATTTCCATCCGGAGCTGCCGGCCAGCTATCGGGAGGCGTCCTGCCTGTTCCTGGGCAACATCGATCCGGTGCTGCAACTGGACGTGGTGCGGCAGATGGCCGTGCGGCCGCGCTGGATCGCCCTGGACACCATGAATTTCTGGATCAACGGCGCCCGCCCGGCGCTGCTGGACGTGCTGCAGAAGGTGGACATCCTCCTGGTCAACGAAACCGAGGCCCGGTCCCTGACCGGCGAGCGCAACCTGCTGAAGATCTACGAACGGATCCAGCTCCTGGGCCCCCGGATCCTGGTGGTCAAGCGCGGCGAGTACGGGGTGGCCCTGTTCACCCCCCAGGGCCACTTCCTGGCCCCCGCCTTCCTGCTCAGGGAAGTGGTGGACCCCACCGGCGCCGGGGACACCTTCGCCGGCGGCTTCATGGGCTCCCTGGCGGCCACCGCCAACACCGACCTGGAGACCCTCAAGCGGGCCACCCTGATGGGCACGGTGCTGGCCAGCTTCACCGTGGAGCAGTTCGGCACCGGGGGCCTGCAGGACCTCACCGACAACGCCCTGCACGGCCGGCTCGCCGCCCTGCATGACCTGATCCACGTGGCGGCCCGGTAGGAGGGCGCTCCAGGCGTTCCCACAGGCTTCTGGATGGTGGATGGCACGATCGCGCGAACTACGACACTCAAGACAGGGGGAACCCCATGAGCTCGCCACAACCGAAGACGCGGACATCCACCCTCGCCGATTGGGCCACCTGGGAAGGACGATGGGAGATCATCCAGGGCATCCCCTATGACATGACGCCCGCGCCTTCACCCGAACATCAGCGAGCGAGCATGGCGCTGTCGTTGGCCATCGGTAACGCCTTGCTGGATGCCAGGCGGAAGCATGGTGGGGCGTGTGAAGTGATGGCCGCTCCCATCGACCTCTTCCTTCCGGGTGATCCGGGCAGCGTCTATCAGCCGGATCTGGTGATCGTGTGCGACCCCACCAAGATCACGCAACGCGGTATCGAAGGTGTCCCTGAACTGGTGGTGGAGATCCTCAGCCCCAGCACGGCAGGCAAGGATGTGACGCGGAAAAGGTGGGCCTATGAAGCTGCCGGGGTACCGGAATACTTGATCGTGGATCCGAGCGAGCGGGTGGGGCTGCTGCTGCGCCTGCAGGATGGACGGTATGAAGAAGCTGCACGGGGCGAATGGGGAGCCGTGGTGGCGCTGCTGGACGGGAAAGTGCCGGTGACGCTGGAACCACCTCCGCCTTTATAGATCCTCGGGATCCGAGCCATCCGGGAGTCGACGGCCTGCGTGGTCGCCCGGCACGGCCCTGCCCCCCGGAAGCGGGCGCCCCGGGGAGTCCATCCCCCGGTGCACGCGATGGTTTATCAATATTATGCTTTTCTAAACTTGCACAAATCATTGACGCCGTGACTGAGCATGTTTGTATTTGAATAATTATTTTATTGCATCTTTGACATGAGCCTCTATCTTTTCGTCAGGTTCGATACCCCATGCCGGGGTTGACCCGCCGGAGCGTCGATGGAACAGGCCCTGGAACAGCTGCAACAGATCTTTCGCGACGTGTTCGACGACGAGGCGCTGGTCATCACCCCGGAGACCAGCGCCAGGGATATCCGGGAATGGGATTCCCTGGCCCACATCAACCTGCTGATCTCCATCGAAAGAGCCTTCGCGATCAGGTTCTCTCTGCCCGAGGTGAACAGCCTGGCCAAGGTGGCCGATCTGCTGGAGCTGATCGCCGCGCACCAGGGCGGGCCGGCCCTGGACGGGCCTCCCCCCAGCCATCCCGCATGAGCCCGGCCTGGCAAGGATGGGAAACGCCTCCCGGCCGTGGGCCGGCGAGCGAGGACGGCCGTCCGCGCTCCGGCCGGACCGGGCCGGACCCGCAGCCCCATGACGTGGAAGCCCTGGGCCGGCGCCTGCGGAAGCGGCTCGCAACCGGCCAGCTGGCCCCATCGGCCGCTGCCGTCGAACTGCTCATGCTGGGCCAGTGCGGCACCGCGCGCTTCGGCGACGTGCTGACCGGGGTGGCCAGCCTGCGCGGCCAGCAGCTGCACTTCCGGGAGGGACACTACAACACCCTCCTCCAGGATCTGGCCCTGTTGCGCGAACAGGGCGGCCCCATCCCGGAGGTCCTGCTTCTCCTGCCCTGGAACCCGGAGCTGGTCAGGCCCAGCCAGCTGGAATCCCCGGAATTCATGGCCGTGACCCTCGCCCACTGGCAGCACGTGTGGCGCCTGGCCGCGGAGGCCGGGATTCCGCGCCTCATCCAGGTGGGCTATGACTGGATGAGTCCGGGCCCCTGCGGCGGCCGGTCTTCGGTGGACCCGGGCGGCGCCATCCACTGGGTGCGCCAGGCCAATGCCCAGTTGCGCCGGATGCTGCCGCCCGGCGCCTGCTTTGTCGACCCGGACGATGCCTCCGGGATGCTCGGGCGCGCCCGGTTCTATGATCCGAGAAACTACTTCTGGACCCGGTCGCCCTACAGTACCGAAGGCCTGCTCGCCCTGGGGGAAGCCATCTACGCCGGACTGGGGGCCCTGCTGGCCGGCCCCAGGAAGGTCCTGGTGGTGGATCTGGACGACACCCTGTGGGGGGGAACGGTCGGCGAGTTGGGCCCGGCCGGGATCCGGATCGGGGGTGGCCCGGAGGGGGACGCCTTCCTTCATTTCCAGCAGTACCTCCTGGGCCTCCGGCAGCGGGGGGTCCTGCTGGCCGTATGCTCCAAGAACAACCTGGCGGATGCCCATGCGCCTTTCCTGGAAACGCCGGAGATGCTCCTCCGCCTGGAGGACTTCGCCGCGTTCAAGGCCAACTGGCGGCCCAAGCACGAGAACCTGGTGGCCCTGTCCGAGGCCCTGCACCTGGGCCTGGACAGCTTCATCTTCTTCGATGACAGCCGGAGCGAGCAGGAACTGGTCCGGCAGATGCTGCCGCAGGTGGCCGTCGTCCCCACCGCCGGCGAGCCATCGGCCTTCGTGGCCGAGCTGGAGCGGGGCCGCTGGTTCGAGACCACGGGCAGCACCGAGGAGGACCGGCATCGGGCCGACCACTACCTGGCCCAGCAGCAGCGGGACCAGGTGCGCCTGACCACGGATTCCCTGGAGACCTACTGGGCTTCGCTCGACCTGTCCGCCACGCTGGCGCCCCTGGCGGGCCGGGACCTCCCGCGGCTGGTCCAGCTGCTGGCCCGGACCAACCAGTTCAACATGACCACCCGACGGCACAGTGGTCTGGAACTGGAGCGGCTGCTGGCCGAGCCCGGCGCCCTGGGCTTCGCCATCCGCCTCAGGGACCGCTTCGGCGCCTACGGCCTGGTCGGGCTGATCCTGGCGATCCCGGATCCGAGTCTGGGGAATGGCACCCTCCGACTGGACTCCTTCCTGATCAGCTGCCGGGCCCTGGGCCGGACCCTCGAGCACCTGATGCTCGCCCAGTTCCGGCAGCGCGCGCTGGAGGCCGGCTACCCGACCCTGGTGGCCCCGTTCGTGCCCACCCCCAGGAACCTCCAGCTGGCCGGGTTCTGGGAAGACCTGGGCGGGATGCCCATGGACCCGCCCCCAGGCCAGGATGGGCCGTGCTTCCGGATCGATCTCACCCGCCTGGCGCCGCCCAGGACCTTTGTCCGCCTGGAGGCATGATTCCCCGTGCCGATGGCCGCCCTCGACTTGTCCCGCCCGGTGTTCTGGCTGTTCCTGGGCCTGGCCATCCTGCTGCTGACCCCCCAGGTCACCGGCCGGGGCCGGCGCATCACCCTCTGCCTGCTCAACCTCGGCTTCATCGCCGCGGTCCTGGGCAGCGCCTGTGCGCTGGGCGCCGTGAGCTACGGAGCGGCGGTGCATGGCTTCGGCTGGATCGGCTGCACGTCCAGGATGACGAAACCCTGGCAGCGGATCGCCCGGGGCACCGGCTGGGTGGCCTTGCTCCTGATGTTCCTGGTGCACAAAGGGCCAGGCACCCTGACTGCGGGCTGGGCGCTCCAGCCCATGAAGACGTTCATGGTCGGGATCGGGTTTTCCTTCGTCCTGCTGCGGACGCTGGATCGGCTCCGCTGGCCCTCGCGCGCCCCGGCCCGGCCCCCCACGCTGCTGGACACCCTGAACTACCTCTTTCCATTCCATATGCTGGCCGCGGGTCCGATCCAGTCCTGGAACGACTTTTCCAGCCAGCCCCAGGCGCCGCCGGTCCTGGACCGCGGCCGGGTCCTGCAGGGCCTGCACCGGCTGGCGAATGGTCTTTTCATGAAATTCGTGCTGGCCGACCTGCTGCAGCACTCCTTCCTGACCGGTTTCAGATCGCCCTTCCCCTACCAGTTCTTCGAGATGCAGGTCTTCTACCTTTGGCTCTTGCTCGATTTCGCGGGCTATTCCAGCCTCGCCGTGGGGGCCGGCATCCTCATGGGCGTGGCCACCCCGGAGAACTTCAACGCGCCCCTGCTGGCGCGCAACATCCTGGAGTTCTGGGAACGCTGGCACCTGACCCTGACCGCTTGCATCCGGAAACATCTGTTCTATCCCGTCCAGATGACCCTGCTCAGGCGCACGGGGGGGCGCCGGGTGGCCCAGGTTACCACCGTGTCCTTGCTGCTCGCCTTCCTGGCCTGCGGCCTGTGGCACCGGTTCTCCGTGCCCTTCCTGGCCTGGGGGCTGGTCCACGCGGGCGGCGTGCTCGTCTTTGTGGCCTATCGGGGTTGGCTGCAGAAAAGGCTGGGCCAGGAGCGCATGACCGCCTACCGGGCCAACCGGTGGGTCCGGGCCGTAGCCATGCTGCTGACCTATGAATTCGTCGCGACCTCCCTCCTGCTGATCGCCCGCCCCCGGTGCCTGCCATGGCCATGAACCTCGCCTTCCCTCCCATCCGGTCCAAGGCCATGAAGGAGGTTCTGCTCCTGCTGTGGATCCTGGTCCGGATCCTCCTGGTGCTCCTGTTGATCCAGCACGGCGACCCGTTCTACTACCAGGCGTTCTGAGCAGAGGGTGACCGGGATGCTCGCATGGCAGCGCTACAAGGGGCTTATGCAGGTGGGGTTGCTGGCCGCCCTCGGCCTGGCCGGCATCGATCTGACGCTCCGCCGGACCCTGGATCCCCTGCCCTACCCGGTCTGGTTCGAGGCCTTCAAGGTCCCGGCCGAACAGGCCCGGCTGGGCGGCCGGATGGCGGACTACCAGACGCAATCCGGGAAGGCCACTGCGCGGCTGGTCTTCATCCTGGGCCTGTCCAGCGCCCGGGTCGGCTTCGACCCGACCATCCTGGAGCGCGGTGTGGGCTCCTCGTTCACCTTCCTGAACCTGGGATCCAGTGGCAGTTCCATGGAGGAGATCGAGTACGCCATGGCCCCCTTGGCGCGCACCGACCTGCGCCCGGAGGCCGTGCTGCTGGTCATCAATCCCTTCATCATGGGTGGCCGGCCCAGGCCCCCGGTCCGCTTCCGGCCCCCGTGGCCGGGTCCCTGGGCCCCCCCCGCCTGGGACCGGAGCAGGGCCTGGCTGCTGCCCAGGATCTGGCTCGTGGCGAACGACCACGCGATCCACAACCTGGTCTACAACGCCGTGTTCCGCGTCCGCGACCGCCTGGCCGGCCGGGAGCATTTCACCCCGCTGGCCCTGTTTCCCCCGGAAATCCGCTCCGCCGAAGGCCACCCCAGCGCGTATCTGGAACCCCATGCCCCCCCCGGGGCCTTGCAGTACCAGTTGCGGTTGCTGGAAAGCGATCGGCTGTCGGTGCCGATCGACCCCGCCCTCCAGAGCCGCCAGATCCTGTCCCTGCTCCGGATCCTGCATCATCTCCAGGCCTTCCATACCCGGATCCTGGTGGTGCTCCCGCCTGAAGCGAGCTGGCTCAGGCGGCATGTGCCGGCCGAGGATGAGGCCTGCCTGAAGGCCGCGCTCAGGTCCTCCGGCCTGGATATCCCGATCTACGATCTGCGGGATCAGGTGCCCGACGGACTGTTCTATGACCTGGTCCATGTGAATCCCGCGGGCCGGGACCTGGCTTCCCATTACCTTTCTGAAGGGTTGCAACATGAGCCTCCATTCCGTCCAGGCCAACCCTGACCCCGCGCGCGAGCCGGCCGGCCCCATGGCCGAACTGATCGCCCTGCAACTCCGCACCTGGCCAGAGCATGGCAAATTCCTCGAGGCGTCCTTCCAGGGGCGGGATCCGCAGCTGCAGGCGACCCGCGAGCGGCTGGCGGAACTCATCTGGCGCCTGGCCCGGACGGATCCGGCGGCCTATGCGGCGGGCTACCGGTGGACCTGCGAAGCCGTCCACGAAGAGACCTTCCATTTCCTGCGCTCCGGAAGCTACCGGCGGCAGACCTTCGCCTCGGCCCGGCAGGAGGTCTACGACAACCCGCGGATCATGGGCCAGTATATGCGCGGCGTGCTCTTTTCCCAGCTGTTCTGGCCCAACCACAGCCGGGTCATGGACAGCTATATCCGGGAGTTCCTGCCGCAGCAGCCGGAGGGCCACAGCCTCCTGGAGATCGGTCCCGGCCATGGCCTCTTCTGCGCGCTGGCCGCCCAGGATCCCAGGACCGGCGCCATCGAGGCCTGGGACGTGAGCCGGACCTCCCTGGCCCAGACCCGGCAGCATCTGGCCCGCCTGGGCTGCCCGGGCCGGGTGCGCCTGGTGCGCCGGGACGCTTGCAAGCCCGACCGGGAGCGGCCCGGCACCCGCCCCCCCTTCCAGGGCCTGGTGCTCAGCGAAGTGCTGGAGCACGTCGAGGATCCGCTGGCGCTGCTGCGCGGGGCCGCGTCCCACCTGGCGCCCGGGGCCAGGCTCTTCCTTGGCGTCCCGGTCAATGCCCCCGCCCCCGACCACATCTATCTCTTCCGCACCCCCGAGGAGGTCCAGGACCTGGTCCGGGCCGCGGGCCTGGAACTGGAATCCTGCCGGGCCTTCCCCGCCGCCGGCTACACCGAGACCCAGGCCCGGCACAAGCGCGGCGCCATCTCCTGCGTCATCATCGCCCGCACCGGGGAAGCGCCCTGAGGGCCGGTCGCCGCCAGTCTTCTGGAACACCGCGGAGAACACCGTACCCCGCCGGGACAGAACGCCATTGAAGCAGCATCGGTCCAGGCCATCCAGGATCGCCTCGACCGTCCTCGGGGCCACCCCAAGGCTCAGGAAACCCGCCCAGTGCACCGCGGGCGCGGCCAACGAGGCATCCTCTGGCAGATCCGGAACGAGGCAGCGACTATAGCCACGTCGCGCTGACGGAAATACTGGGGGGACAGGGCCCATGATCCTGTGGCAGCAATCCAGGCTATCGGACGCCTGCCAGATAAGCCGCCGGTGAAAGGACCGGCACCCCGGCCCGGATGGCCTCGGGGAAGTCGGCGAGGTTCCCGGTGACCAGAACGGCCTGCGAGGCCTTGGCCAGGGCCAGGAAGACCAGGTCGTCCGGGTCCGGGCCCGGGAAAGGCCAGGGCGCGGGTTCCACTTCCAGAAAAGCGACCTGGAGCAGGCGGGGCAGCCATAAGGGTGGGAGACCCTTCGGGCGGAATTTGGGCCGGTTCAGGACCTCATGATATTCAAGGATAATTGAAGGGCAAACGTGGAGCGGCACCTGGCGCATGAGCACCCGTTCGACCAGCTTGGCCAGGTCACCGCCCGGTTTCAGGGCAGCCGAAACCAGGATGTTGGTATCCAGGATGAGGGCGCGACTCATGCCGAGTGGCCGCGCCGGTGCAGCTCCTTCCGAGCGCTCCGGATCTCTGCCTCGATCTCTCCCAGGCCGAGCTGGTCCAGGCCGACCTCGACGGCCCGGAGCTGATCCTGCCGCAGGGCCATCACGGCCGCCAATCCTTCCGCGAAGTCCATCACCGAGGACCGGTTGTCCGCCGTCACGGGCACCAGCAGGAATTCCTGTCCGCGGCCCGCGAGGAGCCAGGGCTCGCCCTTGGACGGAATCCCTCCCAGGGCCTTGGCGCCTTCTCTCTGGAAATCGCGAAGCGGAAGGGTCTTCATGGCGCTCCTCCTTGCAGCAATTGTCGTCATTTCGGCGACAACCGCAAGGAGGCTGGAAGCCTAACCCCAGACGCGCTTGCCTTCCACCCAGGTGCCCAGCACCCGGCCGGGCAGGTCCCAGCCCTTGAACGGGGTGTTGAACGACTTGCTCTGGATGAACTCCCGGTCCACCTTGACCTTGCCGTCCAGGTCCACCAGCGTGAAGTCCGCCGGGGCGCCCACGGCCAGGCTGCCCAGGCCCTGGCGGTCCAGGTGGAAGGTCCGGGCCGGGCCGGCGGTGAGCAGCTCGATGGCCCGGGCCAGGCTGATCACCTTGCGGTTCACCAGCAGTTCCAGCGCCAGCGGCAGCGCGGTCTCCAGGCCGATCACCCCGAAGGCGGCGCTGGCCAGCTCCACTTCCTTGTCGTCCCAGCCGTGCGGGGCGTGATCGGTGGCGATGGCATCCACGGTGCCGTCGGCCAGGGCCTCCAGCAGGGCGTCCAGGTCCGCCTGGCTGCGCAGCGGCGGATTCATCTTGAAGTCCGCGTCGAACCGCTTCAGTTCCTGGTCGGTGAGGGCGAAGTGGTGCGGCGTGACTTCGCAGGTCACCCGCAGGCCCCGCGCCTTGGCTTCCCGCACCATCCGGAACGAGCCCCGGGTGCTCAGGTGGGCCAGATGCAGATGACCGCCCGTGTGCTCGGCCAGCACGATGTCCCGGGCCACCATGGCCTCCTCGGCGGCGGCCGGAATGCCCAGGCAGCCCAGGGCCGCGCTCACGGCGCCCTCGTTCATGTAGCCCTTGGCGGCCAGGCTGCGTTCCTCTTCGTGGGCGACGATGGGCACGTCCAGCCAGCCGGTGTATTCCAGGGCCCGGCGCATGATCGCGGCATCCATGACCGGCAGGCCGTCGTCACTGAAGGCCACGCAGCCCGCGCCCTTGAGGGTGCCGTAGTCGGCCAGCTCCTCGCCGGCGGCGCCCTTGGTGACCGTGCCCAGCGGGAAGTAGCGGCACAGCCCGCTGTCCCGGGCCCGGGCCAGCATCATCTCCGTGATGGCGACCGAATCGTTCACCGGCTTGGTGTTGGCCATGGCGCACACGGAGCTGAAGCCCCCCGCCACCGCGGCCCGCGAGCCGGTGGCGATGGTCTCCTTGCCGGTCTGCCCAGGCTCCCGGAAGTGCACATGCAGATCGATGAGGCCGGGACATAGCAGCTTGCCGCCCGCGTCCAGCAGCTCGGCCCCGGCGGCGCGCGGGTCCGCCTGGACCCCTTCGCCGATGGCGGCCACCCGGCCCTCCACGACCAGCAGGGCCCCCAGGCCGTCGCGGTGCTGGGCAGGATCCATCAGCCGGGCATTGTTCACGAGCAGAGACATGCACACCTCGAACGATGCTTCCATGCTACCGGAGTACACTGGCCTTTTGGGAGGTTCAGGATGGCCACTGCAGTGGTTTGCGCCTACTCGTCCGTGGGCAGCGCGGCCCTGGCCGGGCTTCTGGAGGCCGGCGTGGAGGTGCTCGCGCTCTACACCTACGCCCAGGGTCCGGACGAAGCCTGGTTCACCCCGCCCGCGGTCCTGGCCGGCGAACGCGGCATCCCGGTGCGCATGGCAGCGCGCTTCAACGACGACGCGGTGTACGCGGCGATCCGCGACCTGCGCCCGGACTTCCTGTTCAGCTTCTACTTCCGGGAGATGATCCAGGCCCGGTTCCTGGAGCTGCCCCGGCTGGGCGCCTACAACCTGCACGGCTCCATGCTGCCCCACTACCGGGGCCGGGCCCCCATCAACTGGGTGCTGGTGCGGGGCGAGCGCGAAACCGGCATCACCCTGCACGCCATGACCCCCAAGCCCGACGACGGCGATATCATCGGCGCCGCCCCCCTGCCCATCGCCTGGGACGAGACCGCCCTGAGCCTGACCCAGCGTTCTGCCGAAGCCGCCCGGGACCTGGTGCGCACCCTGGCGCCGGGCCTGGTTGCCGGCACCGCCACACGGACCCGCCAGCAGACCCTGGGCCCCTCCACCTACTTCGGCGGGCGCAAGCCCGAGGACGGCCGGCTGGACCTGCGGGGACCGGTCCGGGATGCCTTCAACCTGGTGCGGGCCGTAGCCGACCCCTGGCCCAACGCCTTCGTCGCCACCGAGGCCGGCCGGGTGCTGGTGAGCTGGGCCCTGCCCAGCGCCGAGCCCTGCCCCTGCGGGCAGTACCGGGAAACCCCCGAAGGCGTCCTGCTGGGCTTCCAGGACGGCGCCCTGCGGCTGCACGCGCTGCGCCGGGACGGGGTGCGGAGTGAGCGGCCGACGGAGCATGCGGTATGGCTGCGGGAGCTGGGGCTGGAACGTGCCTGAAGGTGTTAGGAGATCGTCCAAGGCGGATGAGCTTCCTAGACATGAAAGCTGCCAAGCGGGCGGGCGTGGCCCAAGCGGGTTGATCACCTTCAGGACCGTCGCGAACACCGGACTGATCAGGTTATGCGATGTTCGTCAGGCTCT